>JAABUO010007375.1_pt1 | contig 12554 bp, 12 predicted proteins | sample 5559291 | NCBI WGS metagenome assembly JAABUO01 (sample SAMN10711878, study PRJNA513372) | rock metagenome | isolation source: Antarctica rocks | place: Antarctica: Victoria Land, Finger Mt sud
TGGTTCAGAGGTGGTTGGGGGGAAGTCTTCTTGTTGACCACCAGAGGCTGTCGAGGGAGTTTTGCTGCTCACGGCAAACGGTACTGGAGTACAGGTAGGCAAGGAGCAATAGATGGAATCGACATGTCAGGGCTTCTTCTTCGCCATGGTTTTGGCTTCTAAATTGTAGCAGAAGAACAATAGATTCTAGTTTAGCTTGCAACACTGGAGAGCAACAAAAGAACTTGTCCCGGGCCAAATCTGGAATAGGTCTAGGTGTTCATGTTAGAATTGGATCAGCAATCTCAAGCTGAATGCAGATTCATGGGTACAGCGTAGTGGCGTTGTGCTGTTTAGCGCGAACACGCGTCGCTAGGTCGCCCGTGCTGTTTCGTTCTTGACGAAGATGCGACTTTCGCCAGTGTAGTTCAGAATTCGCAGCAGGCGGGCAGCTAGCTGCTGAGGCCTGCGATGAAGCTTCCTACATGGATGCATCGCAAAGGAGGTGGAAAACGGCAACGACGCAAAAAAGCTCAAGAGAACGAGCAAGCGTCAGGTATTTTGCCCTACGTTGACCTGCTCAAACGCCCAGCGAGGGACAACATTGATTATGGAAAGGTTGCTGCAGTAGCAGCGGACGGGACAGTGGCAGCTCCGCCGCAGCCAGAGATACGACAGAGGCCTTCGCTGCAGAGGCCTACAAGTGAGCATCGAGCGCTTTTATTAGGTTCTGCCAGGAATGGTTGTGTGCCTGACTAGCACGTTTGCTGCAGGTGGAGAGATTTACTACGATGCTCAAGAGACATTGAGTGACTTTGGTAAGACAGCACTTCACACATAGGAAGCAGGCCTGAGATGTTGCAGGGTGTTATATCGTGCAAGCCTTGCGCTTCTGCACCAATGTCACTGCAGTCTGTGTCACACTTTAGTTCATGTGGTCTGTTGCAGGAGATGCAGATGAGCCTGGCACAGGTTTCCCAATTCCGAACCTCTTGGTATGTCCTGCCAAGCCAATCTTTGTTGCCAGGCCCCTTGCACAGCAACACAACAAGCAATGCTGCTTACCTCCTTCATTACCTCTTCTGGCAGCTGTTTTGAACACCTCTTTGAAGCCTGCTGTCATCAGGCTACATCTGCAAATCTGTTTTGATACTTGAACTGCTGAATGATCAACCTCATCCAGCTTGCCAACACACTGCATTGTTCTTTCAGAGGCGGCTGTCTTCTGCTAACAGAGCTCCCAGCAAAAGCAGGCGGCCACCACCAGATGTTGATCTTCCCATGGTTCTAGATGCTAATGGGAACCAGGTGGTCGAAGTGGAGCCTGGTGTGACAGCTCCCAGGGATGCTGTCATGGCGGCAGAGGGCCCCATGACAGCCCCCGGCTGCCTCAGCCTCTTCAACAGTGCTGGCGTCACATCCAAGCGTTTTGTGCGCACCTCCAAGCCCATTGCTGGAGCCTCCTTGACTGTGAGTGTGTGCTCCCGTAGGCCTCTGTGCAGCTTGCCAGCAATACCTGTTTGTGATCATTGCTGCTGGCAAATCAACTGCAGCAATGCTCCATCAACACATGCAATAAGGATAGCAGTCTATCAGTCTGGCTTGACCACTAGCACAGCTCGTTAGTACAGCACATTAGTACAGCACAACAAGCAGCATCTACAGCAGCACCTACAGCAGCATCTACAGCAGAAGCCAACAAATTTGGCCCAAGATGATTGGCCTGCCTCGTACTGTTGCACTGCTGTTCACGAAGCCATTGTCCTGCCAGGCTGCATGGTATGTAATCAGTGATACAGCATCAGCAAAAGCTGTTTGGCTGTGTTACAGAGGCAGGAAAGTGGGACAGCGCACTCAGGGTCCTGGGGTGAGCCTGATGCCACCACCTTCATGGTCAGAGGCTCTGACTACATGAAGACCCGCAGGAAGATCAACAGCGACAAGGCAATCTACAGGTATGAAGCATGAGGCATGCAGATGAATGCCCATGAACCTCTCTGCATCAATGGCATGCTCCTCAGCCCAGATTGGAGCCTTTGTCACCTGTTTGCTGCAGAATCAGCACGCTCATAGTGAGCAACAATTGCAAGAGTGTCTTTTTGCAACAGCAGCTTGCGTGCTGTGAGAGCAGCCTTGTTCAGTCACACTTCTCAACACCAAATGTGTGTTCAGAGCAAGACCTTGCATGAGACGTAGAGTAGGGCAGTTCACACCCAGAGATCTGACTGATAGCACCAGACTGAACCTTCTTCATTTGCAATCATAACATGCACTACGGCTTGCAGGTTGGTGAATGTCGACATATACACCTTTGACTTCAAGCTGAACCACATTGCCAAGCACCTGAAGCTGCCGGCAGCCCCCCGCTTGGGCCCTGCCGCCCTAGACATGCCCCAGGGGGAGCGGTTGCCACCTGTAATGGTTGTCAACGTCCAGTTGCCAGCCTACCCGGTCAGTACTGCTACATGCTGCCTAAAGGCTTGCCTCCTGTTCTGTCTCTTGCTGTTTGGGCCGACCAGTTTTGCCTGCCAGTGATGCTTAAAATCTGTATTGAGGCCGACTTACGCTCCGGGCTGCCGCCTAAGGAGGCTCCCGTTATGATCGCTGAAAAGCGTAAACTTTTCTTTTCTTTTTCTTTCTTGAGGCCGACTTAACACGTAGTTTCATTTCCTTAAAGGTAGCGTGTCAGCTGTACTGTTGGCAGTGAGTCTTGTCTCTGGATGGTGCTGTAGTGTTCGCATGCAAAAGCACTATAGTTCACATAAACGTATAGTGCACACAAAAGCGCAGGTGACCCCTTGCCCTGTTACCAGCCTGTACAGGCATCTTTTCAGCTGCACTTCAATGGGGACTTGCTTCATGAAGGTTGTTTCCTGACTGTTGGTCTGTTGTCATGGCAGGCATCCCTGTTTGGGGCTCAGGACGGTCAGGGACTCAGCCTTGTATACTACTTCACACTGCCTGAGGGCTGGGAACCCAAGGACGTCGGCAACGAAGCAGCCCTGGGCATGCTGCAGCGCTTCATACATGATGGCCGAGAGCAGGACAAGTATATCACCATCCTGACTATACTCATGATTTGCTTCATAACAAGGGTTTTGCATGATGGTAGCCCTGTGGGGCCCTGTCAGATAGCCCTGTGGGCCAGCAGCCCTGTGGGACTCGGTCAAAAACCCATATGAGCTTTGGCCCTCAGCATGCTTGCCGTTGTCCACAGACCTTTTGGCGTTGCATAACCACTTGCTGCAGTCTAGTCATGATCAGTGACATTCTGCATTGAAGCTATGGCCAAAGTACCGCAGTCTGCTCAGCAGCTGGACTGCAAGCATCAGTACATTTGGCCTGACAGAAGCATCTGCATTCAGCTTTGGGCTGTATCTGCAATCAGAAACGTATGCTTATGGTCCAAGCTTCTGCCTGCTCAATGGTGTCAGCAACGCTTGGCAAAGCTGTCATGCTTTGAACAATCATTTGTTTCATGCGTAATGAACAGCATTTGAATGATGTGCTGCAGTACAAAGACGAGGGATAGACTGAAGCTGATACCTCGTGTGTCAAACCTTGATGAGTGGGCGCAGGAGAGTCAGTTGTCTGGAGCAGTGAGTTTCTGCCCTGCTGTGCTGTGCTGTGCTGTGCTGTGCTGTGCTGTGCTGTGCTGTGCTGTGCTGTGCTGTGCTGTGCTGTGCTGTGCTGTGGGCCTGGGTTGAAATTGATCTGAGCTGACTGTTCCTTTGCAGCGTGCACAAGTGCTGCAAGCTGGGCTTTATCAGTACGCTTGCCCACAAGGCACTGCAGGTGTTCATTCTGAGCAACACACGCAACACATTCTTCTGTGCTTGTCTGCAGGAGCAGAGGCTGCTTCATAAGTACAATGACAAGCCGCTGCTAACAAAACCGCAACACCACTTTTACTCAGGGCCTGATTACTTTGAAATAGATCTTGACGTACATGCCTACGCCTATCTAGCTCGAAAGGTGAGGCTGTCACACATTTTGAGAAAGGGCCAATAATTTTATCATGCCTACAGCATTTGCGTTTCAGGGCTTTTGCAACCTTGCTTATATGCAAATGTGTGTGACGTGGACACAAGGGATTCTGCCGTGATCTTGCTTTGCCTTCAAGATCTCACATTGGAAGCCATGGTATGATGACCTTCAGCGTTACCTGTAAGTAGCCAGGACGCTATGCTAGAGTGGAATTCTGACAGTGATCTGTGGTGTACTGCAGGCTTTTGCCAGCTATCTGCCACGGCTTGGCAGCGTAGTGTTTGAGAATGCTCTCGTCATTCAAGGCAATAGGTGATTGGCACTACTGCTTGCTGCTGCATATTTTCGTCTGACATTTGCGAGCTCCCTAACTTTCATGTCACTCTGCCCAATCCATGCTTGACGTGTGTCTCCTTTGTGTATGTGTTCAATGTTCCACCATCTCGTGACTCATGTTGAAGGTGTAACATGTGAAGCATCTAATTGCAGGCCTGAAGAGCTGCCAGAAGTCGTTCTTGGTGCAGCACGCGTTTATAGATCAGATTTCACGGAACCCCGCCCTTTTCCTGCCAGGCTGACCCGCACTACTTCAGACATGCCAGATACACCTGTTTAGCTTAGATTTCTGTACAGTAAGGGCTTTTGCAGTTGCACTGCTTGTTTGTTGGCAAATGTGCTGCATGGATGCCCTGTCTTTGAATTTTGTCCCTGTGGTGGTTGTGGTGCACAAATCTCTCTTGTTTCACAGCTATAATATTATTTGAGATGATGAGGATTGCTTCCCTTTCTGAGCTTGGCAGAACCCAGGCCAAAGTAGCATTCAGTGCAATAAGGAAATTGATTGGGTATGATGCTTTGTAATTTGCTGAGACCACTCTCATAGTTAGTCAGCTGGGATGCAATCACAACAGCCAGGCCCAGCTGGAGTTGCAGCATGCAAGCACGTCTTCTTGTCCATTGCAGCTGAGGTTAGCCTCAATCATTCCGGGTTCAGACATGGTAACAAAGGCATTGTGCCATGCTATTTGCGCTATGTTTCATTCATCTTTCGTTGGTTCATCCATTCATTTTCGGGACCAGCTATGACCATTTGACCAATCATAGTTGTGTTCACAGACGACACTCTGAGCCATAAACAAAAAGGGTACGTCCAGAGTGTGCTGCTACCATGCATGGCGCTCCAATGCTCAAAACATTAAAAAACCCAGTATGACACAGTGACCATGTAGGGTGAAGAAGGAAGAGTGTGCAGGGCTGCGCCCCAGAAAATGTCAGTGAACCTGTGGCTGATGGCACAATGTGCAGGACAATTTAAACATAAAGAGAAAGAAAGAAAAGAAAAGACTACGCCTTTCGGCATTGATTGAAGAAAAATTTGAGGATGAGCTTCCCTGTACACAAAGATATGTTTACCATCTATGCAGTGGCTATATAACTTCATCGTCACCCCACACCTCGCCAGCATAGCTCAAAATTGGTAGTAGTAACCTGTCAAAAAGCTTGCACCGTATTTCAGGATCAAAAATGGGTAACTGCTGTTCATAGAGTGCATTGCTTTTTCTGTGGCACAGACAAGCTATGAGACGCCTCATGCTAAATGTTTGGTCGCATGCAGTTCAAACCCAAGAGACTTCAAATGTGATGACAAACCTGTTAGTGGTTTGTCAAGCTTCATGTCAGTTTGGAATATCACTTGATGTTTCCTGCACCAGCTACAAAAAAAGGGTTTCTTTGCAGGCGTGACATGCTTTGGACAGGCGAGACTGTACAGAACCATGCCAGATAAAAGGCTGCTGTTTCGGCACAGAACCGGTTGATCCAGCTTCTAAGGAAGGGAGGACAGCAAAAGAGATGTCTACAGCTTTGCAAGCACAGGGTGGTAGTTCAGCACAACAGCAAGAAGTCCAGGTATGCTGCGCGCTCGTGCCTAGAGGGTGCTTTGTCACAATATTTCACGATGCCAGGTCGGCTTTCCCCTTGAGCTGAGGGATGCTTGTGACTACATCTTGCAAGCTTGACGATAAGCGAGCTGTCGGATGAGGGAGACTATGAAAATTTCAAATCAGAACTCTTTGATAGAAAGATGGAGCTAGAGAGACTGTTAAAGCTGCTTGAACATCCTGCGTAGGGCATTGACTTTGGCACTCAAGTTTTGAAGGCCTCTGGCGAACCTGTACAAATGTTTGTTGGTAATTTGCAGGACAAAAGGTGACGCAGACAGACACAATCATCATCAGGAAATTGTCATGTACATGTTGCGCATGCATGAAGCAAACAAAATTTAAAAGTGCAACAAATAGACGTCTGACTTTGCGTGTGATCAGACACTTAATCGTACTGTCATGATCAAAGCAACGTGTCAGTAACGAAGTTGTACTGCACAAGCTATTTGTTAAGGTTGAGACAAAAGAAACTTTTAAAGGTTTAGGTCAAGGAACTCAAGCCATCGGTTGCGTTGGTCTTCTTCAACGACTTCGAACTTTGAACTTGGCAAGTCCAGATGCAATTCCCGGTCTGCGAGCCCGGTTGCCCCTCATGAGAGCACAAGCCGAAGGCTGACAGCAGTGCAAAACAAAATGAGCTGCAATCGTACGGACGAGCGCCTGCTTCGACATTTGCGACACAAACACTGCAAGGTCGGGCTCAGTCCAACTGATCAGTTCGTCGTCGACCCTCGGCGTGCGAGCGTGAAGCTCCGGTAAGAGCAATTTCGTCGCACGCAGTTTCAAGGCTTGCATCGCAATTGCGCATGCGCCAGGTGTATTGAGTGAACGCGCTTAGTGGGACGCCAGTGCTGCACACAACTCTTGTGACGATGCGGGTGCGCGCAGACACCCTTCATCCTGCGTAGATGCTGAGAACTGCCGCGTTTTTCTGGACGTGAACGGAGTGACCTACCAGACTAAACAGCAGACTCTGTGCTCTGTCAAGGGTTCCCGGTTTCCCGACCTGCTGGGCACTGCTGACTATACTGCTGGCGGCAAGAAGCTTTGCATAGACAGGAATGGACAGGTAACGAATGCTGGAAATGCAGAGCTGCGCCCTCGTCCGTCATAGCGTGGCGCGCAATGTCCTTTTGTTCACTGAACAGCATCAAGACTGTCAGTGCTGCAGGCGTTTGCCTACATTCTGGAGTACTTGAGAGCATGTAGACACTCCCGCAACAAGTTCAGGTTGCCATCTGCAGAATGCTTGCGAGCTGTTATTGATGAGGCCAACTTCTTCTGGTTGCCAGGTATGTTTTTGTGCATTCAATACTCTGCTGTTCTAGACATCTCGCATTTCCATGCAATGATCACATGGTAGTATAATGTTCCTGAAGTGCTTCCTGTGCCAGCGTGACAGCTGCAATTTTCCGTCACAATGCATGGCTTGGGCATGCAGGGCTAGTCCAGCAATTGCAGCAAGCCCTATCACCAAGAAGAGTCAAGGCACTGCAGCAAAACTCCACAGAGAGCCATCTGATGACTCAGCACTCTCTTGACACACCTGTCAAGTTTGCTACTGTCCACGCAGCAGTGAGCAGCCACACGCCCCAGCTGAGTCAGGCAGGTTCATCTGCATGTCTCCATTGGTCACAACGCTTGCAGTCTGCAAAGTCTTATGCGCCTGTAAGTTGTTTTGAATTAGATCGAGGCAGCTTATATTGCCATCACCCTGTGTTTTATTTATTGTGTCTGAAGCAGAGTTGCAATGACAAGCATCATGACTGTGTCATGACAGCCAAACCAGCATTTGCAAGCAGCAATTGCCTTTTGGCCAAGAGGTGCTGAGGCAAGGTTGTGACTTTGCAGGCACAGCTCCAGCAGCTGTCTCAGCAAGTCAATCAGCAGGTGTGCATATACACAGACAGAGGCTTTGACATCAAAGATGTGGGCTCTGGGATGACCCATGCATATGGTGAGTACTGTCATCATGACTCTCTGTGACCATGAGCAACATGCCACGCTCAATCTGGGTTGTACTTTGATCAGGAAAGTTTTGCCATCGTCGCAAACATTTGCTTGATGTCGTCATCTGCTGCAAATCATGGAAACAGGCACAGCCTGCTGAAAAGCATCAAGAATGAAAGTGTCTCAGAACCATCTGTGACATGGACTGTGCTGACATTAGCTATCGCATGGTTGCTACATTAGCCTCTGTGTTGATACTTGTTTATGCTGCCATAACATGCTGTATGTGTATGTCTCAGGGAAAGAAGGGGGAGAGTACATCTTGCACATCACCATTCTCCTGTCAGCTAGCACTCCAGCTTTTCATGACACTGCTAAGCTGGACTCACTGCTATCCTTTGCCGCTCCTGAGTCACAGCAGGTATATCTCTGCAAGACGCCCGATCTTGATGGCTAAGCTGACTTTGTGGCTAAACTGATTGGTGGCTTGTATACCTTTAAGTCTGCATCTGTGGTGTTGGTCACATGTACAAGCAGTGTCCATTCTCAAGCATGCATGCTTGCTGTACGCTGCAAATGCTGACAGCAAACATGGCTGTCATTGAGTGGCGGCCATAGGTCATGCTGTTGCTTGATGTCGCCTGTGCAGGGGTGATTTAGTGTATGCTTCTTGAGAGACCATACAAAAATGAAGTTTTGTTACTTCCTGGATGAACCTTTCTGCATTTGTCCTGTTCTGGCATGAGCATTTGTTCTTTTCTTGTTGACTGGTGTCAGTTTGTTGTTGCCAGCAACATCACCAGACTCATGCAAGCTTTCCATGCCATCGACATTGAGTAGATCTTGACGTTACATTATTGCTCACAGGCCTTCTCCTGCTGTGACAGCATCAGCAGCACCGACACAGTTGACAGCTCCAGCACTCTCAGCCAGTCACAGTCGACCCCCACGCCAGAGAAGGGCTCATCTGGGTCCATCACCCAGCTCAGACAGCGGTTGCACTGCAGCATTGCCCCAGATGTGGTTTCCTCTGACACCCACCCTGTCACCCCTGACCTGGCCCCCAAGCACCCTCACCTGCTGCCCACCCCTAGACTTGTCCCAGTGCAAGCACATAACGTTCATCACGGTGCCCACGGTGACCATGAAGCGTCCCAGGCTTCTACTGTCGGCCACAGCCAACAGAGGGGCCCCCACCAGTCTTGTGTACCACATGCTGACAGCATCAGCCCTGAGTTGCAAGCAGGCATTCCTGCTGCATCCAGCTCAGACTCACACCCTTACTCAGAGAGCACTACCACACAATGGCAGCTTCAGGATCGTCGGCAGCTCAAGCTGGACAATCTGCCAGAAGCATCAGCATTAGTGTTGCATAACAGCTCAGCCCAGATGAATCCAGGACCACTTATCTTGCCTTGCTCTTCTGCTTCACCTCTCCCCAGCAACTCTGATGCACTTCTCAGCAGCAGCAGCAGCAGTGGCAGTGGCGACAGGGGCAGCACTGTTCTGGGTCTGGCACAAGCAGATGCACAGGCAGCACCGCATGCTATCCTTGTCACCAACAACCTCTTCCAGCATCTGTCAGAGCAATGCCAGCAGACAAATAATAGGCCGGGTCCTGCTGACCCCATGCTGCTCCACCAGTGGCAAGCCAATGGCATCTTCAACAGCCAGGCCAGCCTTCTGGACACAGCTGAGCATTTTGACGCATGGTCCTCACAGCAGCACAGCTCAGATCTGCACAGCAGGCGCAGCATGACTGACTCCATTCAAGTCCACAGCAGTGGGGATGCGCAGCAGTGCCAGCTTCTGCCAGTCCAGGGCCAATCAAGTATTGACCGCGCCCTTGATGACGATCAGCACCAGGTGTTTAGCGACCTGTTTGACACTCAGCTGTCACAGTTTCTGAGCACTCATGAGGAGGCTCTGACTCTCTCGGCTGAGCTGCAGGCGTCAGCAGCTGCTGACTCAGACTCGGTCTTAAGCCAGGCGCCGCACTCAGCAGTTCCCGACTCAGCTTCATTGTACAGCTACATGGCTGACTCAGCATCTGCTGGTTCAGTCTCGATCCATAGCCAGGTTGTGGACTCAGCCCCTGCTGACATGGCGTCATTTCCTAGTCATATACTGCAGGCAGCACCTGTCAATCCTGTCACTGCACTGGACGGCAGTTTGCCTGCCTCATTGAAGCCCGCGCCCAGTGCTACCAGCGCTAGCATACTCAACAGCAGCAGAGTGCTCAGCAGCAGCAGCAGCAGCAGCAGGGCTGAAAGCAATAGCGTAGACAAGGCAACATGCAAGCCTGCAGAGGCCCTCATGAGTGCTACAGATGCTGCTCAGCTAGCTGCGCACAGTGATGAAGGAGACAAGCATGAGCCTGTGACAACAGCAGTCAGCACAGCACAGCTAGAGATCATGGGATGGGATATGTTTGCTGACACCCTGGGCACCTTCCGCCTGCTGTCAGACTCAGATGCTGAGTCAACCACCAACCTGCTGCCTGAGCCAGCTGAGTTGTGTCCTATCACACCTGAGATGGGCCTGCACGAGCCCAGGCTGACTCAGCAACAGGTCGCAGTTGACTCACCACTCATGTACGACTCACCTGTGCTAGGGGATCATGCAAATAGAGACACTCCTGGGGTTTGGCATTCTCAGGATTTAGCCCATTTTGACCTGCCTGATGGGCATGAAGATGGATACATGCAAGACGCACCTTCAGACCAGTATGTCTGCAACAGTCCTATGTCTCCCTTGGAGTGGGAATACCATGCCATGATGCTGAATGACCATTGCCTGTCAGAAAGGTATCCAGGGATGCACAGTGATGCTCGTGAGTTCGATGGTCGCGGTTGTTTCGGGAACAGCCACAGCTGCGCTGCTCGATTTGAGGAGTGCATGACCTGCTACCCTTGTGCTACATGCGCCTGCTACCCAACTGCTCCTTTGCAACCAGGCAGGCATCACCGCAAGAGTGTCGTCAAAAGGCTTTGGGCAAGTGTGAAAGCAAAGGGCTCTGCATGCATTTATCCCGATTTTCCGCATGAGCGATACAGTTGATGATCAGCTTTTGCTGTTGAGTTGCTTGACAAGTTGCACTGGTTGGGCTCACTTTGATCAAGGATTTTTGTCCAACATGTATAACATTCAGGACCTAGATACAGGGCATAGGTACATTCGAGGACACACCAATCAAGAGTTCTGGCATGCCATGAGTAAGCGTCTGTTGAGCAATAATAAGCATTTGTTGAGCAGTAATGTTTCTGAACCATGCAGATTGGTACCACCGGGGCACAATAAACACCCTTGGCAAATGCAAGACATCTGTGAGCAAAGTCTGTTGCATTTGTTGTGGCTCTCAGGAGTTTCAGCATTATTGAAGCATTGCCAATGAGTCTACATGTACAGATTACTATACTCCAAAATTTGCAGTTGCAAGATTGTTTGTACAGCTTGAAGGTTTGAATAGCTGACACAGACACACAACAGCCTACATGAATTGCAGACGTCTACTCCATCCTCATGTTGATGTTGTGACATATGGGCTCTGCTTTTGAACAAAGCTGCTGTTTGTCAACATACTGGATCTTGCTTTCCTGCATTTGTCAAAGCAATATGGTGATCAGTAAGCCTGATTAGCTTTGATTTTGAGGCAACACATTCCAATTTCTTGCCTGAACTCATCGTAAAGCAGGCCAGATGTTGAAACTCATCATATGATAAGAAATGCTCATGTCAATTGGGTGCTGCACAGAAACGTGTCACGAGGCAATTTGCCCAGGAAACCCAATGCAGGGAAGCCAAGAAAGAGCAAGCTCATGACTCATAGCACATGTACTCACATAATTCGTAGCTTGAGGTCAGCAGCTTCAGCACGAGCTGCTCTGAGCTCAGCTGTTGCAGCTGCATTGGCAGCTTCTTCAGCAGCTGCTGAGGCAGCTGCCTGTTCCTGGCGTCCTTGTGCTTCAAGAAGCCGCTCATACAGAGCGCCTCGCCCACTCACTGCTGCATCATTGCCACTCCCCCTGGCTTTGTCAACAGCATCTGCCTGTGGACAAAGTCCCATTTCAATCAGTGTAATTCTGTTTTTGCACTGTTTTCCAGGTGCGGCAGCAGCATGGCAACTACTCAAACGCAATTGCGCATCTGCAAGCTTAATGATGGTGGTCTAGTGTGAAATCCTTGGCACAGCTTGCAAGTCGTCGTGCAAGTCTGCTGGCTTGCAGCAGAAAGCATGCCGTAGCATGCAACAACAATCGCACTGCATGCCCTGTACCAGACAAAGTTGGTAGCAAGACAGCCTAGGCCTCCTCTTACAGTAGCCAAAGACAGCACAACTGGCAAAGAGACTGCAAGACGCTTCCAAGCAGGCACAGCCAGCCTATGTATGCAATGCGCAATGAACAGACTTTGGCATCATCCACTGAAAACGACAGCAGGCCTCTGCATGAGAGCAAGATAGTAGTGCTTTGCCAGGGCCACAGGTGAGGCACATGATCAGTGCGTCAGCCCAGAAATGCTCACCTTGCGTTGATGAAGCACTGCCAGCTGAGCCTTCATGTGGATGTTGTCGGCCTGGCTAGTGAGAGCATCTTGCAGAGCCTCCTCGTATGCAGCCCTAACCTTCAGCAGCAGAGGCCGGTATGTGGTGAAGCTGTGAATGAATGCTTCAAAGACCTGGCGATGGGCATCTAG
>JAABUO010007376.1_pt1 | contig 12553 bp, 10 predicted proteins | sample 5559291 | NCBI WGS metagenome assembly JAABUO01 (sample SAMN10711878, study PRJNA513372) | rock metagenome | isolation source: Antarctica rocks | place: Antarctica: Victoria Land, Finger Mt sud
TGGGGGGCAGATTTCGGCTACTGGGGAGTACCTGCCTTTCCTAGCTGTGTCAGCATTGGTCTTGTACAGCCGAGTGTACATACCATAGTAGATGATGAAAGTGAAGTTCTGAATGAAAACCAGCAGAACAGTGACTACCAATGTAATCCAATACCACTTGTCCCCCTTTTCTACGTCAAAAGTACCCAGAAACAGGCCACACAAAATGATGAACTGTACCACACGAGTTACAGCGTAAACGCCGACGCCGCCAGCAAGTGAGAGCTGAACCAATTGCGTGGGCGCTCTCAACCTCCGCAAAATCAGACTTGCATAGAGGCCAAATTCATACGTTGCAAACAGGTCTAGGACATAGCCCGCCTTGAAGACAAGCACTCTGCCGCTGATGAACAGCAGAATGGGCATCACAAAGAACAGAACATGATGCAAGAGCAGCAGGGAATTGAGCCTGACGACACTCCTGAAGCCCCCCTCAACTAGGTACAGCATGCCATGGCAGGACACAGACCAGAAGAAAATCCGGTAGTGGCTTTGCAGGATGTCTGTGAACTGGGAGCTGAACAGCAGCCGTGCCATCAGGTAACTGTACGGTAACAGCTGCAGTACGAAGATGGTAACCAGGATGATGTGCGTCGAGACAATGAACTGCTCGTGGACTTCCAGAGATGTGAACCTCTCCTTGAGTATCCTCTTGAGCGCCTTTTGCACCAGCAGGAAGAAGAGCACGGTGCTGATGCAGTTGCTCCACATCATGACTAAGCCGGCAGACAGGTACTTGGCTTCTGTGGTGAGTATGTTGAGATCGTTTGGGGAGACGAAGAGGTAGATGTTGGACCAGGCCCAGTACTCTTCATCTCTCATAGCTGGACAGGCAGCAGAGAACTCCTGCAGACACAGTAGTCGTAGTCTTTGGGAATATAGAAGTGCCAATTTGTGGCATCTGTCTCACAGTGGGAGTCTAGACCCAGAAGTGCGCACCTGACCTGCATCAACTTTAGGCTGCATTTTGTTGCCTGAATTTGCTGCATGTGGTGAAGCAGTCACATATCTCTGGATGCAAGGGCATCTCTATATGCAAGATCTTCCTCAAATACAGTAAATGCAGGTGACAAATTGCAACCTAAGTTTGGATGCAGGTCAGGTGCGCACACTGCTGCTGTGTCACAGAGTGCACATTTCAGCAAAGACGACATGAGAAAAGTTGCCCTGATGACATTACATGTGACAAATCATGCTGTATGCCATGTACTATGTCACAGTGTGATGCAATGCAACTATACATATACGCACACACAATACAACATAGTACACTGTATGCACACTGCCATCAGCATGTGATGCCTCTGCACCACACAGAGCAGAGGCTTGCTGCATGTGACAAGAAAGCTGCAAATGCCCAAGACACCTCATGCGCCTTCATGAAAGCTCTTCACCAGGCATGATGCAAAGACACCGACCTCACCTTCGTGAGGGTCTCTGTACTGCACACTTGCTGCCATCCAGTTATGAACTGCAGCATATCGGGCTCAGCGTGGCCCACTTCATCACAGAGGCACTTGGAAGCAGTCAGCCCTCCGAGCATGCTGCAGCAGACGATGGCATTCTCCTCTCTCAAGCTGCTGCTGCTGTCAATTGGGCACACGCTCCACACCTGAGCAATATGACCACTCTCAGCTGCAGAGGGGAAGAGACAGACAGACAGACAGACAGACAGTGAGGTGCAGCTGTGCTTTTTGTTGGGGCCATACTCAAGACCTGTAGATTGCATGACAGACGTCAAGCCATTATCTGTGGCCCGAGTCAGAAAGACCGTGTAATATGGCACCAAAATTAGGTAAGCTTGGCTGACAGGCCGCTATTGATTTGTGTCAAAGAGATAGCAGCTGCAGCCTGCCATGCTGGATCCAAAGTTGAGCAACAACTTGCATCACTTGAGTATACAGCCCACAGCAGCCACATGTTCCCAAACATCACAGGCATGCATGCGTACCCCCCCCCCCCCCCCCTTCCCTCTCTCCCCCCTCTCAATCCTGGCACCAACATGCGTCATACAACTGCTTGCATGAAGGTGCTGCTTGTGACACATACTAAACCCTGAGACAGAATACATAGTAAGCCATACTGCAAGCTACACTGTACAGCATGATGAAACGTGCTGACAGCAGCCTTGACTAAATGCGTACCTTGAAGAACTCATCCTGACAGCTGGTGGACATATGTTCCTGGACAGAGGGAAACTTCATTCCAAACTCTCCAGTGCTGATGAGGTTGGTGTCCATGGTGTGTGCCTGCACCTCTGAGCCCTTCACCGTTTGCTCTTCTGAGTAGTACAGAAACATGATGCTCATCACCCCTGCAGCAACATCACCCCCAAATGGGTGCGTAACACAACAAACTGAGGGACCACAGACATCAAACTTCCAGAGGATGAAGATTTGCTGAAAGGAACAACACCATCAAGAGAGCATCGATATAATTAGGAGAGCTAGAGTCTTTAGATGTTCCTCTGATTGGGTGTTGAGCCACGTATGTATTGCTTCTCTTGATTTGGTAGCGCTGCAGCAAGATCACATTCCAAGTGATTTAGCAACGCCCCTTTGGTAGCGCTGTACAATTCGCGCTGTATAATTTGCCATGCTCAATGCACGCAGATCAGCTCTGGTATGAACTACACAAGCTGTCATGATGCTGCCTTGAGTTGCATCACATGGGGACAAATCCAACTGCACTGCCAATATACACAGTTAGACGGTACCTGTTCATTCAAAACAGACCAGCGCCCTGAAGGGTGACAGCGTAAGGCAGCATACCTGTATGTCGCACTGTGGCATTGTAGCGGGCCTTGATGCGCAGCTGCTGCTCTGGGTCTATTTGGTATGTGGGTGTGACATTGCTGGTGGACATGGACATCACAAACTCCATGTCCCCCTTGGCAGCTGCAGGGCAGTTCGAAATTCTTGACAGCTGTCACGGGGCACAGGGCCTTTGAGGGTGTTTTGGATGGCTGACTGCCTTGCATGTGCGCATTCATCAGCATGTCTGACATGCTTCTGTGCTCAGAGCTGTCGCAGACGCTGATCTTTTGATGGTGCGGATGTATCTTACTGATGAGGGCATGCAGACGTCTACAAAACACTGTACAACACAAGTGTTACATTGACACAGCATGAGGGGAATCATGGCTCATTTGCAGTGGACAGCACTAGCAGCATGCAGCAGCACATACTGGAGGTCAAGCAGGAGCTTCAGTGACAAAAATAGTGAAAGAAATGGTAACATCCAAACAGAACCCTGAGGCTCTCAGACATGAACAGGCAGGAGCAGACGCCTACTTGGAAGGGAGCCCAGCTGTGGGCATGAGTCACAGATCTTGGCTCCACTGCTCCTGTCATACAGCTCCAGGCAAATGGCTCCTGTAGTGCACAGCCAGCAATCATTGCAGTTGCATGAAAATGCCATACCTACATAAACGCGTCTGAAGGCATGCAGAGGAAAAGGCATACGTACATAGCTGCACTATCTGCAAAATCTGATGCATTTGATGACATGCACAGGCAGAGTTTGCAGTGCAGAGGCAGAGTTTGCAGTGCAGAGGCAGAGTTGCAGTGCAGAGGCAGATTTTGCAGGAAGTGCAAGCTAGTGACCTGCATGCTGATGGCCATCACATCGGAGGGCTTGCACAGGTGCTGTCAGGGGCTCTCCAGGCACCAACTCATTCAGCGTGAAATCCCAGTCGACCACATTTTCCCTGCCTGCAAAGCATATGCATGGTGCATCATGACTCTGGTTAATGAAAATTGACTCGTTGACGCTATGATGACTCATTGACCACGTTGCATGCATTGCAAACTTATGTATATTGTATACAAATCTATACAAATTTGAATATAAGCATTTTTATATACATATTATACATACATGTTTACATACATTGCAAGCTTATGTATGCCAATGCAGCAATGCAGCAGACAATGGCAATATTGATCATGCATGTGCACAGGTGTGCATGCTCTACACATTCAGGAGGTGCTTCAGCGACCAGACAACCACAGCAGTGTTTAGGGTCAGGAGCTCGTCCCATACCTGCAGGGTCCATGGGAACCTCGTACTCAATACGCTCCCCAATGCCCCTGGCTGCGTCTATTCTGGCCAGTCGCAATGGCACTACTTCATCTTCTGGCTCTACCACCCTGCATGCAATGAAATTGCTGATTGCTGTTGCTTGGCATTGCCAATAGTGTGAAACGTACAGCACAGAGGGTGCATCCTGCAGCCAGGTGCATGAAAGCTATTGGAAATCAGAATCAGCCTGGATGGCAGCTTTGTGGCCAACAAAACTTGTTGTCAAGCATGTCGTAAATAATGGGTGATAATATCAATATCTGCTGTAATCAAAAGCAAAAGTCTTAGGTACTTGCAGCAGAACAGGTCCAAAACTGCCAGCTTCAACAAACAGAACTCAGTGGCACTGCCGATGGTTGCAGCGCAACATAGGTTTGTGCTCTGTGGGTACACAAACCTACGAAGAGGTTACGTGATCTCCTCTTTTGCAACAAAACACAAAGGCCTATTCCCCTGCCTAGCACATGCTTCTGTTGCTCTTGAGTCTACAAGCATGTCTAGGTGTGATGGTGACCAACCACACAGCCTTTGCAGCAAGTTGCATCTGCCGTGCAAATGTTCCAGCAACTAGCAACAGCACGCAAGTTTGCTGCTGTCCATACCCTTGATCTCTGTTGGTGTTTGTTTCATATGTAATTCATGCTTCTGAGTGTCAGTTGGAGTGTGAAAAGACATCAGTGTGTTAGGGTGGATCTGCCCGGGTCACATCACGTGGACTAGCAATGGGTTATGGTTGAAGATTTAGGGTTGCAGTCCAGTCACATCATAAAGACTAGCAATAGGTTTTGGTTGAAGGGGTAGGTTTTCAGTCACCAGCTGCTGGACAATGAAGATGTAGTCGAGTTGCAATCTGGAAGGCGTTATGCCTACACTCTCATCCTTTCCACGCCGCTGTGTCTTGCTGGGGCATATTTGGGCTGTCGCACAACACTATTGTCTGTACACCACTGATGTACACACAGTACGGAGAACAGCAGAACATGGCTGTGGGGTACTCACATCTGTGCAACAATAGACTGCTAATGGCAGCTTGCAGACACGCCGTTGCTGCTGCAGCTCTAATGTAGTGGTGCTGTAGAGCTGGTGCTGCAGTAGAGCTCTGTCCATCCTGTCAAATGGCTATTGCAGCGTCGTGCATGTCTGGCCTGATATCAATGGCATTCTGTTTATTCGCTTTTATTGCACATATTATTTGCTGTCATCACTATTCTTTGTTGATCGTTGCTATCAGGCTTAACTCAGGAGCATATCAGGAGGAGCAGCATCTTTCAAGTTGCAAGTTTGGCGGTGCGACCAGCAAGTAAATGCTACTCCTGGTAATGGCAACCTCTCTGCTAACAGCCTAAACAAGCAGCAGGATTGCACTGTACATCAGCACTGCAGTATAAGATGCGTTTCCCAGCAGGGCAACCGTGCCTTGCGATGCTACATCTTTGGCAAACTTGCCATGCATGCTTAAGCTGCATATTGCATGGCAATTTTGCCGTACTCACAACTGAGGGTGCAAGTCTGCAACACATCCAGCTGCTGAGTGGTGTAACTGTGCTGTGCAGATCTGCAGCACAGCCATGTACGACAAGTCCCAAAATGCAAAAGGAACAAGCCTAAGTGGGTGGGAACATCATGCTCAGATGGTCCAAGGATGTAACAGTACATTACATGCTGCAACAATAGCCATCTGCCCTTCAATTGCACCAGCAGAGACATTGTCAATATGAAGCAAAGTCATCAGTCCTATCACAGGCCAGAGGTGGACTCCTGCACCAGTGTTTATTCCTGCATTCCATCTTGCCTTGTCATCAGCTAGGGTGCTAGACTATTGTGTTTTTGACATCAGACCAGACAAGATAAGGTATGGGCGTTGGTTATGTGGCCAAAGAGAGAGTGCGGTTTGACAAATATGAGTGCTTGCTTTTCAAACTTATCGTAAAAAGACTACTGTGGGATACGTCTGGTTTGCAAGGTCCATTGCTAAATATCGACTGTTGCTGCTCATCACCAATTACAATTGCTGACAATAATGCTGAAACTTGGTGTCAGCAGTGGTGACGGCTGATGAGCAGCTATGGTTGATGTCAGCAGTGGATAATAGTGTGACAGCAACAAAGCTGGAACTGAACACTTTTCAAACATATTGTGCATCCTTCCAGCAATCTGTCTGCCCTTGTAAGGCACCGGTGGAACACTTCGAGGCGGCTGCAAAAGTTCCAAGGCAGGTGCAACCCCAACCACGACATGCTAGCGCTGTTTTTTCACTCTGTATTGTAGACAATGTGCATGCACAGCCGTATCTGATCAGTTGACACAACATTGTAGACGACATGTGTCAACTGATTCACAGCTAATACTACTACCACTGGCTGCAGCCATTCACACACTGCCTCAGCTGTAGGTGCCTGAGGTGCATGTTGTGTGTCAGTTTCAATACTCAGCTTATGTTTCCACCAAGCTGGGGTTACGAACATGTAGAACAAAGCAAGCAAACGTCAACGGATGCTGTCCCTTTATGCCTTGATTCAAGCCTATGCTAGCAGAATTCATGGTGGTGATGACACACCAATCATATTTGCTTGCAGCTGCATGCATGCATGCACAAGGTAACAAGCGCAAGAGCAGTACACAATGAGACACTGACCTTGGCCTTGTTACCATGTGCACAGATGCATGCAGCTGCAAATAAACTGTTTATTGTGCCATTGCCTGACTACATGCAGCACGATGATGAGTGCTTGCACAAAACCTTATACACAACCTATGACCCATACCTGTAAATTGTGGTGTACTCCATTGCATACTCGATGACGCCCCGCGAAGATGTACTAGGGCAGTCAGTGCAGCACAGCACTCCACCACCATTCTTCAGTTCCAGCTCAGGCGGACACCGGCACTCTATACAAGACGCCACATCCTCTACGCCTAAAGTGTTGATAAAATGGATGTTGACTGTCCTGCACACATAACACAGCCCTGACATGACGTCTGAAACCAGCTTTGACAAACTTGTATTGCATGTGGTTGCATTGCAGGGTCAAGCAGCCCACAGGCAGTGCAGCACACAGCGTCTGACGCTTGCACATTGCACGCGCTGCTGCTGGCTTGGCACGCCATGGAAAGACTTGTCCATTTGGATTCTGACAGCTGCTGCAGCTCTAGGTTTCATGTTGAACATGTGGTACAGAAGCAAGGCTGAGCTTGCCAAATGGTCACCTAGAGATCTCAGACTCCAGCATGTTGGCTGGGACAAGCAGGCGGTGCTGCTCAGAGAAGGCAGGCCTGACCATCAAGCCTTGTCCTGTGGGAGGGGGGACCATCAGCGTATCCACTGTCACAAAGTGATGCGTATACACCTGCAGCACAAGGAAACTGGTGAAAAAGCAAGATAGATGTACAGGCGTGAAGACTCAACAGAGTTGTACACAGGTGTATTTGGTCCTGACACACACATGCAGGGTCATGTACGCATGTGCACGATGAAAACCTATTACAGGGCGCACATGTGCGCGCCAAGACACATGACCACCGTGCTTGGCGTGGCAATGCTTTTGTGCCAAAGAGCAGCTGCCCACCTCATTTGGTGTGACTGGCAGCTTGTCTGCTACATGTATAAGTTGTGCTGTCTGGTTTATGATGGCTACCGTTTGGTCTGCAGGAAATGGGTTGGGATAGAGCAAGTTGATGTTTATGACCTGTACAAAGACATATGAAGCTTAGGTCTCTGCCAGCCAGCCACACAGTAGCTATGAAGGAAGTGCTATGAAGAAGTGTAAGGTCAACAGATCCTCTGTACCTGGCCAGGAATCATGCGAATTGCTGGAGAAATGCAGTGAACCGAACTGACTCCTGGTTCAAGTACAATAGGCTCCTGGCAAAGACCTGTCGCTGCAGGCCCCACAGCAGCCGCAGCGACATCTCCTGGCGCAGCTGACGTGATCCCAGTGCAGCCCAGAAGCAACAGCAACAAAGCTGGTGCCAAAGACTTGCACGCAGCGGCGGCGAGCATGCTTTGACTTAAGCCCAGCTGGTGATAGCGCCAGGCAGCACAACGCCCCTTGCTGGTTGCCTCATGCGTTTATGCCCAGACCGGCTGTGCACAGAGGCTTAAGGCCTGTCGACCGCGTCTGTTGTATGCAAGCAGTCAATCGTAGAACGTATTGATCAGGCTCGATACGTTGTGGCCAAAGACTTCGAAACGAATCGTCGCTGCACGAGCACAATCACTATGAACCAATGACGCGGGTACACCTTTAATTTAGCATGTATTGCGACGGTACGTCGTCAGCGGTATCGAGCTCAAACGTCGCGCAGGCATCTCGCACCATGCACCTCAGATCAGAATCCATCCCTGTGGCAGGCCTTGATTGGTGCATGTGCTTTTCAAGCGAGCCCGAACGACCAGTTTCGTGGAAGTGTGCTACCCCCAACCACTAGGAGATTCTTGCAATTCAGCTACAAGGGGACGGCTGCATCCCCGTTGCGAAGACGATTGACTCCAACTTCCTTATCGAGATTAGCAATATAGATAAGGAGACATGGTTGTCCCACTATAAGTACCTTGCATGCAGTCGACTCCTTGTGCAGTCTATGTAAGCAGCTTGTTGCTGAGTGTTATAGTGTACTGTCTTGGAAGAGAGCCTTGTACGATTGACAAACCTCTGTCAGTCATGATCATGCAGCATTTGGAGCAGCTATCTGATATGGTTTTGCATGCAAGCAGTTCACTGCTTTGCTTGGTAGACGACTTTGCAAGCATGGCACGATGAATGTACATGGGAGCTAATTTGCACAGAACGGTCGAGCTATCTTCTCTGGCAAAAGTTGCTGTGGGTGCTCAGTTCCCGCAGCGTATCCATTCTGGCTGCAGGTCAGAGTAATCAAATAACGTGCAACGCATTTATAGTGATGCACATAGATTTCCTGCATGACCGACAGCTCTGCATCACAAGTTGAATGCTTCAATTGCAGTGTGTCATCAGCATGCATGTCAGCCATGACCAGCTTTCATATCATGCATGCCATCACAGTTGCCTCAGTTTTGCTTGAAAGCGCATTGCCAAAAGCGTTGTTGCTGCACACATTGTTGGGCTTTGCATGTGATGTGCTTATGTAGGCAAGCAGGCGTGCTCAATGTAGGTTGCACACCCATCCAGCCAAGCCTAATACAGCTCCGACAAGCACAGCAAGCGCAGAGGGCACACTCAAGGCATCCACGAGCGCAAATCCCACAATGCCTGCAGCATGTCATCCTTTCTGTAATGTAGTCAGCAAATGATTTGAGGTCGTTTTGATGCTCATGCATGCTACATGTGCAAGATGGCCATGCCATGATTGCAATTCAAGCATTTCAAACAAAGGCTTGCAGTGTTGCCTTGATAAATTTGTTGCCATGCATAGCAGCAGAGCCACCTACCAATGCTCACAGTTGCTGCCGGAAATGGGCTGTTTGCATGGACTTTCAGCCCAAGCTGAAACACAGCTGCAACAATCAAACCAATGGCAGCAGCATTCACTCCTGGCAATGCCCTGCATACATACACCATTCATTCATTCATGAAGTACGTGTCTTCCCCTAAGACAATTCATTCATCAACTGCATGTCTTCACGTGTTCAGGAGGATTACAAACACAATCACTGTGCGTCCTGAACTTGTAGCTAGGTTGCAAAGTTGCTCAGAGACGCAACAGACCTGCGGTATATGTCAAGCTGCCGAAACCTAGCCCACCATGGCAAGAGACCATAAATCAGAAGAATGCCAGGCGCAAAGAGGCCCACCCAGCAGGTCATGATACCGGTGAGACAACTCATGTTAGCATTTTCTGCAATGATTGCACCTGCAGTGCCATGCAATATTTATTGCAGCTGCTTTGTGAGATGAATAGGGTAGGCAACAAGCAGGAGGTGCAGTTCATCACTCATAGCCCAACACTAATTTAATAATAATAATAATGTCAACACGAATTTGAACTCGATAATGTGCCATGCCTGACACAGGTTAGGCCTTCCAATCATGCAGACAAGGCGTGCTGGTCAGAGCAAAGCTACAATCCAGGTTGTATACATTTATGGATTGGATAAAAGAGCAGGAGAGCAGCAGCATCACAAGAGCAGCGGCACCACAAGAGCAGCAGCACCACAAAAGCAGCAGCAGCATAAGGACAGGTCTGTAAACTCAAAGTACACGCTACAGTTTGAGCGTCCATAACAAAGAGTAGAGCGGTTACCAACATAGGCAGCAATGTTGAACAAGGGTCCTGGCATTGCTTGGACAAGGGCAATGCCAGTCAGAAAGTCTGGCTCACTAATCCACCCTGGCTCAACAACTGCGCTGTCTAGCATTGGCAGCACAACCTGCACAGCGCAAACGTCTGTTATACCATTGCAGGAGTTTGAGGTCCTTGCCTTTGCCATTTCTAACTGGAGAGTTGGCTCACATGCCGGCGTCACAACAGGCTGCACAACGACGTAACGGTGGCAAGCATGCCTGTGTTGATCAGTAAACTCTTTCGTCATGCAACAGGTAGTAAGGGTGCAGAGCAGGTGGTGTTGCTATTCACCTGGCCGCCTCCAAAGATCAAGGACCCAATTTTGAAAAATGTTCCCCACCAATGAAACACTTGATACAGTGCATATGGTGTGCCCTCCAAGATGAACACAGATGCTGCTAAAAGCAAGATCCATATCAGCACCAAAGCACTGCCGAGCCCTGTCCCTATCCCAAAGCTGTCAGTGCAGTCTTCACTGTGCCTTGCTGGAGTGTCATGATCACGGCTTGAAAGCAAAGTGACAAGACCGCCGCTGATGAGCAAGAGCGGGAAAACCCAAGTTGGGTTGTAGTAACAGACTATGGCGGCTGTAGTGGCATTGATGGCCAGAGTGATCTTGTTCTTACAGGTGCTGTGTGTCAGAGACTTTGCTGCGCTTGCCACCAAAGCGACTCCCACAGCTGCCAGGCCTGCACATCAAAGGTCGTGGCACAGCTGGGTTACCTTACAGTATGTCAGCAATCCATTCACTAGAGCAGCCCAGCATTGCCGCTTATCTTTGAGAGGCTGCCAGAATGAGCAAAGGCGTGTGGGTAAACTCACCTCCACTGGTCACACAACGTAGCCAGGGTGCTGGGTTTTTCAGAAAGTTGGCAGCGCCAATTCCACAACCCCCCGCAAGCAACAGGCCTGGAAGCTGGAATAGAAGGCCTGCACATACAAGTGCCAGCATGTAAGCTGCTTCAACACTTTGATGCTGTCACTCCGCAGCACTACAAGCAGCCTTCAGCTTTACAAACCCTTCAACACATTTTTGCAGGCATGCAAAATGCTCAACATGTTCAGTTTTGCTCTCAATACAAAGCTTTCAGCGCTGCCGAGGAACATCAAATCAAGTATGCTGAATGGACATGTGTGTGGGTATGTGATTGCACACTCTGCTTGAGCACATTACACTACTTGGTGTTGTAGACAGAAGCCTAGTACTTACCCGACAGCAAACCCCCAGTCACACCTTGCTGAGTCATGCCGATAACAAAGGACATCTGTGTAGATGTTGGGCCAGGCATGAGTTGGCACAATGCCAGCAGCTCCAGAAAAAGGGTTGGTGTCAGCCATTTGAGGTTCTCTACCAAAACCTGTACAGTGAGCATGACCTCAGGCTGTCAGTACTAATGAGCAAAACATTTTTTGAAAAGATTGTTGCTGTCAAGTTTGCACATTGCTGCAAGCTCAGCACCTGCTGCTGCTGGACTTGCAACCCGCATGCCAGGTGCAGAGATGTGACGTTGTCTTATGATGCTGCTGCAACAGTCACCTTGACTGCAGGTCTAGTGAAAAGGTGTCACCTTCTGGAAGAGACCAATGTGCGCAGACGGACCACCGAAAGCACTCCAGCCCATCCAACTGAACTGTTGAAAGATGTGGAAATAGTCTTGCTTGTGCCCAGGATCAAACTCGTCCTCATAATGATCAGATAGCAGCCTATCGGTGGCTGCCTGCTGGCTGAAGACTGTTGTATCTTCTGGACCTTCGATCTGGGAGCGCATCTACAAGACAGCTGGCATACATTTCGTCAGTACAGTCTGAAGCGACAGCAGCAGTGAGTTTGATGGTCTGCAAGATCCACAACAGCTTTGACGACGGAGTACATTTTTACCGTGCGCCAGGAAGCCCTCGTGCGTAGCCTTCCGAAGGTAAGTATTTGACGAAAATCGTGCTGCACGTCGTCGGAGCTGCATAAAGTAGTCCACACTGCTGCAAAAAATTCGAGCGGGAGCCAGTTTGGCTTTGCCGTAAAAATATAGACGTTTCGGGACTGAGAAGTGCTTATCAGGCCCCATCCGCACGGCGATTTGACCTTGGGTCAGATCGGCCACATTTTGATTCCGAAGCGTCTGACCTCCGTTAGAAAGTGAAGTTGGTCGGGACCTACTTCTGACGGAGCAGA
>JAABUO010007377.1_pt1 | contig 12553 bp, 19 predicted proteins | sample 5559291 | NCBI WGS metagenome assembly JAABUO01 (sample SAMN10711878, study PRJNA513372) | rock metagenome | isolation source: Antarctica rocks | place: Antarctica: Victoria Land, Finger Mt sud
ATGCAAATCAATGTTGCTTGATGCAAAAAAATATTCTTTATCATTTTATAGTATCATAACCATGGTTTGCAGTGCATGTGGTCTTGGACAATTTCACAGCTTACAGCAGCTGCATTCACCATGTGATGAGCCCTTTTGGTGTGTGGTTCAGGTTCTGTCCACAATGGCAACACAGCCTTTGGAAGATGTGGCCAAAGCTGTCAAGGATGGCCCTCTGCAGCTCTTCCAACTATATGTCATCAAGGACCGCAAGTTCTGCAAGAGCCTGATACAGCGTAAGGACATGCACAAGTCCCAGTCCGTTGCATCCAAAGCGGTCATTGAGCTCATCCTTATGGCAGGCTGTAGTGTGTGCTGCAAGTCAAGTTGCACGCTGCTTTGCTTGCCAAGCCTTGCTTTGCTGCATGAATCTTCGCTGGTTGCTATGCAGCTGACAAGGGCATAGCCAGTGCACTATGTACTTCAGGAGATCCACTTATGTAGATCTACCTCTGAAGATCTACTTCAGCTGACTGTATTGAAGTATGATACAGGGGCAGGGAAAGCTGGGTACGCTGGGTTCATGGTCACAGTGGATGCACCAAGACTTGGCAACAGGATAGCTGATGAGCGCAACAAGTATGTCAATGATGCAATGTTCAGTGTACAGCTGACTCCTGCCATTTGCACCTCACCATGTGCCAGGTTTCATGCAACACTGCGCACTACAGCCATTGACTGACAGTCATATTCATGACCTGCAACTGCCTTGCTGGACTTTGAATTGAGGCTTTCTTGCCGGACTTTGCCCATCATGTAAGCTATGACCTGAAATCACCAACACCAATGTGCAACTGTCTGCAGGTTTTCTCTGCCTCCTGGAATGGAGATTAGCAACCTGAAAGGGCTTGAGAAGGGCAAGTGCAAGGGGGACAGCTCTTCCCATATAGTCAGAATATTCCAAGAGGAAGTAGATGCATCCCTCACTTGGGAATTTGTGACATGGATGCGGGAGGTGACTGACCTACCTGTCTTTGTCAAGGTAGGCTCATCTGTGCAGCTTTGCTGCCTCCATATATGTATGTGTGCCGGCATCATCAACTGTGTTGGTGCTGTGTGTTTTGAGAGCAAATTCTTTGCTAAGTCCCTGAGTATCAATTGTGCTTATGTTTCTTGCTTGACGTGCTTGTATTGCGGTATGCTGTGTCTCTGTATATGATGCACATTTGCTTGCTGAAGGCTGTAGTGTCCATTGCAGGGTATATTGTCACCTGAAGATGCCAGAAAGGCTGTAGACATAGGAGTGGACGGCATTGTGGTGTCCAACCATGGTGGACGGCAGCTGGATTACTCACCAGCCACCCTGGATATGATTGCTCCCATCAGAGCCGCCATTGGTCATCAGGTGCCTCTGCTCATGGATGGGGGCATCAGAAGGGGAACAGATGTCTTGAAGGCAAGTATACTTGCAACTCACATCTGTCATCACAATGCCTTTTGTTGGAGGGCATTCGCTCAGGGGGTTGCACTTTCACTGTGTGGGTAAATTTTGAGCTGCTGGTTGCTAGTTTTGACGCTAGACATAGATATCATACCCTGCTTGTTGCTTTTGCCTTGTTCTGTTTACTGACATCAATGTGCATATCAGCACGTTACTGTCTTGCCCTTTTATGTTCTGACAGCAGCTTGCAGTCTGAGCTGTGCAGCACATGACCAGGTAACAAGCTCATTGTGACTTTTTCTTTCAGACGTAGCACACGTTCTTCATCAGTACCTAGGGTTGCTGCCACCTGTCAGTTAGCAGGGGATCACAGCAATGCATCAACAGCTGCAGATGTGAGTGCTTCCATGCTGTGCCCCTTACACGGGGCTGTATGCTGTGACCCGCTGACGTGAGCCATAGCTGTTTCTGATGTGACCCTTTGGGTGACGCAGGCAATTGCTTTGGGAGCAGACGCGGTGATGCTGGGGCGGCCGGTGTTATATGGGCTGGCCCTTCAGGGTGAGGAGGGGGTCAGAAAGGTTCTGCAGATGCTGAGGAGGGAGCTGATGCTGGGCATGCAACTAGCAGGCTGCCACAAACTGGCTGCCATCACCCAAAGCCTCGTCTTGCCCTTTGGAGATAGCAATCATTATGGGAACACCAGCAAGATGTGAGCTATGCAATCCAAGGGGCTTGCTGCAGGGTGGACAAAGCTTACACGGAGTCGAGAGGTCGTGTCATAGCTGGACCCCTGCAGTGGCCTACAGTGTGCAGCTCAACAGCTCACGGTCAGCAGTCCGCTGGACAACCATACTGTAGTGCACATCCCTGTGCCTTCTACTGTATGCAGTTTGACATATGCTGTTTGTCTTCAATCAGGTGATCATCATACTTTTCTGATGGATGCAAGGCTGCAGACTACCATGTACCATTAGAAACCAGTGTCTTCTTATGCTGAATAGTTCTGTATTCCTACCTCATTATGTCTGCAGCTGCCTTACAGCTGCCTTATAGTACCGTGCTCAGCAGTGACTTATATCACCTTGAGCTGGATGTACATCACACCCATGCAGCTGAACGCTATGTGCTGTACACGAGCATAGATATGTGCTGTACACGAGCATAGATATGTGCTGTACACAAGGCTTAGCCCAGACATGTGCTGTTTTGCTTTTGCAAGTTGCTGGCTGTCGTTTAGTTGTCTTCCAACCTGAGATGTGTGGTGTTGTGTGTGGTGCTGCATGTTGCCCTCTTGCATAGATTGCTTGATGACAGCATGTCTGCTTTTGGCAGGAGCTGTCGCTTGGAACTTTACCGTGTTTGCAGTAAAAGTGGATTTAATGCAGTTACACAACATTCTATGTGTGATGTGACAAGCAAATTGAATTCTCGTATTCAACATTGCACATGGAAATTCATTGGTTGACACGCCACATATCGTCAGGGCGGGTCTTGAATGCAAAGTGTGCTGGCTGCCATTTGCAAGCGTCTGTGCGTTGTATAAGCAATCGCCACACGAACGAATTTACACTCATATAGGAAGCAGTAGGGAGCCTTTGTAGCGCATGTGCAAGCACGATTCACGCGAGGCTCTTATATCTGCTTCTGCATGTTTGTTTTGATCTGTAGTGGCAGACTGCTTCGCTAGGCCAGATATCTGATTACTCTTGACTGCACTTCAGTTGTGCATACCGTACAATAGTGGTCGTCAGCTGAGCGCAACTATGTCACAACCCAGCTCCCTGCTGGCATTGCCACGTGACGTGCAGCAAATCATCTGCCAGCATCTATTTGTGGTGAGTACACTCGGCTAAATGCTGGACCAAGCGCTGCATGCCTGCTGGCATAATGAGTCAATACCATATGAAATGCAGGCAGCCGACCTGCATAGCCTAGAGCTGTGTAGTAGGGGATGCCATCAGATAGTCAATCGACCTGCCCTTTGGCAAAGTCTACTGGTTCAGCGTTTTGGTCAGCTTATGGCAGACCAGGTGTTACAAACGACCAGCCACTTGGGTGTGCTTGACTTGAAACAAAAATATGTCCAGCTGTCTCGCCAGATCATACCAGCTCCTGAGATGCAGGTATTGTCCAACCGCCAGTTGTGCATCTGGAGGTGATTTTTCAGTTGCAGTGCAGAAAAAATCTAAACTGTTTTCTACATACAGGCTGTGCATTTGACAAAGGCAAATACACACACCAACCCGCAGTATCTGGTACATATGGCAATGGCAGGCAGTACATTTGGCACTGTTTTACGTTTGCGGAATGTCTGCTGGCTGGACATCTCGGCCTCATTCCAGGTATAACAAACAGCATGCATATGTGTCTTTGCCTTGTTGCAGTGCACAGCTCGCCTGTGTTGCAACTCCTTGCTCCTGTATGTGCTGATCACAGCAGTATGCAGGGCGTGCTGCCTGGGGAGTATCAGGTGCTCTGGCGAACAAGAAAAGATGCATTGCGCCCTGTGGGTTCACCACAATCAGAAGTGCATATGTCAGTTAGCTGTGAGAGAGTGCACTCATCTGAAGATGGCTCACAAGATGAACAGACTGAAGTTGTGCATCACCTGTCACACTTTAACAACCTACCTGATGAGCAGTGGGTGGATGTGCCCGGTGGCAACATACTCATTGCTGACTTTGCCAAAGTGTTTGTCAGGCTCTGGTGCCACTCAGAAGAATGGAAGTCTGGATTATCCTGGGACTGTGTCAAGCTGGTAGATGTCAATCAGCCCTTGTCAATTCAGCCTAGTGTGCAGCATGCTGCTCAGCCTGCCCCAGCTGGTGTCAGTGGACTTGCGGAAGACCTTCGCAATGTAGTTGACAGGTGTAGGCAGCAGTGACCACAAGCAGCCACCAATGTTCTTGGGGAGGGCTTGAACAATGTTGGCAACAGCAGAGTTGTTGAGATTGAAATGCAAAATGCTGAATGCCAGCAGTGTGCAACTATGTATGATGTGACAGTCATGATTAGCTACCAATGTATTCACAGTGTTGCTTCACAGCTGCACAGCATTTCCTCCTGGGCATGAACAACATGTCAGAGCTTGAAGAGGCTCTGGACATCCTACCCCTCAGCGGGTATCAGCCTACAGTGGTGAGTTTAGTATGTCAGTGGTCAGTTCAGTATGTCAGATGTGTGATGCAGTGTAATAATAGGCTTCTGCATCTCTGTACACAATCAACTGGCTGTCAATTTACATTACGCTGGTGTCACCACAGATGCGGCAATGCTCAATTGCAAACGTGCTCTGATGGTACGGCAGACACACATGTTGCAAATATGATGCACATGGTGCCTAGCAGATACAGTTGTGCGTATGTGCTCTCTGAGGCCATGAGCGCGGAACGCATCAATGGTATCAACTCTTGGAGCTTTATCGCCTCTGGCTCTCTGACTTGTCGCTCGCATCACATTCGACATTGATCGTTTGCTGCAATTGATTTACAAGGCGCAGTCCTCGTTGACCAAGCAGCTATTTTGCCCTGTTTTCGGAGCCCAGATCACTTCTTTGGCCTGAAAGTGGAAGTGCAAAGTCTAGTGGAACATGACTCAGCTTCACAGCAGACCTGCCTCGTCTGCAAGCATGCTCAGGAGCGGCCACGCTTCACTGGTGCGCATTCTTCCTGCAAAGCTGAGAAGCACTTTTCCAAACCGTTCAAGTCATCTCCCGCTGTTTGCAGAAACACAAACCTTTTGCGAGTCCCAGAATCATGCATCCAGGTATGATTCATTTGCACAGACTGCTTGAATAACAGAAAAGGGATTGCTGTGGCCCTGAGGCCGATGGATGTTTGCTGCGACTCTGCAGGGGTTCAGCGCTGTGTCTGTCAAGCCACTCATGTTGAAACTGACACAAGCCAACAGACAACCCATACAGACAATCGACAACAGATGACAAGGCAAGAAGAGGTTTCAGCTCAGCCAGCACCACGCAGCCCTTTCAACACAGGCAGTATGGACATCACCACAGCTGGAGCCACAGCCAGCTTATGTGGTCATTCAATTCCAGCTGAAAAGACTATTGTGATTTTGCGTCATGGCATGACAACATGGAATGAGGAGCAGCGAATACAGGCAAGTCTACCCTTCTTTCAGATGTGTAGCAGAAAATTCTGGTGAGATGCCATGCTGCCTTATTACCGGTATGCTATGCAGGGGAGTTCAGAAGGCTCAGAATTGACAATCCATGGCCAAGCACAGGCAGTACGATGTCGAAATGCCCTTGCACATATGCAGTTTGACAGGTACAGCTAGGTTGATTGCTCTGCAGACAATCATTTGCTTGCTCCCAGGGGCAGATCCCAGGGGCTTAATCCTATGGTGTGATCATGATTTTGACTGAACAGCATTGGTGGACTCATGCAACTTTTTCAATGCTCCAATGCTGTGTTGCTCCTGCTGCCTTGACAAATACAGCAAAAATGACCATCTCCATAATTCCAGCTGATGCATTGTATGCTTGTGGGTGTCAGTGTGTAAGTGTATAGACTTTCCTAATGACCACATGCCCAAAAAAATGGACACAGTTTAATGGACCAGCAGTGATGCGGTCTGCAGTTGTTTCAGCAGCCCTATCAGGCGTGCACGTTCAACAACTGAGATCATCTGGCAAGGGCAAGGCCGAGACAGCCCTTGTATATACCTGGATTCTTTGAAAGAAGCCCATCTCGGTTGGATGGAGGGCATGAAGCAAGGTAAGCTCAAAACTGCTCTGCAATAACAGTTGCAACAGCCAGTTGTGCACCATTATGCTCTGACAACAACATCATCATTGCCTGCACTGCCAGAAGAAGCAGAAGCATGCAAAACGTATGCAATGCAGGATGTATCACTCTATATACCCAACATCATTTGACTTCACATCATCTGCCGATGCACCATGCTGCATCATCTGCCAATGCAGCATGCTGCAGGAAGAGTGCCTAACCTGATGCTGATGGTGCAAGACTTTCATTGTGTACTCCTATGCCTGTAGCTGAAGCTGCTACTAATCACAGAGAGGAATTTGCGACTTGGCGGGAGCGTCCTGCCGAGTTCAACTTTGATGGGCGCTACCCTCTGCTGGAAGTGTTTGACCGGGCAGCTGAAGCATGGAAAGGTAATTGACAGCAAGCCATGTTATTGGCCTAATGTCTTGCAAGTGTTCACGGCCTTGCAAGGCTGTGCAGCTGAGACAGAATGCATGCAAAAGCCAGCATTGTCCTGTGGGTCAGAAACCCTAAATTTTTCAAAGTTGTGAGCACAATGCTGAATGACACCTTTAGGCTGTAAGCCATGTGGCGGAAGAGCAGATATGCTGCAACAAAAGGCCTGGCTGAGTCCTCATGTTGTTTGCAGAAATCTTAGAAGCGCCAGGAAGTAACCACCTGGTGGTGACACACAAGTCGATGATGAGGGCGTTTCTATGCACAGCCTTGGCACTTCCGCCAACATCTTTTAGGGCGGTAGACATTCACAATGGAGGGGTGTCAATTTTCCGGTATGACAGCTTCTTGCATGACGCTGCTTGCATGCCAAAGCAGCCATGTGTGGCATCGTCATTTGTTGGATGAGTTTGATGCAAACAGAGGCTGCTGCATTATACTTGTCTGAATGTCCAGCTGCAGTGGATGCAAGGAGGTCAGCATACCTCAAACCTGTTGTGAAACTGCAGAGTCAACAAGCGAGGGGAGGCTATGCTGACAAACATGAATATGACTTCTCACATGCACCACGATGGCATTTATTACTGAGGCCAGCACCAACAAGCACTTTTTACTCTGTCAAGTCAAGGAGGTTTTCCTATCGCTCTGCTGGGATCATCTAGCAGGCTAGATCTTGCCTTTCAGCTCAATTGTCTGAACCTTAATTCTGATTGTTCTGGAACAACTAGAGTTAGCTCACAATTGTGCAGCAATGTATCAGCACTGCTGTGTAGTAGGAAAGTGTCATGTACTGCACTAGTCAACATGTGCTGGTGGTCTCAGTTCCTGATGCATAAACATGCATGACAGCTGCTACCTATAACCTTTATAGAATGAGACCACTGTACATATAGGCAGCCGCTCAGTGTGCTCTATACATATATGGTCGTGAGGAGGCATGCCGGTGTTTGTGCCTTGAGCAATGTTTGATGCGTTTCTGCCTGACATTCAGCTTTGCCCTGCATGACTGCAGCTGCTTTGGCTGCGCATTTTGAGAATCATCTGAGCTTGAGCCATCTCTGGGCCCAAGCTCATCTACACCTGTCTTGTGTAAGACATTAGCATCAGGATCTGGTCGATTGACATCAGCAGGACATAATAAGTCTTCAGCCAGATCAGCCTCAGACCCACGTGGGGCAGAAGACTTTGCAGACAGGAGCATGTGCTGGTGTTGTACTAAGGACAAGTAAGCCTCGCTGTCATTGTCGCTGACACCTCCTGCACAGAATTTGAATGAAATGACATGATTGCTACCCAAGAGCAACGTGCAATGATAAAGCAGGTCAAGCTGTGCACCAGGTCTGAAGACACAGTTCGTGACAAGCAGACATTTCCAAGCTTCAATTGATTGACCTTTAGGTCTTGAGAACTGGCAGAACCATGAAGTGACAGAACATACGTAAGCTAAAGTCTTTTGAAGACAGCCCTTACCTTGACTGCTCTGTCTAGAAGTGGATGAGCTATCCTGATCCGAAGTAGTCGCTAGGTCACGACCTGCCACCATAAATGATTGCGTTATTCAATTGAATGTAGACACAGCTTGTTACCATAGACCAGCAGTGTAGTTATGGGTGTGAAATTATGATGCCTGTGTGTTGCTTTTGTATCAGGCCATATACATGAGTTTGCCTACATGCTGCAGCAGTGAAGTCACCAAGGTGGCAGTTTGCAGGCAAACTCCTTTACACGGCCAAAAGCCAACTCACAAAATGCAAAAGTATCTCACAGCAACCAGTTTGCTTGGTGTCCTGCCACACCTGATTGTTGCTTCTGAGGAGCTCGAGATGGCTGCACATCTTCCCCAAACACAAACATATCATGTCCAGTGATGCTCAAATTTGAGGAGAGGAAGCCAAGAAGCTCCTGGGCAAATCTGACTGCATGGTCTGTGCTGAAGGGACTCACTGCTGCAGCCATGTTGTCTGCCCAATGCTGCAGAGCAAATCATGTCCTGAAGTGTTACTCACTAAAAGATGCATCATGGCATCACAAGCCATGCTTAAAATGCTTATAACAATGCCGTGCAACTGAGTGACAGTAATGATGCCGTGGTTGAATGTCCTTCAATCCAATCAAGGTGACAAGTATCATCTCATGCCAGACTGCTGGAGCAGCAGGCGCTGGGACAATGCATGCAGCTGTGGAGGCATGTACAAGCAAGCATGGGTTACCTGCACCTGCAGGCCACTCATCTTGCTGTACCTGGCCTTCATTGCGGCATTCCCAGTCCTTCTGCAACAGCGATGCACTTACTAAAGAACACTGCTTGAAAATAGAAAGCTGCCCACTGTTTGCTTCATTGCAAACCTGTTGCATGTTGAGTACAAAGTGACAGTGTGACGTAGCATACATGGCAGTGTCCAGACACAGGGTGTACATTGGGTATCGGAAGAGGCAACACGGTGGTGTGCATGAGGGGACTACCTTGTACCTGTGTCGCAGAGTGCGGCTGCCAAAGTGTTGATTGTGGCCAGCACGACTTGGCAGATCAACTTGACATCTTCCTCCAAAGTTATGGCTTGAAGCTCTCTTGTTACCCAGGACTCAATCTCATTTGGTGTGACTACCGTGTTGGAGTTGCGCAAATGATCAGCAATCGCTGGTGATGCAGCGTTGAAATAGACTGACCGTCTGCGTCTCTGCTGTGGTGTCAAGATGAGAGAAGTTGGATGCGGTCCTGGCACGACCCACTCTTGTCTGCAGCAGACATGAAAGCCTTGATTGGTCATGTGCAATGTCATAGCCCAGGTCCAAGGACTTGTCAGAATGTGGATCAGCAGTATCTGTGAGTCTTCACACGCCCCGTGCGTTGGTATGATCAGAGGCAGCCGCAACAAGCAAGCTAGTAACACCTTTGCTGACATGCATCAATTTTGCCTGTCAGAAAACAGCCACGTTGTGCTTGCAGGTGCCTGTGTTCCATGTGACAGGCATGTGAAGCTTTTCATGTCTGTACACTTGCGCCAGCTACAGCTCTTGGTCTTTGAGCAGAACTGGGGGTGTGCACAAGGCTTGCAGCAAAGGCTAGCTAGCAGCACAGCAACACCTGCTGAATCAAAACAGTAGCCAACAGGGGCTCAGACCTTTTACTATGCCATCATTTCCACATATTTCGAGTCTATGAATCTTTCGCTAGTTACATGGTACCTGAATGTGTTGTCTTGAAAGCTATGTAGCACTGAAGTGTAGGGTGCTTTGCAAAGAGGACAGGAGTACACCGAACCCAACGATGGGTGAGCCTTCTGAGCGGTCGTCCAAGACATTACACACTGAAGCAGCTGGCATCGGGTCAAACAGATCATACGAAGCGTTTCTTTGCAAAGTCGAAGGGATCTCTCACCTGCTGATGAAATCTGTGATAGCAGTTGTCTAAAAATGCTTCTTCAGCTGACTGTTCGCTGTCTTCTCCTATCGGACTCAGACAGATTGCACATATGTCCACAGCAGACTCGTCCATAAAGTGCACTTGAAGGTCTGCCATCGCAGTCTGCCGTTCGGACGAGACTGAGGACGGAAGAAGATGACTGGGAGACTAGTCAGCCTGAGTCACTAAGTCAGCCACACTACATGGACTTGACAAAACTTGCTGCAGCGGCTTTATTGGCTCGCTAGGCGATCGACATCGCTGAGATTGTCGTGAGCGGTGATGTATGTTGGAGCAAGCCTGCTTAACATACCGCTCTCCCTTGAATTGCAGGCCAGGGACTGATCAGCTGTGATAAATTCTAGGTCACTCACACACGCAGTTGAACTTGGCTACCTGCCACTGCTCCGTTGGCAACTGTGTTAAAACCGGCACACCCTGGCAATGCAAGGAGATCATGCCGGCCCACGCCACGTTGAACACTCCAGGACTATAGCAGCTTTGGGCAGGTTGACCACACTCAGGTCCTCTTCTGGCAACAAGAACGAACAGCAAAAATTCACATCTGAGTCAGGTAACAGCACACAAGAAGATGTGCAGCCAGTTGTGCCCACAGAGAAAATTTTTGCAGCTTCAGTACAAGGCAAATCCTTATTGGTGGATTCAAGTTAGCACTACAGGCAGTGCCTGTCGACGTAGGTCTGGGTGGCAATAGATTGCACAAGACAGTGGAGTTACTTTCCTGGGTCTGCTCTAGCTGCCAGAAGGAATGCATTCCTGTACGCTCAGAGTCAAGGTGCCTCTGTGGCCACCGTCTGAAGGCTCATGACAAGCCAGAACACACTGGAGCAAGCAGGTACTATCAGTTTACAGTCAGCAGCATATCGTTTTTTTCAGATTTAGTCTACCACCTGCTTGCATGCAACTGCTGTGTCAGCATTGCCATGACGCAGGTGCAATCATGCCAAATGCCAGTGCAAATCCTTCTTCTTCATCCCTGCAGAGGGTAGCTGGATTTTGAGGTGCCGATGCAAACACCGCCACACAGACCATGACCCAGTCACCCATGCCTGTAGCAATTCCAGCTGCAACTGTGCCATGTTCCACAGTCCATGGGTATGCAACTGCAGTCACGCATGGAGCCATCACAAACAGGTAGGCCCACTGCATGTCTCTGCACCCTGGTCAGCTTGTTGGCAGGATGACACTTATTATTAACGCCCTTTGCAGAGCATGTGCAGACCTGCTAGCAGTCGGCCTGCCTGCCTATTGATACACCAATGCTTCCAGTGTTTCTGTGATGCTGAGCAAATTTGTGATGCGTGCTCGGCCAAGAGAACGCAGTCAAGCATTTCCAATTGGTTCAATGTTTTACAGATGATGGTCGATAAGGAAGTTCCCACTCTTGAGGGTCTGCTTGTCGGCACAAGGCTGTCTGATAACACTGTTCTCTCAGAGCTGCTGAATGCTGAGGCAGGCTTAGACGTCGACGTCAACAGACCGGACCTCATCAACAGGGGCAATGCTGCATAGCTTCATGATGATGACATTCCGTACATCTGGTTGTCTGGCTTTGTAGCGCAATGAACAAAAGCTAGGTAGCTTGCTGTAGGTCCTGCATGCAACACAAGACATACAACTTGGGCTTAAAAAGCCCATAAACAGCCTGTGCCAGTTTGTTATATTCCAGAGCGACTGAACAACTCATTCAAATTTGCGAAACGGTACCCATGCTCAAGACAGCCCATCCCTATAGCCGTGCCCGCATCACTGCTGCACCACGCTCACAACGGATCTGCAGAGCTACTGCAAGTGAAGGGGCATGTTTGCCTAATAGGTACGCAGCAAGTCGTCACCCATCACGCTGCAGCATTCTGAGCCAGGCTTTGCAGCTGTGTGATGGCTGAAAGATGGCTCCAGATGCAAGCTAGCAGCAACAGCCGATACCCAAGAGCATCGCATGAAAGTTACCATGTTGAGCTCGAAGAGCACCGTACGCCTCCGTCTATTCGTCGCACAGCAAACAAAAGGCAGTCTATGCCTACGATCGTGCAGTCAGATACATCTCCTGACAGAAGCACAGCTACTCAAGGAATGTTTCGGGCAGGCAATGAACGTTTGTATGAGGCATACAACGACCTTCACTCCTTAGCACAGGACTTTGAGAAGCCGTTTGATGCACCAGCTATACTAGTGGTTGGACATCAGACTGATGGCAAGTCAGGTCAGCCTTGTCAAATTTGCTGGACACAGTCCTGAACATGCTCAGTCCTTCAAATGCATTTTTTTGGTCTGGCTTGGTAGCGTACACAGACATCTGCTGCAGCTTTGGTGGAAGCTCTGATGGGGTTCCAGTTCAACCACGTTGGTGGAGGTACAAAAACCAGGCGACCCATCACACTGCATATGAAGTACAATGCAGCCTGTGTACAGCCAAATTGCTTCCTCATTACTGAAGACTATGGTGAACAAGAGGTGACCCTTGAAGAGCTGCAGGTTAGTTCTGCTGCTGCCTTTGCATCATGCACACGCACTGAC
>JAABUO010007378.1_pt1 | contig 12552 bp, 19 predicted proteins | sample 5559291 | NCBI WGS metagenome assembly JAABUO01 (sample SAMN10711878, study PRJNA513372) | rock metagenome | isolation source: Antarctica rocks | place: Antarctica: Victoria Land, Finger Mt sud
CGCTGCTCGAGCGGCGCGCCGCGCGCCGCGCAGCACGCCTGGCCGGAGCACAAGCGGGCGCACAAGCCGGGCCCCGGCAGCTGGCTGTTCTGCACGAAGCGGGGCCAGGCGCGCAGCATCGCGATGCCTGAGTTCCGGTGGACCGGCCCGCTGCGGCCGGCGCCCATCTCGCCGCGGCGCCCGGTGCGCTCGCTTGCTTCTGGAGCCGGCGCAACACTGCCGAGCTCTCCGGGCCAGTCTCCCTCGGCCTTGGCCAGGCTCACGTGCGCGGTGGCGCTCGGGCCCCGCAGGTGCCCGCTGGCGTGCCCCTGCCAGACTATGCGGAGACGGCGACCCCGACCAGCGAGCTGGAGAACAAGCAGCAGCGCATAGGCGCGCCCCGCCCCGGCGGCAGGCGGCGGCGGCAGGCGGCGCTCGCTCCGAGCCGCGCAGAGCTGCGCCGGCTGACGCGGGGCGCGCCGCGGCGCGCAGTGCCCATCAGGACCGCGGCCGAGATCAAGGGCCTGCGCGCGGCGTGCACGCTGGCGCGGGAGGTGCTGGACAAAGCGCACGCGGCGGTGCGGCCGGGCGTGACGACGGACGAGATCGACCGCGTGGTGCGCGCGGCGCCCCGCTGCGCGGCGCCCCGCTGCGCGGCGCCCCGCTGCATGGCGTTACGGGAGGGTTTCCGACAGCCGGGCTGCATCCTTGGCTGACGGGGGAAGACTGCACGACGCACTAAGCATGCGGCCGCTGTCACGCCGGGCGGGCCGCGGGTGAAGCAGTGCGCATGCAGGTCCATGAGGCGACCGTCGCCGCGGGCGCCTACCCCTCGCCGCTGAACTACTTCAACTTCCCAAAGTCTGTCTGCACGTCTGTCAACGAGGCGCGCGCGGCCCTGCCCACCATGCCACCCTGTCCTCTGTGCAACCATGCAGACTTAGAGGCGCCCTGCCCGCCCCGTTGCACGCTCATACCCTGCGTGCTCGCTGGCCACTCAGCCTTACATAGGGGTATTCCTACCCTTAACCCTGTATATCCTACACCGCATGCAGGTGATCTGCCACGGCATCCCAGACCGGCGGCCGCTGGAGGACGGCGACATCGTGAACGTGGACGTCACCGCCTACCTCAACGGCTTCCACGGCGACCTGAACGAGACCTACGTCGTCGGCGCCGCCGACGACGCCTCCCGGCGGCTCATCCGCGTGACGTCCGAGGTGCGCGGCGCGGCGGCAGGGCGGCAGGCCCGGCGGCTCGCATGCGAGGCCCCGCCTCGCGAGCGCGGCGCATGCTGCCTCGGGGCTCCAGAAATCCTCCGTGCGTGGCCGCGCAGGCGCTCGACAAGGCCATCGCGGCAGTGAAGCCGGGCGTGCGCTTCCGGGACGTGGGCGACATCATCAGCGCGCACGTCGGCAGCGCCGGCTTCCAGGTCGTCAAGTCGTACTGCGGCCACGGCATCGGCGACCTGTTCCACTGCGCGCCCAACATCCCGCACTACTCGCACAACAAGGCGCGCGGGCCGCGCGCGCGCGCCGCGCCCTGTGGCTGCGCGCCAGCATGCCCTGTGCCATGCGCGCGGTACAGGCACCTGCATGTATGGGGCTCATGGCGCACAGCGCTGCGGCCACACGGCGTGTCCGCCTTGAGAAAGCGCATAGCGCACAGCTCGGGGCGGCGGGGGCGCAGGCGGTGGGCGTGATGAAGGCCGGGCAGACATTCACGATCGAGCCGATGGTGAACGCGGGCAGCTGGCGCGACGTGACCTGGCCGGACGGCTGGACGGCCGCCACGGAGGACGGCAAGCGCTCGGCGCAGTTTGAGCACACGCTGCTCGTCACGGACGCCGGCTGCGACGTCCTGACCAAGCGCCTGCCGACCTCGCCGCCGCTGTGGTGGCAGGTCGAGAACGGGCATGCCTAGCAGCCGAGGCAGGGCATGCGAAGCCGTGTCTCTCTGCCGCCCGCCCATGCCTGAATGTGCGCAGTTATATGCAGGCCTCGCAACAGGTTTGGGGTCGCAAGGGGTGTGGCTGGGTGTGCTGGTGGGCGGCCTGAACGGCTTTATTGTGGCACAAGGTGAAGGAGCTTTGGCCCACCGCACTGCTTACAACTGCTTACAACTGCGTCAGCGCTTGACGCTGTGTAGTGCCGCAGAGCCCGCCAGGATGCCTAGACTAGTCTCCTGAGGGTCCATCCTCAGGGCGGATCCACGCTGCGCTGCGCTGCGCACTCCGCGCGCCACGACTGACCGTACATATGACCCCAACTGTGCGGCAAGGCAGTTCCCAGCCTCGACGCCCGCAGCGCCACCCCCCAACTGAGCGCCGTGCAGCTCAGACCTCCACGACCTGCGCGGTCAAAATTTGTCAGGTGTGGTGCGGCGCACTGCAGGCAAGTGGGTGGCCCACGCAGTCGCGTGCGCACCCACTACCACGCCCACTACTTGTGGGCTGAGTTGCAAGGCAGTTGCAGCTCACACTTAAGAGGCACTCACAACCAGCACGCATTCGCAGCCGCAGTCTCTGCCATCTCAACAGGGGCGGCGTGTACGCTTGGTAACGCCTGCGCTTCAGTGCCAGAGCGGGATGCGCCTCGTTGGGCGCATAGTTGTTTGTGCTGACGCCGGCGTAGTTGAGCTTCTCGAAACGCACGACGACGGGGTAGCGGATGCCGCTCTGCGCAGCGCGCCAGGGGCGGGCCTCAGGCGCCGCTCTTGGTGAGGCTGCACACATCACCAGCAGCGGTCTGCGCGCGCCTGGTCAACGGACACCACCTTGCCGACGTCGTTGTACCAGTAGGACTCCGGGCGCAGGATCTTCACCTGCAAGACGGTGACGCTATATCACATACAGCCGTGAGGCCCGCTGACAGCAGCAGTGCAGTGCAGTGTTGCTGCGTCTCATACAGCCGAGCCGCGCAGACAACAGCAGTGCACGGCGATCCCAGATCCTCACCATCGAGCCGCGCTTGGGGCCGATGGTGGGCTTTGAAGGCGCTGGCGCCTTCTTCTCGCCCTCCTCTGCTGCGCGCACCACCAGGCTCCTCCGCGCGCCTGCGCCGCACCCAGGTGGCTGGTCAGTGCCCGCGCTGCCCAGCCACAGCGCAGCCCTAGAGCTGCTCGCGCAGTGAGAGAGCTCAGGCCAGCTTGGCTTTCTCAATGCATGACCTCCACAGCAAGGCCTTCACAAGCACTGCGTTCCCAGCTCCGGTCGTTCTGCCCAGCATTGCCCTGCCGAGGCCTCACCGCGAGTCTGCTGGGGCCGAACGGCCGCGACCCGGCCGCTGGTCATGCACGACTGCGCCGACAGGCTCGCCAGCGACGCCATCGCGACTCGTGTGTGTGCGGGGCGTGTGACTGCTGCCGGTGTGACGCCTGTTTGCGTGCAAACGTCAAAGTGCTAGACGATAAGGATTTTTGCAAGCTGGGCAAGCCCTCATCAGGTTCTCTGGCCTTTAAAAGGACTCATTATAATTTCTATGAGCCTTGAGATCAAGCAAGTGGAGCAAGTGCATCGTTTCAGAGCGTTGCCACAGGCCTTTCATGACTTTGCACCGATGCCAAATGCGAGACGCCGGCCTAGCTGATAACAAAGCAGCTCAAACCAACACAGACCCTCGCTCGCCGCTCACGCTGCCGCCTTAACAAACTCCAGCTTCTCGACCTTCACGTCGTTGTTCTGCAGCTCATACACGTACACAGACGCCTGCGGCGCGCGCTCGTTCTGCCTTCACTACTCACGCACTGCACGTACCGCACAGAGCCAGAGAGCCTGCTGCGTTGAACCATAGGGCCTGGTGGCCAGCTCGCCGGCGAGCGGGCGCGCCCCACCTTGCCAGCGTCCATGTCCATCAGCACGAAGCTGGGCCGCGCGGCGCCGGCCGGCATGCTGCTGTAGGCGCCGGTCGCCGACCCGGGATTAATCAGGAAGCGGTCCTCCAGCTTGGACGCCTGCTCGCACGCGCCTCCCGATGCTCCACATGGCCAGCACCAGCCCCCTTAAAGGAATTGCAGCCGTGAATGAGCCAACTTTTGGCTGCTTACGGGCGTAGCCCTAGAGCAGGGCTACGCACTGCAGATTAAAGTCCACCGAAGCTTGGCACGCAAGGATGCAGCGGGCCACTGCAAGTGTGTCCGGGTGCTGAACAGAAGCTAGCACAGTGCAGCCTGAAGCGAACAGCCGGCGCCTGGAGGCGCCATCGGGCCAGCGCGGCCCCAGGCGCACCCTGAACTCGTGCGTGTGCCCGGTCACCAGGATGTCCACGTCCAGCTTGCGCTGCAGCAGGCCCAGCGCGTCCGTGTCGCCCCAGGGAACGACCTGCGCGCGCGCGCCCGCGCTCGCCCGCGGCGCGGCGCCGCGCGGGGGCGCGCGACAGCGGGAGCGCCGAGCGGCGCTGGCAGCGGCCTGCGGCGGCGCGCCTGGTGCCCGTGGCAGAGGCCGACCTTGAAGCCGCCCAAGGTGAGCGCCTGCGCGGCGCGCCCGCCGCCGGTGTGGGCGCCCGCAGCGCGCGGGTGCTCGCAGCAGGCGGGCAAACGCGAGCCAGCGCGTGAGGAGCTCCATACAGGCTCGCCGCTTCGTTACGCACCTTCTCCTCCGGGTACCTGCTGCCCGCGTTGTCAAAGTCGCCGCGCGTTACGTGCAGGTCGCCGCACACCGTCTTCAGGTAGTCGAACACCTCCTGGCGTGCCGCTGCACATGGTCAGTCTTGAGGCTGTGACCCGACTTGAAGCCCACAGAAGGATATGCACGCGCGGAGCATCGCGCCCGCGCCGGGCGCGCCCGCGCCGGGCGCGCCTGCGTGCACAGGTTGCCCGGGCACAGGATGTGGTGGATCTTCCCGGGCACGAGCAGCGCCTTGAACTTGGCGGGCAGGTCGGTGGCGCGGTGCGGGACGTGCAGGTCGCCAATGCAGAGCACCAGGACCATCACGCCCCGGCAGGGCCCCCGCCAAGGCGCGGTCGCTGCTGCGCGGCTGTGCGGCTGCACAGCGGTTGCGTAAGTATGACAGTTCCAGGCACCTTCGGCTGCTGTGCTATTCCCAGACAGGTAGATAACTCAGGGCTCAGCGCACAGAGAGCAAGAAAGAACAATGTCTGCCTCCTGGGAGCCTACAGCAATTATGGGCTCTGGGCCAAACAGCACTGTGCCAAGCAGCACTTGAGGAGCAACCCGGGTGCAGGTTAAGGGCCCGGGGTGGGGCCTGGGGGTGGGCCGCACTTGCTAGTCCTGGACAAGAAAACGGCAAGTGGATGCATTTCGCCTGCTCTGCGGCCGACAAGGAGCAAGCCAACATGCGTCTTCCAGCTGCACAGGCTCAGGTCTACCCCTGCCCTTGTCTGTCATGCCCAGTACGCTCCCTGCTGCGCGCATGGCGCTGTGCCTTGGCAGGCTGCTTGTGGGGAAATGATGAGCTTCCGTGCCGCCCCTGTCCTATTTGTCCCGCAGCCAGGGATAAACAATGAGGATTGGACAAGGCCGTGTGCCTGCTGATTCCTCGCTTGCTGTGCGCTTAGGCCTGCTATTTGCCGCTTTGTACTTGTTTACCTGAGCTGTTGACAGTTTACAGGGACGTGCGCAGGTGGTTCTTGCAGCCTGTTTGTTGCACACTCCAGTACTCAGAAAACGGCTTGTCTGGGCACTGCTGAACAGCTGCTGTGCTGGTCGGGCCAGGGGAGCCGCAACGGCGGCAAGGTGTGCGCTGCCGGGCCTTCAAGACCGGCCATGCTGCTGAGCAGCCGCCTCACTCTCGGCGGCGCCGCGTTCCTACGGTGAGAGCGACGCATTTTTAAGTATGCTCGTGTAGATACAGTCAAAAGCTATAAGTATAGAGGCTGGTGGGCCGGGCTCCACATACGCTTGCCTGAGGGAGATCGCTGTGATGACATGAACAGCAATCCCAGCTCGCTTCGAGGCTCTCCGCCGTTGAAGAGAACTTGTTCCTTACTCACGTACACTGTCTGAGCGATCTGCGTGTGCAACTGGCTGCTAGTGCGTCTGCTGTTGGCAGTGCGCGCCTTGTAAGACGAGGGCCTGATGGCTGAGGGCCACGCAGGAGTGATGGTGAAGTCAAGGCGAGGCTGCCAGGCGCAGCAACAAGGTGAATGCACTTCCTGATGGGGCCTGTTGAGTTTAGCATGCAGGTATGCTTGTTAGCTGAGCAACCCGGTCCTCCTGCCTGCCTGCCTGCCGCTGTGTGGCTGCGGATATGATGACCTTAAAACTTTGGTCCGTGTTCCGTATTCAGCGCAAGCTGATGCCGCAAAAGGTTTTCAGTCCGCATGGCTGGCCTGATCCGTTTGAGCGCACGGTCGCACCTGTCACCCTGCCTAGAACTGTCTGTCAGGCGCCACGCAGTGAGGAAATGCACACATTCGGACTAGAGTTTCTGAGGCCTTCGGGCTGTTGACGAATGTGTTTCCCTTGGCTGTCTGAGCGTTGCGGCCTGCAGGCCTGCCATCGTAGCATCAGTGGTCGCGCTTCTAACAAGTTGGTCTCGGGACCTGTCAGTGCCTTGGGGCCCGTTCCCAGAAGCCACAGCACCGAGGCCGGCGGGAGTTTGATCAAGGCCCCTGCCGGCTGCTGACCCGCGCCTCGCTATCCCGCCTGCCCCCCTGGCAGCTCGGGACGATTGGCCCGGACATTCTGCCCTTGCACTGACCCTCACTGCCTGCGCTGCTGGGCGGCAGGGCATGGTACGGACGCGCGGGCGCCGACGTGTAGAGGTGCGTCCAGCCCTTGCACATCATGCTGTGTAGGCTGCCATGGCACCGCCTGCCCTGCTGCATGCGCCCCGTTGGCTGGCAATTCAGGCAACTGGGCTGCATCCGCTGTTGCACTCCCCCGGTGTTCAGCCAGCCGCAGATAGACAGCGGCGCGCTGCACGGCGTCGGGCAGACCTGCTCCTGCCTGAACTTGCAGCGCACTGGGACAGCGACCAGGACATGCAGTGACTGCCTGCGCTAAATTTTAAATTTCCTGATTGGGTTTGGCCTGGGTCGTGTCAGCGTCGCGTCTCATGGTCTGCATGTGCTGCAGGGTAGCGCGCAAGCGCAAAGGAGCTCGCTGAGTGCTACCTGATGAATGCTGCCCGCTGTGGCGCAGACACGGCGACGCGTCCTGGAAACGGTGCCGCCACCGTTACCTCTTCCGCCCTGATGGGAGCACCTGTGGCGTTGTGATGAGTGACCTGTATGCATGGCGTACGTGCCACACCATGGCTGCTATGACGGTCGAGCAGCGGTTTGATGCTGTGCTGTCTGCTCAACAATTCATGCAGCTAGAGCCTGGGGTGTGTTTCAGTGCCTGGGATTCACCCCATGAACTGGGCATGTATAAGCACCCCGACATGCCCGTGCAGGGCCTGCGCCGCGCGCCGGATCGCTGGGCATAACGTGACGCGCATCCACCGAGCACTGGCGCGCGCACCCGCCTTGCCTGACCTTAACCCTGCAGGCCTGCGCGGTGTGGTGTGTGCCTGAGCCGCCGGCAGGCGAGTCGCTCGGGGCAGCGCGATGACGACAGCCTGAGGCTGTTTCTGATGGCTCTCAGCCGTGATTAAACTTCTCAAACAAAACGACTTCTTCTTCCACTGAGCGCTGCCTGTCATGCGCCAATGTTGCTTCCTGTTCAGGCTTCCCCTTCAGGCAGCCTGCCAACTGCTGGTCATGCTCTGCCGTTGGTGCTACAGATGCAATGGCGCCTACGATGGGCTTCTGTCATGGCCACATGTCGAGCATCGAGCGCGAGTCCCGCCAGAAGAACTGCACCTGGTGAGCCGGGCTGGCCCGTGCTTGGTGGTGTGGGGAGACTGGCCTGTCGTGATGCAGGGGGCATGCTGTGCAGTGCCGGGGAGTCGAGGATGAAGCATGCCGCCAGGTGCAGTTGCCGTGCCGGGGCGCCGGGTCCCTGCCTCGTCAGGACCGAACCTACCCGGCCCCCGCACGGGCGCGGCCGCCGCCCCGCGCGCGCAGCTCCGCTGCGCTGCGCGGGGAGTCCCTGTGCTCGCTGCCTCCCTGCATGGGGCTGGCAGCTGTTTCTCGGGGCCGGCGGCCGCGCCGGCCGTGGCACACATGGCGCAGCGAGCTGCTGTCTGAGACGCTCGCCTGTGCATGCATGCATGGCTGCGCTGCAACGCGGCTGGGTGCCGAGCAGTGGATCAGCCGGTGGAGCATACATACCTCAGAGCGAGACCTGCAGGTGGTGTGACTCCTGTATGGTTGTGTCTCACCAGGCTATGTCATGGTTTGGGTTAAGTTGGGTTGTGGTGGTGCTGCTCGACGAGTGTGCACCCTGGTGGCGGTGAAGAATGCAGACCCAGCTTGGGGCATTCCTGCCCTCTTTTGCTGACTTAGTCTGGATGATTTCTGGGTCGCTGAGCCACCAAGCAGTCACATTCATCGCAGTGCTGGCCTGCTGCACCTCGCAGCAAGGCGCAACAGTGCTCGCATCTTGTCAGGATCTGGGGCGTTGTTGGGAGGGCAGAGCAAGTATGGTGTTGCGCGGTGGGCTAGTGCTAGGTGCATGCTGGCTGTGATGACAGCTGTCCAGCAAGGGCGTTCCTGCCCCTCATTCCTGACTGTTCAGGACATGATCTGGACACTGAGCCGCGTCAGGGGTACAATCATTGCCGGCCTGCTGCACCTTGCGGTAAGGCGCAACAGTGCTCGCATCTCGTCAGGGATCTGGGCTGTTGCCGGGAGGGCAGAGCAAGCACAGTGTTGAGTTGATGGGCTTGTGCAAGGTGCACGCTGGCTGTGATGACAGCTGTCCAGCAAGGGCGTTCCTGCCCCTCATTCCTGACCTTTCAGGACATGATCTGGACGCTGAGCCGCGTCAGGGGTGCGGCCATTGCTGGCCTGCTGCACCTTGCAGCAAGGCGCAATAGTGCTCGCATCTTGTCAGGATCTGCGTGATTGTCAGGAGGGCAGAGCAAGCACAGTGTTGGCTGATGGGCTTGTGCTAGGTGCACGCTGGCTGTGATGACAGCTGTCCAGCAAGGGCGTTCCTGCCCCTCATTCCTGACTCTTCAGGACTTGATCTGGACACTGAGCCGCGTCAGGGGTGCGGCCATGTGAGCTGCAAGGTGTGTGGCCGTATCCAGGGAGCAGAGGTTGGTGACAGTAGCAGTTCTAGCAAGTGCTTGCCACTTGGACGCATGTGTAGCGCTGCCGATGATGATACACTCTTAGGGCGTTTCTCAGACACCATTCGCAGTGCCCGCTGAAGAGCTTTCGCCCTTTCGCCGGGGCTTGAGAGCTGGTGCAGCCATCCTTCCTTGGATGTCTGAGGCATGCGCAGCAGACCTGATGACACTTTGAGCCCAAGCACTGCTGCTTTTAAGCAGGCAGTGTGTGCGATGCAGGTCGCTCAACAGACGTCCAGTCTGTGGAGGCAGATGCTCGCTTCAGGGTGAGGATAAACGACCAAGGTTGCAGTGCATGCAGCATTCCTAGTGCTCGATACGTGCAGTCATGGCTAGAGCAGCACAGCTTTGAATGATGAGAAACAGTGCTCCTTCACGACGGTCTTCAGATGGCCTTCTGGCCCGGGGTGACACTGCCAACAGTTTCTGACAAAGCTGTTGCTCGTCAACATGAGCGGGCCTGTGCAAAGATTAGGCACAGCTGTTGCATCTTTCTATCTTACAGTCTCGATGAGAGAATTTTCCTGCTTTTCTTGCTTCACATGTTGACTGGGTTTTAATGTGGCGCAGGGGCGTGACTGGAAAATATGCGACCTGGATATATGCACCTGGAGGACACGGCTTTTGCTGCCCTGTGTGTCACATACGCTGTGGAGAGAATGCTGTGAAGCTGTGCCAGCTGAGCTCTGCCACACCATGTGTGCCTCAGCGGCCGAGCCATGAAGTTTTGTTAGGCTCGCTTCCGCATGTCATGTAACTTACATCCAGGTATGCTGCAGAATATGCAACAAACGTTTTCATGCCTTAGCAATGTGTGTTAACTATTTCACGGCGTGCAACAGCAACCTAGCAACTCTGTGGTGTCACCACAATAAGCGCCGCCTCTGCACCTACCGTTGGAACCAGCGCGAGATCCAGTCGGCCGACGCCTTTGGGTACCTTTGCAATGTTTGAAAGTCCACGTAGATCAAGCCGAAGCGGTTGCTCGTGCCTGCAGCTCCACTGTTCCCCGTTGCGCACATGCTCAAGCTGTTGAACAACAGCACAGATTGAGCTAGGTTTCCAGCCCATGCCTGCGGCCCACTCCCAGTTGTCGTAGATGCTCCAGATGAAGTAGCCCAGAACCTTCACCTGCACCCGCAGTCGAGCTTGAGCGCTGTCCAGCAGTATGCGCAACACACAACACAGCATGCGCAATACACAACTGCGCCATCGGGGATGACCTTGTCAAGCTTGACAGCTTCCATTGCTGAGAGGACATAGTCGCGATGGAACTCGATCCGGAATGTGTCGTTCAGGACGCCCGGCAGGGCGGCATCCGCCTCCCCCGGCACACAGACGCCGTTCTCTGTGATGATGATGTCTGGATGACCGTACCTGCGCGCGGCCAGTCGTGCTCCACAGCATGCGCATGACAAGGGCAGGCACCGCTTGCGCTCCGGGCTGAGCAAGCGGACCAGCCAGCAGCGCATGTAGAGCCGCATGCCAACGCCTACGGTCTCAGCACAGGAGCAAGCGGTGCCAGATCGATTGCATGCCAAGGCGCCTCTAAAGTATGCGGCGCACCGGCTGTCAACCCAGTTGAGCATCTTGCGCATCGCCCATGGCGTGACGGCAAACCAGCTGGGCGCGCAGCTGTCGGGCCCGATGCGCTGGCCGTCCCGCTCGAACGTCGTCCCGGCATCGGTGCGGCCCGCGCCCCACTCCCCCAGCGCGCCGGGCTGGTCGAAGACGTACCGGGACGTGTAGAAGTTCAGCATGAACACGTCGAAGCTGCCGTTCAGGGCGGCCGCCTGCGGTCGCGCGGCCGGGCCGGCATCCTCGGGCACCACTGCTTGGCGTCCCAGCTCACATGCGCCGCACACTGCAAGCGATGGATTGTCTGGAAGCAGCCATTCGCTCACAGAAGGCTTGGACGCCTCATCCACAAAAGCACACAGCGCTGGTAAAGGCGGGGCCGAAGCTGGGGCCATGCCAGCTCGGGCGTGATGGGCGGCAGGTTGGGCGGCGCGCGCTCCTTCACGGACGCCGGCCAGTCCCCGCGGTAGACCGGGTCCGCGAATATACTGATCTGGAAGTCTGCCGCGCGCGCAGCAACGCCTTGTCGGCCGACACTGCAGCCAGGGCGCTTGCACAGCAGGCCTCGCCAGAGCGCTGCCTGGCACCAACCCTACACCCGGCAATGCCGCTGTGCGGTGCGCGCGCACCCATCTGCCGCTCTGCCGCAGCCTGCGCGCGAGCGTGGTCCAGTCAGCGCCAGGTCTTGCAAATGTTGGCAGCGTTGCGCTGCCAATGGCAAGGGCACATGCAGCGGCGTGTGCCGGGGGCACGCGCCTTGTCCTCGGCCGAGGACGTGAGGGGTTCGGTCCAGTCCGAGTTGAGCGCCATGGCGATCCGGCCGCCGGGGACCAGCTGCCGAAAGGCGGCCACCGCGGCCGCGTGCGCGCGCAGGACGTTGCCGGTGCACTGCCAAACCTGGCCCTTGGCGCCGCTGCGGTCCTGGGCCGCGCGTCGGCGCAGCTCAGTGCCACACGCCCAGGGAGCCTTCCGTGCTGCTCGGCTCTCCCCCGCTGTGCAGGAACGCACGGATGCAAACCTCTGGGCCATATCATACTCGCATGCGCCCTGGCATGTAAGCTTGCAGCAAAGAGGGGTGCTCGGTCGTCAGGCGGGCCCGTCAGACGCAGGGACGGGCCTTGCTGCGCACCGGCAAGCCCGGCGCATGGCCACCGGTGCCATACCCGTTGAAGCAGAATGTCCATGGCTCGTTGAATGTGGCCCAGAGAGTCACGCGGTCGCCCAGCGCGCTGAAAACAACGCGCGCGAAGGCCAGGTAGTCCGCGACGACGCGCTCGCTCAGCCAGCCGCCGTAGCGGTCCTGCAGCACCTGCGGCGGCCGGCGCCTGCTTGGAGCCTGTTTGGAGCCTGTTTGGGTGCAGGCTGCTGCCGCTCTGCCCGATCGCAAGCCTCCCTCCGTAGGGACACTGGCGCGGGGGCAGCATTCCAGCGGCGGAGCTTGCAGGAGACTCAAACAGACGCATGTCGAGGGTGATCCTGAGCAGGTTTGTGACAGATTGGAGCGCCGCACGTGCGCAGAGGCCTGCCCGCCGCATGCAGCACCGGGCGCGCGCCTGCGGCAGGTCCCAGTGGTAGAGCGTGACGATTGGCTCGATGCCGGCCGCCAGCAGGTCGTCTACCAGGCGGCTGTAGAACGCCAGCCCGGCGGCGTCCACGGCGCCAGTGCCGCCCGGGATCACGCGCGGCCAGGCGACCGAGAAGCGGAAGTGGCGCAGGCCAAAGCGCTGCGCTGACAGGGTAGGTTAGGGTAGGGATAGGCTGTAGCGTCAGACTCATGGTGCCGCATGAGCACCCTGGACCCAGGTGCAGTCAATCATGTCCGCAGTCCGCCACTGTGGGCTGGTGGCCGAGC
>JAABUO010007379.1_pt1 | contig 12552 bp, 10 predicted proteins | sample 5559291 | NCBI WGS metagenome assembly JAABUO01 (sample SAMN10711878, study PRJNA513372) | rock metagenome | isolation source: Antarctica rocks | place: Antarctica: Victoria Land, Finger Mt sud
CGATACCGCTGCGCCGCCGCCACGCACCAGCAGCACGAGGTCGGGCCTCACCCCACCGACGGCCGCCGTGGCGCGGGCCAGCGCGGCCGCGATCCCGGCCGCGGCCCCCGGACCCTCGTAGGGGACCGGTACGGACCGCACCGCGACAAGTCCGAGTTCCGCCCAAGGTGCGAGTTCAGCGGCGATGTCGGCCCACCCGGCGGCGGCGGCCGGATGCACCACCTTCACAAGGGTCACGTCGCGAGGCGCCGGCAGCAGCCTCTGCCGATCCCACAGGCCTTCGCGCCGAAGGCGGGCGAACGTCGCTTCCAGGGCGCGTTTCGCGAGCGAATCCTCAATCCCGAGCCCGAGGGCGAGGACGCGCCCCGATAGCCCCCATCGCGGGTGCAGTTCGACCGTGACGCGGACCACGATGGTCATGCCGACGAGGTCGGTGATGGCGATCGCCTGCCCGGCGCTCCGCCGCAGCGTCTCGATCACGCCATCCGGCAGGTACGTCCTCAGCAGCCCGGCCTCGGCGCGGGGCACGTCCGGCTCGACGAGCTCGACCGAGTGGCCGCCGCGCCCCGGCTTGATCGCCGCGACGGAGGCCAGGACCCAGACGGCGCCTGGCACGCCGACCTTCACGGCGCGGGCCGCCTGTCGCAGGAGCTGCCCAAGCGGGATGGCGGCATCCGGCACGGGAAGCCACGCCGCCGTAGTAGTGCCGGCCTACGTCGGCGGTGCGCGAGACATCGGTGCCGCAGCCTCCTCGCCTGGAAGTTGCACGCTCAAAGCCTGCTCGGACCGCACGTTCTGGCCGGTCGCGGCGCTTGCGAGGACTCTCTCAGGGCGGCTCACAGGCTCGGCCTCTTCGACGTCAGTCGGAGCACCTTGTCGACGACGATATCGGCGCAGAGCCGTGCGAGGGCGCCTATATCGGCCTGCGGCCGCATGAGGGTGAACTCGGTCGCGGCCTTGAAGGTTGATCCGGCCTTGTAGAACCGGCGCAGCACGGTCGAGTGCAAACCGGTACGGGCGCAAAGCGCGAACCCGGCCTCGCTGTCCGCGAACTTGTGCAGACGCAGCGGGAGAAGGACGCCGTTGAGCGTCGCCTCGAACTCCTCGTCGCTCATGCCGAGCGGCAGAACGACCTCGATCCCGAGGCTGGACAGCGCGACGGGGCTCCCCGGATGTTGCCGCGCGAGCTGAAGTCGGGGTGCGGGCTGGAAAGCCTCGAAGCCGCAAGCGCGCTCGTACCGGCGCCCACCACGATGCCACGCACCGTACTGGCACGCGCCGAGATCGGCAATCCGCCGCACCGCGTTCTCCTTCGCGGCCGTGCCGACCTTCGTGAGGCTCAGGCCGTCGGAGCGCCGCGGAGAGCTCGCCAAGCCCCTTCGCCTGCAGCGCATAGGCGACGACCGTCCTGCCTCGCCGATACAGGGCCGCCCATTCCGGCGAACCATAGATCGTCTCGCGGTCGGGGTCCTGAACGAGCCCGGTCATCGTGGGCATCATCCCCAGCACGCCCGGCGTCCACACCCGCGTGCCGCGGGTGACCCCCAGCATCCGCAGCGCGGCGGTGCGATCGGCGTCGCCGAGCCGTGCGAAACTCGCGATGGCGGTCAGGGCGGCATCGCTCAGACCGCTCATGTTTTGTTCCATCTCTGCTTCACCTGCTTCCTTCGCCTGCTCCCAATGGGGGAATTACCCTGTGCCCCCACATCCATCGCTTACGAAAGCCGAGTTCGCTGATCACCGGTTGACACGGAATGGCCTGCACGAGGCTGAACCGGGTCGCGTCCGGGACGGATCGACGATCGCCCGCCTTTCGCCCTCCGTCAGAAGCCAACACGCCGTCGCGCCGGCCCTCGACCGCGCTGGACGACGGCGCGGGCCCAGATGATGTCTTCCGCCTCGAGCCGGTCGCGACCGGCCGCGACGGCGCGCCCGAGGGCGATCTGCAGCGCAGGTCCCACGCCCCGCAGGCTGAGATCTGCGAGGAGGTCGATCGCGCCTTCGTCGAACGCGAAAGGGGCCGGCATCGAGTGCCATTTTGCGCCGGAGGGCTCCAGGACACCGGTTGACAGTCAGGCCATCTTCTTTCGCCACTCACAGACATCGAGGGCCGGCGTCCTACAGCGCCGGCCGATTGCGGGTCAGGCTGCCTTGATGGTTGCGGCCTCATAGGTTTGTTCGTGCCGCAGCAGCGCCCACACGATGCGCGCCATCTTGGCCGCCAGGGCCAACACGGCCGTGTTGGCGTGGGCTCGGGCCAGGAGCCGGCGCAGCTAGGCGCCGATCCGGGTCTCGCCGGTCTTCAGGGTCGGCAAGGCGGCCCGCGCTCCTTGGATCAGCATCTTGCGCAGGTACTTGCTCCCGCGTTTCGTGATGCCGAGGAGCTTGGGCCTGCCGCCGGTCGTTTCCTGCCGCGGCACCAGCCCTCCGCCTGCTGTCCCACGATGCTTCGCATCGCGTGAGCCTCAGCAGGCTCCGCCCAGCCAAGCCGCGAGGTCACGCCATCGGCGAAGGTGCGCGCATCGCCGATGGCCGCGACAAGCGCCGTCGCATTCAGCGGTCCGATGCCGGGGATGGTCAGGAGCCGGCGCGTTCTCGCATCATCGCGCGCCTGCGCGGCGAACTCGGCATCGAAGGCTGCGATCCGCTCGTCGAGCGCGGCCCACTGCTTGCGCATGTCCTGGATCAGGGCATGGATGCGCGGCGCCAAGGCAGGCTTTTCGCCGTCCAGCAGATCGACGAGACCGGCCGCCAGCTTGGCCCGCCCCTGCGGCACGACGTGGCCGCGTTCCAGCAAGAGGCTGCGGATCTGGTTCATCAACGATGTCCGGTCACCGACAAGCCCGTCCCGGACCCGGTGAAGCGTCTGCATGTCGAGTTGGGCTTCCGACTTCAGTTCGATGAACCGCATCGTCGGCCGGGTCGCGGCTTCGGCGATCGCTTCAGCGTCCCGGTCGTCGTTCTTCTGCGCCTTGACGCAGGGACGGACATACTCGGGAGACATTAGCTGCACCTCGTGGCCCTGCGCGGCCAGAGCCCGTCCCATATGGTGAGCGCCGCAGCACGCCTCCATCCCGACGACACAAGCCGGTGTCTTGGCGCAGAATGCCATCACGGTGTCGCGTCGCATGCGGCGGCGGAGCAAAACCTTGCCGGCTGCATCCAGGCCGACGAGGCTGCAGCTGTTCTTGCCGAGGTCGATACCGATCGTCGCGAGTTGCATGGGTCCACTCCCTTCTCGCCAAGTTGCAGCGGCAGCCTATCAGCTGCCGCACGGGGAGGGGCGGGCCATCCATAAAGGGGGACCCTTCCTGCCCTGGCTCGGTCGGTGCCGCCCCGACCGGCTGTCGGGGTGCGCTGCCAAGCCGGCTGCCGGCAGCGCGGGTGCTGGCAGGTGGGTTCCCATGCCGCACTTCTTCCTCTGCGGGGGGTGCCTTCGCGGCCTCCTGGCCCGTCTGCGGGCGCTCCGGTGCCGCCCGCGTCGGCTCGGCCCTGGGCTGCGGGGGCGGGCGCTCCGCCTGCGCCTCGCGCTCGTCCATCTGCCGGATCGCGGCCTTCACGGCCGGGCTGATCTCCGGCGGCGGAGCGCCGACGAGGGCCTTCCACTCGTTCACGGCGTTGCCGACGCGGTACGCCATCGTTCTGCGGGCCTTGGCCGTCGACGCCTTGGTTTCCGCCAACTCGTCGAGCGCCGCGGCTTGAAGCAGGCCTGCCCCCTCCGCGCTCGGCGCCTCGCCCTTGAGGATGGGGATCCCTCGCGTTTGCGGCCACCGTGACGGCCTTAGCATGTAGTCAGGGAAGTCGTATGATCGCTGATCCTTGTTGTCTGGCAGAACGCCATCATGCATACCGGCGACCTCGGCAAGCGAAAAGGCGGTGAGCTGCGGCGGGAGCAAACCGATGTTGAGCGCCTACGCGATCCCGGTGATATCGAAATGCCGATGTCCCGTACGAGACGACGCTCCCGGCCGGAGACCAGCAAGCGGCGGCTGGCAAACTCGAAAGGGCGTGAATTGGGGTCCGACACGATGAACACCTCGTCCGATTGCTCGGATCGTCCGCTCCAAACCTTCTACCACCTTCTCGACCCCTGCCGGAAATTCATTTTTAGTTCTGACGACCGACGATGTGATTGTTGGGGACCTCCTCCTGGAGGTCCCCCCGTGGCGCGCCGGACCCGGTCCGCAAAAAAGTCGTCGATCGCCGACGCTGGTGCCGGCAAGTCTCCGCGCGGGCTGACGGTCAGTCGTGCGAAGCCTGGGCCAAGTCGCCTCGCCTCCGATCGGACGCGGTCGGGGGACAGCCCCTCGTTGGTCGAACTCTTGATGGATGGGCCGCTCCCGGTCACCTCGCGCGAGCTCTCGGCGTTGGAGCGTCTGCTCGACGACGTCATGTCGGACCTGCTGGGTTCGGGAGTCAGAACAGAGTGAAGGGAACTCCCGCGGCGGCGCGGGTGTCGCAGGATCGAGTAGGCATGACTCAAGAAGCGACGTGCGGCGGGCGAGGCTCCGTGCCGGACCATGGCTCGGGAGGCAAAAATCGCGCGAGTGCGCCCCCATTGGCGTTAGAGACCTGTCGTGAGAGAACCGAGAGATGAGCAGGCGATTGTTCGGCAACAAACGGGTCGCGGCGCCTCGTGTGGAAGCCGCAGCCCTCTATTTTCGCGTGTCGTCGGTGCGGCAGCTCAAAGGTGACGTATCGATCCCGTCGCAGAGACGCGCTGCCGTCCTGCACTGCGCCGGACTGTGCATTCCCTGCGCCGCGGAATTTGCCGATGCGATGACGGGCACCGACGACAATCGGCCCGAGTTCCAGCGGATGATCGAGGAAGCGCTCGGGCCCGCGCCGCGCTTCAACACGATCATTGTCTACACGCTCTCGCGCTTCTTCCGCAGCGGTCCGGAATCGGAATTGTTGATGCGGAAGCTTGCAAGGAGCGGCGTTCGCGTCGTCTCCGTGACACAGCCCATCGGCGACGATCCCGGATCCATGATGATGCGGCAGATTATCCAGATCTTCGACGAGCACACGTCTCGTGAAAACGGCAAGAACGTCCGGCGCGCGATGCTCGAGAACGCAAGGCAAGGATTTTGGAACGGCACCCCCGCGCCTCTCGGCTACAGGACCTACGTGGCCGAGATGCGCGGTCAGAAAAGCAAGAAGCGGATCGAGATTGATCCGGTCGATGCGAACCTCGTGAGGACAATCTATAGCCTCTATCTCGATGGCGTACCTGGGCGCCCCGTGCTGGGCGTCAAGGAAGTCGTCAAGATCATCAACCGGCGGGGGCTGCGGACGCGGAGCGGCGCTTTGTTCGGCGTCGGACCCGTCCACAACCTTCTTACTTCCGCCCATTACGCGAGCGGCTGGTACCCCTACGGCGCAACCGACAGCGAGACGGGGGAAGCGAACGCCTCGGACACGATCGTGCACATCCCCATGCCGCCGATCATCGACCAGGGGATCTTCGACGCGGTTCAGGCGAAGCTCGCCGCACGAAACCCGCGCATCGTCCCGCCCCGTGTTGTGAACGGTCCCTCGCTGCTCGCAGGCATCGCCGTCTGTGCGAACTGCGGAGCGGGTATGACGCGCACCGGAACTACGAAGCGGGGCAGACGGTACTCGTACTACAGCTGCGCGGGGTGTCACCAGAAAGGCGAAACCGCCTGCCCAGGGCGGCATGTGCCGATGGAAAAGCTCGACGGATTGGTCCTGACCGCGCTCAAGAAGCAGCTGCTGACGCCCGATCGCCTTCGGTTGCTGCTCCAGGGACTGATCGAACGGCAGGCCTCGCGGCACGCCGAGGTTTCGAGCCGGTCCGAGAGCCTGCGCCGCCAGATCGAGGACGTCGGTGAACGGTTGAAGCGACTCTACGCTCTCGTCGAGGATGGCACGGCGGAGATCGATGATGCCCTGCGCGACCGTATCAAGGTTCTCCGCGGCGAGAAGGCGAAGGCCGAGAGCGCGCTCGAACGCTCAGCATCGTGGCCCTCCCGGGCAAACGACATCGACGACGAGAAAATCCAGCGGTTCGGAACGTTGCTGAGCGAGCGGCTCGACGAGGGCGATGCCAACGCCAGGCGCGGCTACATCGCTTCGGTCATCTCCCGGATCGAGGTCGGCGATGGAATTGTGAGGGTTGCTGGCCAGACGAATACGCTGGCCGAACTCGTCCAGCGTGGCGACGAAAAAGTTAACGGTTTTGTACGCAGATGGCGCGGGCGAAGAGATTCGAACCCTCGATCCCAACCTTGGCAAGGCTGATGGGCGCGAGCCAGGGTGCTCAGGCTACGCCGCGAGCTTAGGAATTACCCGCTCTGCCAGCCGCAGGAATCGTTGGTTGCGGGCCCCCGCAACCAACTTCACTCGCCACGCAAGCGCCTCGCGCGCGACCCCATCACTCGTCCCCCGCGCCAGCCGTCCGCGCCAGATTCGCGGCCCAACGTGACCCGCACGTCCACCTGGAGCGGCCGTAACGGGTCGGTGTAATACAACAAGACTGAGGCGGACTCTCCTCGACCAGGGCGCGGACCGAAGATGATGTACCCTTCGCACAGCGAGCATGATCGTCATCGATCGGTGGCCTATGCTCATTCGCTGGCCGACCCCGACCAGCGTCGCTGGGAGACGCTGTCCGGCCATCTCGCGAGCGTAGGCTCTCGGGCGGCTGAATTCGCCGGGGTCTTCGGCTGGGCTGCCCTTGCCGAGCTTGCGGGCCGGCTACACGACATCGGCAAATGTTCGGCGGAGTTCCAGGCCTATATCCGCAAGGAGCGGTCGCGCGGCGGCGACCATTCGAGCGCTGGCGCGATTGAGGCCTTGAGGGCCGGCTACCCCAAGCAGATCGGGCAGCTGCTCGCTTTCGTCATCGCCGGCCACCACGCGGGTTTGGCGGATGCCTCCGACCTCGACGCGCGGCTGAAGGGCAAGATTCCCGCCTACCCGGGCTGGCCTCAGCACAGCGGCCCGCTGCCGCCCGTCGCGGCCCTAAGCCCGAGCCGCGCGCCCATCCGATCGCGTGATCAGGGATTCGCGGGCGCCTTCCTGGTCCGCATGCTGTTCTCCTGTCTCGTGGACGCGGATTCGCTCGAGACCGAGCGGTTCTACGCCGAAGCGGAAGGGGGGCGGGTCGAGCGCGGCAACTTCCGATACCTCGCGACCCTGCGCGACCGGCTGCGCGCCCACATGGTGAATGTCGCAGCCGAAGCCGAACACACCGAGCTCAACGCGTTGCGGGCCGAGGTGCTTCGGCACGTGACCGGACGCGCCACGACGCCGCCCGGCCTGTTCACGCTGACGGTGCCGACCGGCGGCGGCAAGACGCTGACCTCGCTCTCCTTCGCGCTCGATCATGCGGTCGCCAACGCAGATCGAGGCATGCGGCGGGTCATCTACGTGAGCCCGTTCACGGCCATCATCGAACAGACCGCCAAGGTCTTTCGCGATGCGCTCGGTTCGGGCGACGACATCCTCGAACACCACGCCAGCTTCGACTGGGACGAGGCGGCTCGCCGCATGTTCAAGGATCGACCCCGCGACGACGAGGGCGGCGACCCCGTGGCAAAGCTGCACCGGGCGGCCGAGAACTGGGACGTCCCGATCGTCGTCACGACGGCAGTGCAGTTCTTCGAGAGCCTGTTCGCCGCGAGACGCTCGCGCTGCCGCAAGCTCCACAACATCGCCAACAGCGTGATCGTACTCGACGAGGCGCAGACCCTGCCACTACCCTTGCTGCGCCCCTGCATGGCGGCCTTGGAGGAATTGACTCGGAACTACGGCAGCAGCGTCGTGCTCTGCACCGCAACCCAGCCGGCCTTACGCAACGTCGACGGATTCACGCGCGGCTTCGACATCGACGAGGCTCGGGAACTCGCACCGAACCCGACGGAACTCTACCGGAGGCTCAAGCGGGTCGGTGTCGAATGGTTGCGCGAGCCGGTGACCGACGCCGCGATCGCGGCCCGTTTCACCGAGCAACCCCAGATGCTCTGCATCGTCAACAGCCGCAAGCATGCTCGCTCGCTATTCGCGACCATTAAGGCCCTTCCCGGCGCCGTGCACCTGACCACGCTGATGTGCCCTCTACATCGCCGCACCGTGCTCGAAGAGTTGCGGCGGAAGCTCAAGGCGGGCGAGCCGGTGCGCCTCGTCAGCACCAGTCTGATCGAGGCGGGCGTCGACATCAGCTTCCCCGAAGTGTGGCGCGCGGTGGCGGGCGTCGATTCCATCGCGCAGGCGGCCGGCCGCTGCAATCGCGAGGGCGGGCCGGTGCTCGGCCGCGTCGTCGTTTTCGAGCCGGCAGAGGCGGGCTCGCCGCGGTCGATTCAAGAGTTCTGGCAGGCCGCACGTGGAGTCCTGCGCAACCACCAGGACCCACTCTCGCTCGACGCCGTGCGGAGCTTCTTCAAGGACCTCTATTGGCACAAGGGCGAGCGGGCCTTCGACGCTGCCAAGCTCAACAAGCAGGACTGGCCCATCCTGCCGCACATCGCCGAGCGCGCGCCTTACTGGACGTTTCCGTTCGACAGTATCGCCAGGGCGTTTCGGATGATCGACGACATCATGGAGCCGGTGGTCGTACCGTGGCAGGCAGACGCGGGCGACACGGACGCCCCGGACTTGCTGGCCCGCATCGCCGCGAGCCACAAGCCCCGCGTCGCCGACCTACGCCGGCTTCAGCTCTATACAGTGTCGATCCCGCCGATGGCGCGGCAAGACTGGCTCGCTAAGGGCGTGTTGCGACCAGTTCACCTGGGGCTCGGCGACGGGATCCTGCGTTTCGATGACCTGTCGCTTTACGATGCCCTCACAGGTGTCCGCCTCGATGACCCGACGTACCGCTCGGCGGAGGGCAACGTAATTTGAACCCGCCCTCGCTGGGAGATCGGGACGATGTCATTCAGATGATTTCCGGACATTCGGTGCAGAGGCCTATTGCATTCAACTCTCGCTGGTGCAAATGTTCTTGTAATGTTCTGCATCGGTTCGGATGTGGAGAGGCTGAATGGCTTACGGTGTGCGACTGCGCGTGTCGGGCGACTACGCCTGCTTTACCCGCCCCGAGATGAAGGTCGAACGCGTCTCCTATGACGTGATGACCCCTTCGGCGGCGCGCGGCATCCTCGAAGCCGTGCATTGGAAGCCGGCGATCCGCTGGGTGGTGGACCGCATCCACGTGCTGAAGGAGATCCGGTTCCAGTCGTTCCGGCGTAACGAGGTCGGGGCCAAGATCAGTGCTCGCAACGCCAAGAGTGCGATGGAAGTAGGCTCCCTTGTCGGCCTCGCGCTTGCGGTCGAGGACAACCGGCAGCAGCGTGCTTCGACCCTGCTGCGAAACGTCGATTACGTCATCGAGGCGCATTTCGAGATGACCGAGAGGGCAGGGGACGACGACACCCCCGCGAAACACGCGTCGATGTTCACCCGCCGCGCTGCTAGCGGCCAGTGTTTTCACCAGCCTTGTCTCGGCACGCGCGAGTTTCCCGCCCGTTTCACAATGATCCCGGAAGGCGCTGATCTGCCGACCTCCGAACTTCCGCCGGCCCAGCGGGACCGCGATCTCGGCTGGATGCTGCACGACATCGACTTCGCCAACGATCACACATCGCGCTTCTTCCGCGCCCGGCTCGCTGCCGGTGTTCTCGACGTGAACCGCTGCCTCGCCGAAGGGGTCGCCGCGTGACCGTGCTCCTAGCCCTCGATGGCTATTATGAGCGGATGGAGCAGCGGAAGGAGGCGGAGCCGCCCGGCTTCTCCCGCGAAAAGATCAGCTTCGCGATCGTGCTTTCATCCGATGGCGAACCGGTGGACGTGCTTGATCTCAGGACCCAAAGTGGCCGCAAGCTACAGCCCGCTCAACTCGAAGTTCCCGCCGCTGTCAAACGAACGGCCGGAATTTCATCGAACCTCCTTTGGGACAAAACCTCCTATGTTCTGGGCCGCACGGCCGGGGAAGGAAAGCGAACGGCCGACGAGCACGCAGCCTTCAAACAAGCTCAGTTCGATTTGCTGGGGGAGGCTAAGGACGAGGGCTTGTCGGCGCTCCGGCGTTTCCTCGAAGCCTGGAGTCCCGAGCGGTTCGACGCGCCGCCGTTCATCCCCGAAATGCTCGATGCCAACCTGGTTTTCGCGCTTGACGGCGAGCGGGGCTACATCCACGAACGGGACGCGCCGAAGCGATTGATCCAGGCACGAGTAGGCGGTGACGGACCTGTCGGATTCTGCCTCATCACGGGCGTCCACGCACCCACTCGCCGGCTTCATCCAACCATCAAGGGCGTCGACGGGCACAAAGCTCGGGAGCGGCGTTAGTTTCTTTCAACCTCGACGCTTTCACGTCCTATAGGCAGTCCCAGGGCGCCAACGCGCCGACCTCCGAGGCCGCCGCGTTCCGCTACGGTGCGGCGCTGAACCGGCTGCTCGACCGCAACGCCGCGATCAAGAACCGGATCAAGATCGGCGACGCGACGGTCGCCTTCTGGGCGGATACGTCGGGCGTCGACGAAGAGGCGGCGGCAGCCGCCGAAGCGACCTTCGCTTTCCTGGTCGAACCGCCCGACGACGCATCCGAAGCCGCCAAGATGCGGGACGTGCTCGACAAGGTGCGGGCGGGCCGCCCGGTGCGGGAGCTCGGGCCGAAACTCGTCGCGGGTACGCGCTTTCAAGTCCTCGGCCTCGCGCCCAATGCTGCGCGCCTGTCGGTCCGCTTCTGGCTCACGGACAGTTTCGAAGCTTTCGCCGGCCGGCTCGCCAGGCATTACCAGGATCTCCACATCGAGCCGTTGCCGTGGAAGTCTGAACCGTCCGTGCAGCGCCTGCTCGTCCGCACCACGGGGCTCTTGCAGAAGTTCGACAACATCCCGCCGCTGCTCGCTGGCGAAGTCGCCCGCGCCGTGCTCAGCGGCTCCGCCTATCCCCGCACGCTGCTCGCGGCCGCGATCATTCGCCTCCGGGCCGGCGACGACCCGGGCTGGGGCTGGCACGCGGCCGTCGTCAAGGCCTGCATCAACCGTTCCCTCCGTCCCTCACAGGAACCTCTGCCCGTGGCACGTGATCCCGACAACACGAGTGAGGCCTACCAGCTCGGCCGCCTGTTCTACATCCTCGAAGCGGCGCAACGTGCCGCGCTGGGGCGCGTCAACGCCAGCATCGCCGACCGCTACTACGGCGCCGCATCGTCGACCCCAGCGCGGATCTTCGGCCCGCTACTCCGCGGTCTCCGTAACCACATATCAGACGCCCGCAAGCGCAATTTCGGCGGCTGGATCGAGCCACGCGTGGCCGAGATCATGTCGCACCTGCCGCCCGATCTTCCCAAGACGCTGAGTCTGGAAGACCAGGGGCGGTTCGCGGTCGGCTATTACCACGAGCGCGGGACGCGGCCCGCCAAAGAGGCTGAAGCGGCCGAGGCCGGCGACAAGGGAGATGGAGAATGAACGGCAACGGCAAGCTCACCCGGCGGCACGAGTTCGTCCTCTACTTCGACGTGACGAACGGGAACCCCAACGGTGACCCCGACGCCGGCAACATGCCGCGCATGGACCCCGAAACCGCGCACGGCCTCGTCAGTGACGTCTGCCTCAAGCGCAAGGTCCGCAACTTCGTCGAGAACTTCAAGGACGGGCCAAAGAACCGCATCTACGTGACCGAGGGCGCCATTCTCAACGAGAAGCATCGGGAGGCCTATTTCGCCGAACGCCCGAATGACGGGTCGGTGAAAGGCGCCAAGAAGCTGACGCCCAACTCGGACGAGGAAGCGCGCCGCATCCGGCAGTTCATGTGCGACAACTTCTATGACATCCGCGCCTTCGGCGGCGTGCTGTCCACCGGCATCAATGCCGGCCAGGTGCGAGGCCCCGTGCAGATCGCCTTCGCGCGTTCGATCGAACCCATCCTGCCGCTCGAAATCTCGATCACCCGCATGGCCGCCACCAACGAGGCGGAAAAAAAGCAGCGGCAGGAGGGTTCGGACGAGAGGGAGGAAAAGCGAGGCGACAACCGGACCATGGGCCGCAAGCACATCGTGCCCTATGGGCTCTACCGCGCCCACGGCTTCGTGTCGGCGCCGCTCGCCTCCCACGAGAAGAAAGGCACGGGCTTCACCGATGCCGACCTCGACCTGCTCTGGGAAGCGCTGGACAACATGTTCGAGCACGATCGCTCGGCGGCGCGCGGCGAGATGAACAAGCGCAAGGTCGTGGTCTTTCGCCACGCGACGGCCCTCGGCAATGCGCCCGCGCACGAGTTGTTCGACCGCGTGCAGACTTGGCGGGTCCATCAGGGCTCGCAGCACGCGATCGACGCCCGCGAGACGCATAACTGGCCGCCCGCCCGCTCTTTCACGGATTACGCGATCACCGTGGATCGCGAGAACGTTCCCGAGGGGGTCGAGGTCATCGAACGGTAGGCATCTGCCATGCCGCCCATCCCTCCCGACCCCATCGCCGAAGACGCGCTCATCCCGCTCTCCGCGCTGCAGCATCATCTGTTCTGCCCGCGGCAATGCGCGCTGATCCATGTGGAGCAGCTCTGGGCCGAGGACGGGGCGACGGC
>JAABUO010007382.1_pt1 | contig 12551 bp, 5 predicted proteins | sample 5559291 | NCBI WGS metagenome assembly JAABUO01 (sample SAMN10711878, study PRJNA513372) | rock metagenome | isolation source: Antarctica rocks | place: Antarctica: Victoria Land, Finger Mt sud
AATATTAAGATATCAGCGATGAGTCTTTTAACGACTGCGTACGAACATTCACAGAATAACAAGCGAAGAAGCTGTTAATATAGCTGTTAAACTTATTATATTCAATGTTTTATTACAGTAATGAAATAAACAGATTAAGAAGTAAAGATTATACTTTGTTTAATCAATGAACTCGAAGTTTGTTATTAAAGCGTGTGTTTAAATCATCGTTTAACGAATTAGACTCTGAGCTTAAAGAATCATCATTTTCGTTTTCTTCTGTGACGACGATTTCTTCATTATTCGATTCAGATTCGTTCGTATCAGAAAAGAAAGAATTAGATTTAAATACATCATCGTCAGAAGAAGAAGAAAAAGAAAAACTCTGCATTAAAGAAGAAGAATCAGAGTTAAAAGAGAATTCAGTCGAGCGCGTAACGAGTCTTTCTTTTAATCGTCGTCGATTTTTCTTCGTCGTCGATTCTTCTTCGATAAACAGAGTATGAACTTCGTTAAATTTAACGAACGCGTGCAAATCATTCACGAAAGCTTAACTTTTATTAGATAAACGAAATAGTTTCTTTAAAGATCTTTTTTCGTCTTTCGTAAACGCGAGTTCGATCGCAGATGTAAAAGTTAACTTTTTTTTCGTAACCGAAGCAGTTCGAAATAAAAAATAAAAGAATTAAGTGAAAACTTTCGCGTATTTATTAATCGTCGATAAATTCCGCGTAGCTTTAAACCTTTTAATTCGAGTGTGATTTAATTTAAAACTGTTCAGTACGTTTAAATGCTATCTCAACATGTGCTGAATTCGTGAAAGACTTGTTTTTAACAATCGTTTAATCTGTACAGAAAGAGTAAAAAGAACGTGTTCAGATCGTTTATTTATTGACTGCACGAAAGTGTTCACGAAAGCGAAATTTCGTCGGTTTAAGAAATTTAAATAATAAGTTTAAAGTTAAAAAGCAGATAACTTTTCTCGCGTATGTTTTAAATCGATGACGTTTACTTTCGCATAAATCTTCTTAACTTTCTTCTCGTACGAAGATAGAAGAGCAGAAATAACGAACGCAGATTGCGTATCGTCATCGTCGTTATTCGATTTCACGCTGTGAATGTTTAATTTAACGTTTAAAATTAACGAAGTTAAACGTGCTTGTACTTAAAAGAAAAATCGATTCTTAAGCAAAGATTATGCATAAACAAAAGAAGTTACGATGTGTTTAAAGTCGCTCGCGTGATCTTTTACACAGTGTCTTTTCATGTTTTTTTTGTTTAACAAAACTTAACGACATATGTTGTAAGAAAATGCGTTTTTATGTACGTTAAGTTCTGAAAAAATAAACGGAATTGACGACGATTCTTGTATTAAAGCGAACGTTTTTGCAGCAGTGTACAACGATAACGAAGAAATTTGCGAACGAAGTTCTTACTGTTCTTGTTTTTCTGCGTGACGTTTGTAATGAAATCTGACGTGAGAAGTAAAAGTATTAAGAAACAAAGCAATACGACATTCTGAACAAAGTAATAAAGAAAGTCTCGAATAATACGATAGAAAAGATAAAGAAATACACTCAGCTGCATCTTGCGTGTGTAATAACGAGTCTCTAGTTTCGAAATTAATACAAATTCGTCGTCATTGTATATGTGTGTATATATATATAACCCCTTATAAGATTATTACTTACTGCGCTGCAGATCTTGCGCGTTAACTTCGTACGATCGCTGCGTCGTTAACGCGCTCGCTATGTGATGCAGACATGTCGCGTCTCGTGTGCATAACGTATAATGTTATGAACTTAACGTTAATCGAGATATATGACGTGCGACGATCGAATACGAGCGATGATGATATTTAAACAGCGTTATTAAGTGCGCGATGTGTGTCTTATTAATGTTATTACGACGTTTAAGAAAATCTGAAGTGTAAAATTTCGAGAATTTCGATAATCATAAGATCGCAGAATCACGTGATCGAATCGAAATCTCGATCGTACGAGATTTTACGATAACGTAAAACGATTATTTAACGTTTATGTAAAGAGAACTAATATCTTTATTAGAATTTAGCTTGAAAGACTACACTGATAGCATTAATGACGTTAAAAGATTCAGGTAGGTTTAAGAAAATCGATGCTGACGTTTATGACGCTAAATTTTCTGAGCGTGCAGTGATCGTTCGACTTTCGAAGAGTTTTTAAGCATTATTAAAATCGAAGATTAACATTAATGACAGTTCAGTAATACTGAAAGATCTTTAAGAAGAAAAGAAAGATGATTCTGAAGAAAGCGTCTTCGTACGAATGACTCGTTACAGTAAGCTTTTCACTGTACGTTATCGGTTCATCGAAGACAGCCCGAGAAAAAAAAGAAATCTGTTTTTGTTAACTGAGACACTTGCTTTAATACATTTCGCGCTGTTCTGTTTGTTTAAGCGATGAGTTTAAAAGAGGAGCCACGTACGAAACAGCGAACATGATTCTCATTATCTTATTAAGCACGAAATCTCTTTAAACTTCCGTATATAACGAAGGATTCGATAAGGCCCCTTCTCATAACATATGATTATAAAATAAAATAAACTTCAGAACTTCGAAACGCTCGATAAAGAAAAAAACAAAGAAAACCGCCTTTATCGTACAAATCACCGCTGTTTATTCATTCCTTTAAAATTATGCAAATCGCTGACGAGCGCTTAATCTCGATAATCTAGAATCAGTCATCGTCTTACTCTTATCTTTCTTCTCTCGAGGTAATGAATCTCATGATTTTAAGATTAGAAAAGAAAAGCGAGAACGACGAAGATTAATTAAGATTAACGAGCGCGTACGTCTGAAACGACGTACTGAAAGTCGCTCGGCTAATACGAACTCGTCATCGTGTTAACGAGTAAACGCACGAGTTTCGCGACGCTGTTTAGCTGTAACGTTAAATGTATTTTTCACGAAGAGCATTACGCTTTCGAAAAATATCGGTTCACTGTGTAACGAATTTAAAGAAGTGAGCTTAAAAGAATTAATTATTAAAGCCGTACGACTTACGAAACGAACATTTAATCGCATTATGTTTATAAAGATAATCATCACAAGCGCCGTTACTTACCTAGTCACGAGTCTTATATCGCGTAAAGACGAGGTTCGAGGCCTCATCTTCGCCGACGCTCTAACAGCATCGCGCATAAAGCTGCTGAGCTGTTCGTACGAATTAGCTCTCAGCTCTGCGTTAATTCAATCTCACTTATATTTATATAAATAACGCTTAAGCCTGTTAAGAATGAGTAATGTTAAGATTACTCATTCCTAGCCGCTTACTGCGAGCTAGAAGAATGAACCCTTCGAAAGCAGGAAGGTTAAGCTTCTCTCTGTCGACACGGAACAGGCGAGCGAAAAGCTATCACTTGTTAGCTCAGTTAATTATTACTTATTTAAAGAAAGCTTACAAGATTAGAATAAACGATGAGTTTATCACGATTGTTAGCAGTGATATTAACGATAATTATAATCAGCTTCGAATCGTCTTTCATCGCGTTATAATAATGTAATAAGAGAAAGGTTTAAGAAACGAAGTTAACGAAAGAGTACGTACGAAAATCTTCATTCATTACGAAGTTAACGAGAAGATACGTACGAAAATCTTCATTTACTACGAAGCTTGTTGTTTTCACTTTAATGAATGATTTTAAAACTTTTATTCTTTTATTCACTATGTGATTCGGTTAAAAGAGAAAGCGTGTAAGATTTCGAGTTACGAGAATCGTGCGATTAAAGAATCACGTGATTAAAGAATTCTGCGATCGAATTAAAATCTCGATTTTACGAGATCTCACGATAACGTAAGACGATTTTCTCTTAAATCGTATATGAGAGATACTAATAGTTCGAGAAGATTGCTGATATCGCTGACTGAGTTGTTTAATCTCATTTTCATTTAAGTAAGACGACTGCGCTTCTGAACTAAATAAAGATTTTTGTTTAAAGCTATCATTACTAGATCTTGAGATATTCTCATTAACTTTAAGAGATATCGCTCGTAAAAGAGAAGCTCGTTTGCGAAATCGTGTACGACTGCGTTCGTGACACGTCATGATTCTCAGCATTTATTCCTTCACTGCTAAATCTTTGTTAATCATACGTGCTCATCTTAACGCTATCGGTTTTATTTAAGAATGAGTTAATTTATAAACGATTATAGTTTATGATTTATTACATTAAGAGATTACTTCTGATCGTTATTACTTGCTCTTTAAAGTTATAATTTAAACTGAAGACATATGCGACGCTGTCGAGTGCAGTAATATTTATAAATGCGCGTAAGTTATGAGCGTGAGAGTAATCTTCTCTTATGCTCTTCGCTCGTTTATTATTCGCAGCGTTCGCATCTCTGTATCCTTGTCATTAATCGCTTTAAGAAACATGATATTATTTTATATGCGCATTCTCATCGAGAACTGAACACGGTAAAGTTTTTTTATGCGCGCATTCTTATCTCATCGAGAACGTAGTATGACTTTGTACGAGTATCTTTATCGGGAAAAACATCGTAGATCGTGAGCGTTTTCATCGTCGCATTAAGAAACATGATACTTTTGCGTATGAGCATCTCCGCCTCATGTCACTGAAGCTCGTTTCTGCGCGCGCGACTTCTTAACCCCGATTGCGCGCCCGAACCAGCTCCGATCCTCGTGATTTTTGCAGCGTTGAAATCGTCTCGATCAGGGCTATAATTATGACTCGCGAAGGATGTGCGATAATCAACGCGCAGAAATTCATTCGCGCGGAAAAAGATGCAGGCAGCTCCGCAATCGATCAGTCAAACTCGTTAATATTCTTCTCATAAATAGAATATCGTCTGATTCTTATCATTTAGCGTTTAAGCAGCAGTTAAAGCTGCTCGAGAAGATATCGTATCTGAACGAGGTTTAACGCTGTTAAAACGAATTAAAGAAGAATCTGAAATAACAGAATCGAAAGCGTACAAGGCGACTTTAAGTTCTTCGAGTAACATTAAAAGAAAGAGATACGTTCTTTCAGTTTAACGTAGCTTCTTCTTCTTCGAAAACGAGATTAGTCTTATGTTTTCTTAAGTTCGTTAAAGCTGTCTTAATAATATTTAATATCTTTAAGACGTCGCATTAAGACTAGAATTCGACTTAACGAGACGAAAGACGATGATGATTTAACTTATGAAAGCGTTAAAAGACGCATGTTTATGAACGATTCGATCTTTACATACATTAATTTAAATGACACAGGAATTATTACGTCATCTTACTCGTCTCAGAAAGATAAATTACTTAAAGAATGTAACGAAGTAAGCAATCAGTTAAACTCACTTACAGAGCAGCTAATAATAACAGTTAAGATCTTAATTCCCCGATGCGATTGCGAGCTAAGAGATATAAGAAATTAAACATTATTCTTCTTCATTTAGTTTAGTTCTCAGAGCTCTGCTTATCGCAACGCTGCGCGTAGTTATATCAGTTCTGTTTCGATCGAATTTACATCATTCATATTAATTACGCGAAATCTCTCTTCGCGCTTTTCATCTCGACTTTAAGATCGCATTCGATTTCTTAATTTATGTTATTAATCTGCACGAAGTAGAACGTTTACATTTTAAACATAAATGTCTCTTTGAATTAATCTTTTATGTGAGCATTCTCACCGATCGCGTTGGGATAAGAAACATGATACTATTTTGTATGAGCATTCTCATCGGTCGCGTTGAGGAACATGATATTATATTGTGTAAGCATTCTCACCGGTCGCGTTGAAACGGGGAACATGATATTATATTGTATGAGCATTCTCATCGAGAACACGATACTATTTTATATGAGCATTCTCATCTTCGGTCGCATTGAGGAACACGGTATTATTTTAATATAAGCATCTTCATCTCCGGTCGCGTTAAGGAACACGATACTAATTTATATGAGCATCTTCACGGAGAACAGAGTATTAATTTATGTGAGCATCCCCACGGGGAAACTCAGTACTATTTTGTGTAAGCGTCTTCACCGAGAACATAGTACTATTTTGCATAAGCATTCTCATCTCCGGTCGCATTGGGGAACACGATACTATTTTAATATGAGCATTCTTATCATCGATCGCGTTAAGGAACACGATACTATTTTGTATGAGCATCCCCACGGAGAACATAGTATTAATTTGTGTGAGCATTCTCACGGGGAAACATCGTATTATTTTGTGTAACGCATTCTCATCGAGAACATGATACTATTTTGTATGAGCATCTTCATCATCGGTCGCATTGGGGAACACGATACTATTTTAATATGAGCATTCTTATCCTCGATCGCATTAAGAGAACACGGTATTATTTTATATGAGCATCCTCATCTCCGGTCGCGTTAAGGAACATGATACTATTTAATATGAGCATCTTCACGGGGAAACATCGTCGATTTTAAGCATTCTCATCGTCGCGTCGCATCGGGGAACATGATACTCTTGCGTGTGAGCATCTCCGTCGGTCACACTGAAGCTCGTTTCTGCGCGCGCGAGTTCTTAATCCCGATTGCGCGCTTAAACCAGCTCCGATCCGCGTGATTTTTGCAGCGTTGAAACGCGCTCGTCGAGCTTAATAAGTATGTCGTTAAAAGTTAAGCACGATATCGCATCGTTAATCGCGCGTAAACAAGTAATTTCGCGAGTCTCGCGAGTCTGATTTCGCGAGCGCGCAGTTCAAACTCGTGCACATCTTTAATCTCGCTCGCGGAAGTTAAATCTTTACTTGTTTTAATGATTCTTATAACGTTAAAGTCGTCTCGGTTCGCGTAAAAATTCATCGTATAAAAAGTATAAAGCTCGAGAGCGTTAAGCAGATGTTTACGGAGAAACGAGTTTAATGATCGAGTCTTAACGAATTTAATGATCGATCGCCGTTATTCGCCCCTCAGCCTTACGAGGTTTGTGTAAATTATTTATTAAATGATTTACTTAACCGATATCGCGAATACGAGGTAGTTTTAAATTAATCGTAAGAATAATAATAAAGAACTTTAAGCTTTTAAAACCGTTTAAATCTTTAATATCTTTTCTTTATTATTTCGGTTTGCTTTTCGATCTTTATACTTAATTTATATCATAAAGTTATGATAATAATGCATTCACGTGCAAAGTTTACGCTAATGAATAATGTTAATACTGATATATAATAATATAAGAATAATAATATATGATTAAATTATATTCATTTATATGAATTAATTCTCGAATGATTTATATAAAGCAGAACTTTATGAACTATATATTTAAAAGTTATCATTCATGTCTTAATTCGCTTATTATTAAATAATAAGTTCTTTAACAATGTTATCTTTAATATCTTGTACGATTACACGTTCATTTTACTTAACGAATCTGAAGTTCTTTCGAAGATATTTTTATTACATTATATTACACATTCGTACTATAATTCTTATGAGCAATTAATCGTCGTAAAATCGACGTTAATTATATAATGATGTAAGAATGTATTATATTAACGCTATATATATACGTTTTTACTCTCTGTAAATTTAATGACTTTAAATTTCTGTTTAAAGAACTCGAAATTTTCATCTCAGATTAACTCAGATTAAGAAACAAACAGTTATGTTTCTTAACATAATGTCTGTAAATTAAAAATCTTTATCTTTAATTTAAAAATCTCGTTTAATAAGTTAGAGATAAAAAGCTAAAAAAATCACGAAAGGAAAATCCTTACAAGATTAATTCTTAAAACATATAATCCTGACTGCTTTTCGATTTTATAAAGTTTTAACTTATATAAAAATAGTCGAATTGCTCTTACTCGATGTAAATTTTAAAAACAAATACGTTCGTTAACTGTAATCTTAAACTCTTAAAGAAAACAGAACGTTCGATGTGTGTAAATTTAAGAAAACAGATGCGTTCGTTCACTGTAAATTAAAAAAATTAAAAAGAAAAACATTATGTTCTGCGTGAAAATTCAATAAATTAAAAATTAAATACGTTCGTTAATTATAAATTTAAAACTGAAAGAAAACATAACGTTCTGTATGTAAATCTATGTGCTGAAATGTAAAAAAAAAAACGAGCATGTATTCTGCAGAAAGAACGAAAAACGACGAGAAAAGAATTTACGTATCTTGTAAACGAAGACGTTCGCGCGCACAAAATTCGATGACATGTTAAAGAAAAAGAATCGCAACGATCGCGTTTATGTCGTACGCTCTTGTCTTTTTTAACATTAACGAAATGTACGATTTAAGTTAATTATAATTCGTCGTGTCGAAATTAAAAAGAATCTCGTGTACATTTAACGACGATTGTAAGTAAAACGCAGCGAAAACGATCGAAAAAACAATGTTGTTATACTTGCAGCGACTGTGACTCGAGTTTCGCGTCTGATAACACATCATAGTAAATAAAAAACACGTAAAGTAGCACGAATCTGTAATTAATAATCGTCGAGCTCGATTATCTTTTAGCGCAGATAAATATGCACTTACGATGTATTTCTGCAGTTTGCAGTTCTTGAAGTGATGATCTTTATATACTTCGAAGTCGAGCGACATCACGAAATAAAACGTACAGACGTTTATAAAATGATTAAGTACTTAAAAGAAATTCGACTTCTCGATTTCGACTGTCTGTTAACTCGTTAACACATTTTCTCGTACAGCATCGCGTTTAACTTCTCGTGCTCGACATAAGTCACATAACGTCTGCTAATTTTTTACACATTTAATCATATGTTAATCGTCGAGCTCGGCGTTTAAAACTCGTTAACGACAGACTTTTTCTGCAAGATACGTTAGTTTAAAAGCTTTTTGTGCTTCAGAGTCTCGTTCTGTAAATGAAAAGACAGAAAAAGAAATAAACACGACGAATTTTACAAGCTGATTATTTTAATTCGCGCGATCGCTCTCTTACGCGAAGTTAATAATCGAATATGTACTCTGAAAGTGAATGACAGCTCGTATAACATTATAATCGAACTTTGCGTTTAACACAGACATATACACAAGAACTGAACTATTATGCGAACGAAATTTCGTTAAAACAGATTCTTTATCTTAAACGTTTTAATGTAAAATCTAACAGTGTAAGTATTCACTGAGACGTTCTGCGAGCGCGATGCTCATTACATAAATTAAAACTCTGTCGTCTTTCGTATACTGATTTTTCTCTTCGAGTAAAAAATTAAGCACTTTAAAAAATTGTTCTTCGAGTGCAGACGACGTTATCTGTTTCATTAAATACGCGATGTTATGTTATACAGTCGACGCTCGAAGAACGACGTTGTTTAAAAGAAATAACATCTTGTTCATTTCTTGCAAGACAGAAACAGATAACGTCGCAGACAAAAAGAGAAACTGCGTAATGATTAGTCGTAGCTTTTTAAGCTCGTGCATTTTATGTCTGTAATTCGCAGTCGTTACGATTAAATGACATTCGTCGAAAATGATTCTGTCGAGTTTATTTTCTGCGTGCAAAGACATTAAAAACAGTTAAAAGCTTAACGACACGACCGTTTCGATCGAAATCAGCACGAGTTTATTTGTAAACTTTTACTCTTCATAAATCGAAGTCGAAATCTTCATTTCTTTTATCTTTCGCAGTAAATTTAATTTTAAAGCGATTAAAGATACGATAACGATCGTCGTTTCAGCCGTACTTAACGAAGCGAGTAAGAGATATAAGAAACTTTTCCCGCTCGAAGTTACGAGTATAATCGTTAAGCACGACGTCTTCTACAAGATCAGCTTTAAAGCTTCTCTCTGCTCGTTTAATTTAAACGTTGCAGAATCATCGTGAAGAAATTCTTTTAACAATGCGAGTAAAGAATTAGTAAAAACAGAATTAAAATCGTTTATAATTAAAGTTTACTATAAGTCTGATAGCTTCACGACTTTTTATGTTAACGTCTGTTCTTCGTAATTCGACGACGAAAGTGCATGCTTACGTGATTATCGTAAAGAAAATGTTAACGCATGTTCGTTATCTGAATCGAAAGTATTGCGTGAAAAAGAAGATAAAGAAATCTTATGCAAGTCGAAGAAGGCGTGATAACGTAAACTGAACGAAAGAAATTATCGTTATTTATCTGTACGAACGTTGCGAATCGTGTTCGTCTGACGAGCGTACGTATACTCTGCGATCTTTCGTGAATAATACATACTCGCTGCAGCGATATTAACGTTAAACATTTACGCGAATGATTAATCTCGATCAGATTCGTCGTTAAAGAAAAGCTCTTCGCACATGTTATATTTCACGAACGCGAGAATTAAATGTTAATACGTTAAGACGTTTAATCGTTGTTAAATATATTGCAAACTGCAGCTACGCATCAGTAAAGAAAGTTATCATATATTAAACGCGATATCTTTATGTTCGAAAAGTAACGACGAAGAAGCGATTATACGATTAAAAACCTTAACTTTAATGAAATGTTTAAAGAATAAAACAAGAACGATGTACAAGATCGTGATGTGTGAAACGGCGACGTAAAAATACTTTACTGCAGACGCTTTCTGCTCAGTTATGTAAAAGTTCTTCGTATATCGTAATCGTAACATGAATAAACATGTAAATTTATTAAATAACAGAGTTCGTTACGCGAAAGTGATCGAGTTACAGTACGTTAAAGTACTTAACTCGATTACGCGAGCCGAAACGCTTACGATGAAATGCATGAGCAGTTACAAATATAACAGAAATCGTTTTAAGCTTTCGATGTAGTTCGAAACGGATTTTCTTTTAAACGTTAATCTGTTTCTCTTCATACAGAACATTCGTTCTCTCAGAGTACTATCTGCGAGTACTTTCTTCTGCAGATAAGAAGAAAAGTGCGCAAGACGTGTGTTATGCGAAAAGAAATACGCGTGTGCTATCTTATTCGCGAGATTCTCGAACGCTGCAAGAGCAGATAACGTTAAATCAGAAAAGTTTAATGCGTCTGCGTTAAATAATAATTTCGAAAATAGTATTTCATGTGTTTTCAGCGTCAGTTGTTTAAACATATGCTTCATGTTAAATAAAGAAACAGTGATATCTTTACACGAAATTAATTCATTATCGTGAACGATGATTTAATTAAATGTAAAGCTGCTATTCTTATTCACTTTAAAGACATATGCTCGCAGGCTCAGAATTTCTGCGAGTGTAGTAACGACTGTGTTATGAAAGAATGTATGCATAAAGAAAGACAGTTCAACTAAAAGGCTGCACGCTGTCTGTTTCTCTTTTTTGCGCAAGTATTACTGCGTGCAATGCTTAAAAGTAAGTAACTGCGCATAATATATAAATGTTAAGTAATACTGAGATATCAGCGATGAGTCTTTTAACGACTGCGTACGAACATTCACAGAATAACAAGCGAAGAAGCTGTTAATATAACTGTTAAACTTGTTATATTTAATGTTCTGTTACAGTAATGAAATAAACAAATCGAGAAGTAAAGATTATGCTTTATTTAATTAATGAACTCGAAGTTTGTTATTAAAGCGTGTGTTTAAATCATCGCTTAACGAATCAGACTCTGAGCTTAAAGAATCGTCATTTTCGTTTATTTCTGTAACGACGATTTCTTCATCGTCAGATTCAGATTCGTTCGTATTAGAAAAGAAAAAATCAGATGCATCATCGTTCGAAGAAGAAAAAGAAGAAAGACTCTGAATCGAAGAAGAATTCGAGTCAGAAAAGAATACAGTCGAGCGCGAAACGTGTTTTCCTTTCGATCGTCGTTAATTTTTCTTCTTCGTTAATTCTTCTTTAATAAAAAGAATCTGAACTTCGTCAGATTCAACGAACGCGTGCAAATCATTCATAAAAGCTTAACTTTTATCAAATAAACGAAACAGTTTCTTTAAAGATTTTTTTTCGTCTTTCGTAAACGCGAGTTCGATTACAGATGTAAAAGTTAATTCTTTTTTCGTAATCGAAACAGTTCGAAATAAAAAATAAAAGAATTAAATGAAAACTTTCGCGTATTTATCGATCGTTAATAAATTCTGCGTAGCTTTAAACCTCTTAATTCGAGTGTGATTTAATTTAAAACTGTTTAATACGTTAAGATGTTGTCTCAACATGTGCGGAACTCGTGAAAGACTTGTTTTTAACAGTCGTTTAATCTGTACGAAAAGTGTAAAAAGAACGTGTTCAGATCTTTTATTTATCGGCTGCACGAAAGTATTCACGAAAGCGAAATTTCGTTTGTTTAAGAAATTTAAATAATGAGTTTAAATTTAAAAAGTAAATAGCTTTTCTCGCGTATGTTTTAAATCGATGACGTTTAATTTTGCATAAATTTTCTCGACTTTCTTCTCGTAAGAAGACAGAAGAGTAAAAGTAGCGAGCGCAGATTGTACGTCGTCGTCGTTATTAAATTTCACGCTGTAAATGTTTAATTTAACGTTTAAAATTAACGAAGTCGAACGTGCTTGTACTTAAAAGAAAAATCGATTCTTAAGTAAAGATTATGCATAAACAGAAGAAGTCACGATGTGTTTAAAGTTACTCGCGTGATCTTTTACACAGTGTCTTTTCATGTTTTCTTTATTTAACAAAACT
>JAABUO010007384.1_pt1 | contig 12549 bp, 15 predicted proteins | sample 5559291 | NCBI WGS metagenome assembly JAABUO01 (sample SAMN10711878, study PRJNA513372) | rock metagenome | isolation source: Antarctica rocks | place: Antarctica: Victoria Land, Finger Mt sud
GATTTTAATCATCAAATACTGCTGCCAATAATCCCTAGTTGTTTGACCATTCATGAAGCTAGATCAAATCACTGTGACTTTTGCTGTGCTGGAAGTTGCAGTTTGTCAAACAATCTTGAGAGTAACAGAACTGGCAGTATTGTTCAGCATGGTGAACACATAGTTATGAACACTCACTACAATTTACACGGTGTTTCACACTTGTACCTGACAGTGCTGGTACCAGCCTTTACAAGGAGCTTCAAACACGCCATCTGATGCACACACAGTGTGTCAAATTGCCTCACTTGATCACTGCCTCAGCAAGAAGAAGAGCCTTTTCAGGACTTCCTTGTAGATGTCGAAACAGTTGGCATGCTGCGTGAGTCTGACCTGTGGCTTTGCTGCCCCCTGTAAGGTAGTCTGTGATGAGATCACTGCACAGTCCCTTGATCATGTAATTCCTGATCTTATGACATAACAAAGCATCAGACATGAGCACATACACCCAGACAGACATTGATGCTTGATGGAGAAGTCATTCATGACATTTCTCTTTATTCCTCTTAACACAGCCTGATCATCCGCTTGCTCCTCAACAGCTGAGGGTGGCTGAAATGAAGGCATGCCTGGGGGCTTAAGGCTTGCAAAGTCACATAGCTTAAAGCTGCACTTGGTGAACGACTGAAACGAGTGCAGCTTCAGCTCATGTGACTTTGCAGACCTGCAAACGTCTCACCCTGAAGCTGGGAGTCATGCCCTCAAGTTGAAAGTGCAACAGTCAACAGTGTATCAAGTGACACTCATGATCTGCATGTTTGCTGTCATAGTACATACCTCAAGCAGAGCAGTCTTGCATGGGGACTCCTCAGCTGCAGCAGCACCTGCTGGCTGACAACACATGTGCTCCTGCCCCTCCACTCCACTGCATTTGGATCTTGTCTAAGGGCCCGCCTGACCACCTCACCCCAACTGCATAGCCGCAACCAAATTGCTGCTACACCCTGGCCAGCAGCCACCTACAAGCAGCACGCAGCGTGTCAAGAGCCATGCTTGCACATTATTATGCATCTTCCTTGCAATTGTGGCTGAAACATGACAAAACCTACACTCCTAACAAGACTTGATTTGCTCGTGTCTAATCAAGAATGAAGTTTTTTCATGCAAAGTGACACCCATGCATGGCCCACAAAAGACAGGGTAGTGCTGGCCTGCATGGACCAGATGTGCCACACCACTTGAGTACACTGCCACTGCCTAGAGATTCATGATAAGTGCCCGTTAGTGGACCCGGCAGCATCCATTTTGGCTCGACTACAAGCAGGATGATGCCGATGGCCGCAAGAACATTCATCAACCTGACACTGATCTCATGCAATGGAATGGTATGATGTGGCATGATGTGGTGTGGTGTGGTGTGGTGTGGTATGGTATGGTATCAACCCAGTCACAAGCCCGCTGTCATGCATGGCCTCTGCACTGTCTTCAGGCCATGGTGTTGTGGGAGTGTTGCTGCTTCCTGATGTCTCTGCTCTGGGTGGCGAGCAGAACCCAGGCTGAGTCACGCGTCCCCCAGCCAGCAAAGGTGTGGTTGGTTTTCAGCACATTCAGCCAGCCTAGCTGAATTTCCTGAAAACCAACCACACCAAAGGGGCACAGCCAGCCTTTTGCTCCATCCACATGCACAACATCAAGCTGATGGCTGGTAGCTGATGCTGTGTTGAGACAAAGCAAAAGGCTGCCTTTCCAATCTTTGATGATCTCATCTGCTTGACCAGTGCGGACATCAAAGTGTTGGCACGCTTTGCTGTCAAGAGCTTCACAATTGCAAGCAAGCCTTGGCGCAATTTCAACGCAATGAGGCATGGCCTGACTGTAATGAGATGTCTTGTGACCTGTCAGATGAGCTGTCCCTTCAAACTTGTCTGACGAGTCTCAGTACTCACAACACAGTCAGGGGTCATGTCTCACTATGCCAAGGCATGCTTCAGGCAGATCAAGGCGCATGTGCAGCAGTGACAGGATGCCAGCTGTGATGCAGGTGCATCACACAGAAGCATGTATCTCAGGCAGCAATTCACAGGTTGCCTAAGACCACCCAGCTTAGCTGATGACTCTGCAGTACAAATTCTGCCGTGAAAGCGAAGCAGCTGTGTTTGTAACTGCTGTAAACAAGTCGTGTGACAACTCTTCAGCCCTCAGGGCCATGCATAAGGCCACAGGTATGTCATGGACCTCTGGCTGCACTCATTGCTTGTAGCTGCTTTCAGCACTCTGTAAAGCCTGCGAGAAGCTGTGCCCTCCAGCAAACCCAGTTCAGCTTGGGAAATGGACTCAGAACACTATGAGCACATGTAGAAGTCCTCTGAACATGGCTACAACATCTGCAAGTCCAGTTTCCAGGCTATCAATGGCATGACACACAATATGACCAGCATCTGCAGCTTCAACCCAAGAAGTCACACTAAGTGTACTCTCCGGCAGTTAAGTTTCCCCTAATGCAATGTCTATCAGCTTTTGACATCTGGACATGAATCAAGCTGGCAATACACAGTCTTTGCAGACAAGTCAAGTGCCAGAATGTAGACCTTGAGCCTGCTTGAGCTTACACAGCGCGCATGCTTATAAATGTGGGGTTTAAAGATACTCGAAGGCTGATTTGATAGATGTGCCCCACAGAAAGAGGATGGTTTTTTTTGCCAGTTTTGAGATGAATCAAACCACAGCGGCTTTTGCTATGCTAGAAGTTGCAGTTTCTCAGGAGAGCTTGAGAATACCAGAACTGGCAGTACCGTCTAGTATGGAGAACACACAGTTTTGGAAACTCACTGAGATGTACACATTGTTACTACACTTGTAACAAGTGACAGTAAGTATCAACCTGCCTTCTGAAGTTTCAGACACACAATCTGATGTACACTCAGTATGTCATGAGCTTCACCCGCTCACTACCTCAGCAAGAAGAAAATCTTTGGAACACACTGTGCCCCATGAATTGCTCGCAGGTGTTCAGAAAGTATGCTGCTTGTCTCTGACCTGTGGCTCTGATGTATCCTGTAAAGTAGTTTGTGATGGGATCACTGCACTGTCTGTTGATCATGTAGTTCCTGACCTTATGATGTACCAAAGCATCAGACATGAGCACATACACCCAGACAGACATCAATGCTTGATGGACAAGTCACTCTTGACATTCCTCTTCATCTCCCTTAATTCAGCCTGTTCATCAGCTTGCTCCTCAGCAGCTGAGGCTGGCCAAAATGGAGGCATGCCTGGGGGCTTAAGGCTTGCAAAGTCACATAGCTTGAAGCTGCACTTGGTGAACAACTGGAACGAGTGCAACTGCAGGACATGTAACTGTGCAGGCCGGCACCTCACCCTGAAGCTGGGAGTCATGCCCTGAACTTGAAAAGGCAGCACAGGCTTGAGGCCATGCCCTCTGATGCCTGCCTCACATGTGTCTCGCTGACAGACCATGCTTGTCGGCAGCCTTCTGCTATTCTTCTTGGTACGCAACAACTAGTGTCCAGTGGTTCTGTGTTTTCATGCATGCTTTGCAATACTTGTGTCCATGTGGACATGAGCCACATGCAGCATTGTTGCGCCGCATGTTCACGCTAGCAACTTCCAGGTATATCTCAGGGCGTGGGCTTTTGTTCAAATGCCCCAACTTGTGAGGCGACCGAGTAGGTGGCTAGCTGTCATGTGATCAGGCACACGAGGTGTGAAAAGACCTGACACTGCATTCCGGCTGTAAACGCAAGTTGTGACAATGATTCTTTCGCACTGTGCAAAGCAAGTCAAGAGGCGCAACTGCAATGCAATGTGTCACATTGTGTCATGTAAGTGCTTGACTGAGAGGTTGCCATGCGCATGAACGGCACACTATGACATAAGACACAATATGATGGAGACATTGCCCTCCTTTTTATTGTGCTAGTTGTGACCAGAACAGCAACAGCACACCCTGACCAATATTGCAGGCCATGATGTGTTGTGAGAACATGCTTCTGCAGCAGATGGAAATGCAAAGCACAGGGAAGCCTGCACAGCGCTGTCTGCCAAAGTGGCTGCAGGCACTCTATGTGAATTTGCGGTCAATAGTCTGAACAGTAGGTAGTGGTGTTTCCTGAATGGCAGCTAAATTCTGCTGAGCTGTTAGGGAGGTACTCACTACGGCCTCAGAGTGAATTTGTAGCAGGCTACTTGGCAGCGTGGGAGCAAGCAACACTGCCATGCAAAGAAGGAAGGAAGCCACATTGAACACTACTGCACGCTAGTGGGTGAGCAGTGCTAGCAAAGCGCTCTTTGGCTTGGCAAAGCTTGGTAGATGAGCGGGTTTGGTCATGAACCGGTCAGCAGCCAGCAGTAATGGATGCAAACCAGGCATGTCCAATCCCGCCGAGGCATCAAGCATTGCCAATCAACAACACAACCCCCAAGGAGCCGTGCCACAGCATTACTGCAAGCGCTGTGAGGCAGACTGATTGCAAAAGCAAAAAACCAGAGTTTGGCGAGAAATGGGCTATTGTTATATTTCACCATGGTCCCACACACACAAACAACTCAATATATACACAGCGTGTCTGTGTATAGATTGTGATGTAAGTGTGTGTGGGATGCGGATGCCATGTCAAAGTGTGGCTGCATGGGGACGCAATGAGCCTCAGAGGCGTGACTGCAGGCTATTGAGCAAAAAATCCAGCAAAGCCATTCCCATGTCTGCATAATGCAGCCCAATCTAGGGCTGTAGGCAAATTACAAACTAGGCTCAAGGCTGAAACGCCGCTCAGCCAAATTGGCATCTAATCAGCCTTGCATCCTAGCCTTGCCTCACTGGGAGATGGCCTGCCAAGCAGAGCCGGCTCCAAGTGATGCTAAGCTAAGAGGCAGGCTTCAGTTTTGGGCATGAAATACACTCAGGACCTGTGCCTGAATTCCAGGCTGGATCTCAGGGCAGACTCATGTCCAAGAAAAGAAAAGAAAAGACTACGCCTTCCGGCGTCAATTTAATGAGAAGCCCAGTATTATACCGGGCTGCCCAGGGCATGTCCAAGACCGTATGTTCAGCTTTTGCCTGGGCGGATGATTACAAATTAGCTAATGTGTAACCAGTTTGTAAACAGCAGCCCAGGCAAAAGTGCTGAACATGTTTATGGAAACCAAGCAGCTCTAGTCCTAGTCCCACAGGCAGGAGGTTGTGCCTTTTTTTGTTGAGTGTGATGTGCTTCAAGTTCTGACCCTACTACAATGGTGCATACTACAATGGTGTATGTCATTATCCAAGTTCAGCAGGAAAATGTCATTCTCAGCGGCATCAGGCAAGTGGAGCACATAGCCTCAACCAAATGAGAATCAGGAGAGAGGCTGAGCAAGCAGTTCTGTGATGAAATAGTCACCAGTGTGTAGAACACACTTCATGACCTGTTAGGTTGTTGCCCTGGTGCATACCTTCAACAGCGTATTATTACATAGGGACTCCTTAGCTACAGCAGCACCTGCCTGCTGATACCATATGCACTCTTCCACTTCCCTCCCCACTGCATCTGGATCTTGTTGAAGGACCTGCTTGACCACCTCACCCCAACTGCATAGCCTGCCAACATACTGCCGCTGCACCCAGCATTCACCTACATGCAACACGCAATGTGTCAACAGCCATGGTTGCATGCTATTATGATATTGCTTGAGGCTGAAGCATGCAAAAGTCACATCTGTGCCAAAGCATGCACACCCACTTGCATATTCAGCCATGAAGGGACAGGGTAGTGCTGGCTTGCATGGACCAGATGTGCAACACCACACGAGTGCATTGCCGCAGCCTAGACCACCACGATAACTGCCCTTTGAAACATCCAGCAACAAGGTAGGGTTCTTGGCATTTTTTCTATGGCCTGGGACAGCAAGCAGGCACTGCTGCACAAGGGTTGGTTGCAAGGTGGACTTTTTGGAGGCTTGCCAGCTGGATCAACATGTTCAGAAGAAAGCACCAGCAACTCAGAATGTTACTGCCAGCAACAAGGTGTTTGCAGGCTTTGCCAACACAGTGATGAAAGCAGGCTCTGGCACATGGAGGCATATGCATGACCTGACTGTGGTGAGAAGTTATGTAGCCTGTCAGATGAGCTGTCCCTTCATGCTTGTCTGACAAGGCTGAAGCTCAACAACACAGTCAGGGGTCATGCCTCACTACGCCAAAGCATGCTTTAGGCAGATCTGATCAGGTCTCGTCTAGACCAAGACACGTCTGCAGCACTGACAGGATACCAGCTATGATGCAGGTGCATCACCCAGAAGCATGTATCTCAGGCAGCACATCACAGGCTGCCTAAGACCAGCCAGCCTGGTTGATGACGCTGCAGTACAGCCATTTTTGCAGACAGCTCAAGTGCTTGACATGCAGACCTTTAGCCTACACAGCTCACATGCTGATGGTTGTGGGATTTGTCAATACCTGCAGGCCACTTTGGTAACTGTATGCCACACAAAACATGTGATTTGTCATTTAGACTGATGACAGGGAGTATCAGACATGCTTGAGTGCAGATCTGCTTTAAAAACATGATTGGGACGCCTCATCCGCTCCCGGGGATTCGTAAGGTGAGCTTGGGGTTCCTGAATGAATGAATGAATGAATGGATGGATGGATGGATGGATGGATGGATGGATGGATGGATGGATGGATGGATGGACGGACGGACGGACGGACGGACGGACGGATGGACGGATGGACGGACGGACGGACGGATGGATGGACGGATGGATGGATGGGTGGACGAATGGATGAACGAATGGACGAATGAATGAACGAATGAATGAATGAATGAATGTACACAGGTGAGTCAAGGTTCGCGAGATCCTTGCACCGGTGAGTCAAGCCTCGCTTGCACGTGGGTCCCCTCCGCTTGTACGAGCGTAGATGAGGCGTCCAAAGAAAAGAAAAGAAAAGAAAAGTTTACGCTTTTCAGCGATCATAACGGGAGCCTCCTAAGGCGGCAGCCCGGAGCTGCAGATCTGCTTTATGCCTAGCATTAGCTGAGCAGAAGCAAGACGCAGACAATATATTCGCCTTTGTACTGGTTCTGCTCCAGCCCATGGGGGGCACACCCTGATGCTGCAGAATCACCACACCTTGAAGCTGGGCAGCATGCCTCGAAGCTAAAGAAGCACCACACCCAAAACCTGGGTGGCGGTGTAATATCCTGACATAGTCACACTGAGTCGTGAACCGCAAGACAACAGGTATCAGCACTGCTGGCATGCAATGAGTAACGTCTGTCTGACGTGCCAGGGGGCCAGCTAGTGAATCCAGATCCTGGATGCTGGTTAAATCCCTGCTGTGACCTGTGACAAAAATTTGTGTTTATCTGCAGACACAGCTACCTCCTTGGTGTACCGCTGATAGCTACCTTTGGTTCTTGGAGCCTTCCGGAGATTACAGCCCTCGATTCTTCCACTGCCGTACAAGTTGTGCAAGTTGTACGGCAGCGGAAGACTCGAGGGCTGTAACCTCAGGAAGGCTTCAAGAACCAAATGTAGCGTTCAGCTGTAGACCAGTGAGATAGCCGTGTCAGAGGTACCCCCTAACGCTAACAGGGCAGCACAGGCTTGAGCTCATGCCCTGTGATGACAACGTCTCGCGTGTCTCAATTGAGCTAGCATGTAAAGAGCCCCCTGAGGCATGCTTCATGACAACTGCAGCTTGTGTTTGGCCTGTGCTGACTCAACAACAGGCTTGAGAAGCACATGACGACCAGACATCTAAGTGGCGGATGCATCACAAGCCAGGAGCGTGCCTGCAATGCATTGTGTTTTACTGTGTCATGAATGCAATCCGCAGGGAGGTTGCCAACCGCTCCTACAAACTACATATGTGACAAAGTTCAACACAAGACAAAAACAGACATTTCACAGAAACATTGCAATGCAGCTGGCCCCCCCCCCCTGCATTGATGCTGTATACAGTGTCAGCAACACGCTTGTTGGCTGAGCTCGAGCAGCGATTTATGACTAACAGATTGAGACATGTCTGAACAGCGCCCGGCAGTCATGTTGCATGTTAGGCCTGTCCAAACCCGCTGAGCATCAAAGCAGTGCCAACTGACAAAGTGAACCCACAGGAGCCCTGCCACAAGATGAGGGCAAGCGCTGTGAAGCAGGCAGACTGCAAAAGCCAAAAGAAGCTTTTGGCGGGAAGTCTGATGTTGCTTTGTTTGATTTACACTCCCACACCATGTACATTGCACAGTCACATTAACACTTGCTTTGACAACAAGATGCCATGCGGCCGCACGGCGACACAAAAAGCCTCAACGGCATCACAGCATGCTCAGGAGGAAAAAGAGGCAGGAAAGTTGCAAGTTGGCTTTTTGGCAGTCAAAATGGAGACTTTTGACAGCACAGCGCTATGCTGGTAGCGAGGCAAGCTCATGTCCCCTGCAACGGCATGTGATAAAAAGTATCGCCAAATGCACTCCCATGGCTGAACAATGCAGCCGCAGTTTTGGCTCTGGGCAAAATGCTGCCCTGCATGCATGTTGAGCTCAAGGCTCAAGCAACGCCCAGCAAAACAAAATTGTCACAACTTGCATCCTAGCCGTGCCTCACTGGGAGATGGCCTGCCAAGCAGAGCCGGCTCCCAGCGAGATGAAGCTAAGCAGCAAGCTCCAGCCTTGACAATGACTTGAACCCAGGATCTATGTCTGATCAAAGTCTTTGTCAAAGCTGGATTACAGATGTTGGTAAGTTCAATGTTTGGCATACTAACAGCCTAGGGTTAGTCTTACGCAGTCCCACAAGCAGGATACTATACCCGACTTTGCTGGGTGCGATGTGCATATGTTGCAAACCCACTGCAGCAGTCTATGTTACAGTACAATTTTGGCGGGACCTCTGTTTCAGGCATCGGTATGTAGAATGAGTTCCATGCTGTCCCAGTGCATACCTTGAGCCGCAACAGTCTTGCATGAGGACTCCTCAGCTGTGTAGCGGCATCTGCCCCTGCTGATACCATTTGCATTCCTGCCAATCCACTCCACTCCGCTGCATCTGGATGTGTCTCCATGGGCCCACCCCACCTCAACTGCATAGCCTGCCGTCAAACTGCTGCTACACCCAGCAGTCACCTACAAGCACCACGCAGCATGTCAGGAGATGTGCTTGCATGATATGATGGTATGATGATACTGCTTGAGGCTAAAGAATACAAAAGTCACATCCATCCTGAAGCGTGCATTCATCACTTGCATGTGTAGCTTTACAACAACAGGGTGGTGCCTGCCTGCCTGCATGGACCAGTGTTGCCACACCACTTGACTGCATTGCCATTACCTCAATCAACACGACAAATGCTAGTTGTCATGATGATTTAGGCAGTGGCAATGTCTCCATAGAGTAGCTAGCAGCAGGCCCTAGGTAAGGATTTCTATACAGGTAGTCCATGTACACTCGTTCAGAAGCGTGATGTATAGCAGTGTTGATGAGTGAAGGGTAGCTGTGTGCTAGTCAGAGCTCTTAGAAGACAGTTGACAGTCCATGAACATTGCCAAAACACGCTTTGTTGACACTGTTCACCCACCAAACTGTTCTGACAAGACTAGTGTGGTGGGTGAACAGTGTCAACAAAACGTGTTTTGGCAATGTTGAGCGACTGCGCAAGCCTTGCCTTGGGTGAAGCAGGCAGAAGTCATATCCAAATTGTTGCTGAAAATTCAAAACCAAAAGTTGTTGTCATAGGTTGAAGGCAAGTGCTAAAAAGCAGACTAAAAAAGCAAGAAACAGGATATGGGCAGTAGACCAGCTGTTGGGGTGTTGCATTCAAGTTGCCTCGCATTCTAACATCCTGCACACATTTGCATTCAGCACACACCTGGAGAGACACTCTGCCAAACAAATGATATGCAGCTGCATAGCGACAAAACTAGCTCAATGCCATGAATGCAGGTTGATAAGCCAAAAAAGGTGGGAAACTGCCAAGCAGTTGAACAACTTGGAACCTGCATTCTAGCCTAGTCTCACTGTAGCAGATGGCCTGCCTATCAGAGCCGGCTGGCCACTAGTGAGACGCAGCTAGGACGCAAGCCCAGCCTTGATCAAGACTTGAACCTAGGACTTGAACCCAGGATGTCCCCAAGTCATATTGCAAGCTGGTACACATGTCAGCCAAGGCAATTGCATCAAATATGTTCAAGACCGGAACCAACTGTACTGGGCTGTACCTATGCCTGTGCTTTGTTGCACTCATTGCATGTAGCTGCCTTCAGCACTCTGCAATGCCTGTGAGAAGCTGTGCGCTCCAGCAAACACAGTTTAGGTTGGGAACTGGACCTGTAAAGAAGTTTGTGAGCATACGCAGAAGTCCTCTGAACATGGCCACAACATCTTCAAGTCCAGTTTCCAGGCTATCAATGGCATGACACAAACCCTAAAGACAGGCAGAATTGATGCTAGAAACATAAAAGCATCAATGCCTGGAAGCTGCTGTCAGGCATTTTGACTTTTTGGAGATGTCTCAGGTGCTTAATTTAATCATCAAACATTGCTGCCAATAATCCCTAATTGTTTTATAGGGTTCATATAGGGTTTATAAGCCTATGTGTAAGCAATATAGTTATGGACAAGGTACTCTTGACACTCTGCTTCATCTCCCTTAACACAGCCTGTTCCTCAGCTTGCTCCTCTGCAGCTGAGGCTGGCCCAAATGGAGGCATGTCTGGAGGCTCAAGGTCTGCAAAGTCACATGGCTTGAAGCTGCACTTGGTGAACGACTGGAACAAGTGCAACTCCAGACTCGGTAACTTTGCAGACCTGCAAAGACCTCACCCTGAAGCTGGCAGTCATTCCCTGGACTTGGACGGGCAGCACAGGCTTGAGGCCATGCCCTCTGATGCCTGCCTCACATATGTCTCACTGACAGACCATGCTTGTCAGCAGCCTTCTGCTATTCTTTTTGGTACGCGACAACTAGTGTTTAGTGGTGCTGTGTTTTGATGAGTGCTTTGCAGTACTTGTGTCCCTGGAACAGGAGCCACATGCAGCATTGTTGCGCCGCATGTTCATGCTAGCAAGTCCCCAGTATATCTTAGGGCCTGGGCTTTTGCTCAAATGCACCAAGTTAGGAGGAGACCAAGCAGATGACTGGCTGTCATGTGATCAGGCACAGGAGGTGTAAAAAGACCTGACACTGCATTCTGGCTGAAAAGCAAGTTGTAAACATGATTACTTTGCACTGTGCAAAACAAGTTCAGAGGCGGGCTGCAGTGCAATGTGTCCCATTGTGTCATGAATGTGCTTGACTGAGAGGTTGCCATGCGCATGAATGGCACACTTTGACATAAAACACAATGTGATGGAGACATTGCCCTCTCAAATGTTTCACTGCTAGTTGTATCTAAAACAGCACCAGCACACCCTGACCAGTGTTGCGGGCCATGATGTGTTGTGAGAATGTGCTTCTGCAGCAGCTGGAAATGCAAGCACAGGAAAGCCTGCACAGCGCTGTCTGCCAAACTGGCTGCAGGCACTCTGTGTAGGTTTGCGTTCAACAGTCTGAACAGTAGGTAATGGTGTTTTGTGAGGGACTCCCTCAGGGATAGCTGAGGGACATCCGGGACAGCTGAAATCTGCTGAGCTCATAGGAAGCAGTTCACTCACTGGTTCACTACGGCCTCAGATTGTGTTTGCAACAGGATACTTGGCAGTATGGAGCAAGCAACACTGCCGTCCAAAGGAGGGAGGAAGCCACATTGAACACTACTGCATGCTAGTGGGTGAGCAGTGCCAGCAAAGTGCTCTTTGGCTTGGCAAAGCTTAGTAGATGAGCGGGTTTGGTCATGCCTCGTCAGCAGCCAGCAGCAATGGATGCAAACCAGGCCTGTCCAATCCCGCAGAGGCATCAAACAGTGCCAACCAACAAAACAATCTCCAAGGAGCCCTGTCACAGCATCACAGCAAGCGCTGTGAAGCAGACTGACTGCAAAAGCGAGAATCAAGCACGGGCAAGAGATCAGCTGCTGATAGATTTTTATTAGGGTCCCACACAGCCAAAACCCCTTTATATACACCAAGTGTGTCTGTGTATGTATGGGTGTGTAAGCCTGTGTGGGACACAGATGCTGTGTCAAAGTGCGGCTGCAGTTGCATGGGGATGCAATGGGCCTCAGAGCCGTCATTGCAGGCTGTTGAACAAAAATCTGGCAGGAAGTTTGCAACTTGCAGTCAGAACACATTACTTCAACAGCTCAGCTGAGCAAGCTCATGTTGCTGGGTCACTGCAGTGGGTCTCACAGCAGCACAATGAAGGCCGATTTAGGGATGTGGGCAAATTGCGAGCTAGGCTCAAGGCTGAAGCGCCAGTCAGCAAAGTTGGCATCTAATTAGCCTTGCATCCTAGCTTTGCCTCACTGGAAGATGGCCTGCCAAGCAGAGCCGGCTCACAGTGCCGCTCACCTAAGAGGCAGGATTCAGTATTGAGCATGAAATGAACTCAGGATCTTTGCTGGAATACCAGGCTGAATCTCAGGGCAAACTCATGTCCAAGACTACATGTTCAGCACTTTTGCCTGGGCTGCT
>JAABUO010007389.1_pt1 | contig 12541 bp, 10 predicted proteins | sample 5559291 | NCBI WGS metagenome assembly JAABUO01 (sample SAMN10711878, study PRJNA513372) | rock metagenome | isolation source: Antarctica rocks | place: Antarctica: Victoria Land, Finger Mt sud
TGCAAGCACAAGAAAACTGGCCTGTGCAAGAAATGCCAATGCACACACATTCGACCGCATACAACAGAGGGTCACAGAAGGGTTGAAATGTGCAATGTAAAAGTAGCAAAGGTGCAGAAAGCAGTTGCAGAGAGCACTCGCAACATAAACAGCAAGCTTAGCACGGCAGGGCTGCTTTTTGAAACAAACTGGCGGGAACATGCCTGGGCCTGTGTGAGTTGTAATTGAGCAGCTGGAAGCAGCTCCAGAAGCTGCAGCCGCCAGTCATCCAAGCATTGGCTCTCGCTCTGTAAGTTGGTGCCAAACAGCTGACAGAAGCTGTCTTCCAGGGTTGCAGTTGCATCTCCTGTCGTCGCAGCTGCTGATGCAATTACTTCCCCTGTGTCAGCAATAAGCAGGTCACACTACATCTGCATGAATGGGTGAACTCCTTCCAAACCAGAAGGTGTTGTATCATAGGCTTTACAGAAAATCTCCCGAAACCTGTTTTCTGCATTGATGGAACAATGACTACAGCGTGACAACAGCATGTACGCGTTAAGTTTGCATACTACACTGGTTTTTGAACACTTGATGTGCAGGCTCAGGTGTTTGGCAGCAGCTAATGTTATTTTTGTTTTTGTCAGGTTTTTGTTAGTATCATGCTTTTAAAAGCTTTAAGATTTTGACTGCATTTTTCGTTTCAATTTTTGTTTAACGCAGCAGCATGTCCTGATACATCACAGCTGGCGATGTATAAACACATGTGTTAGCAGGTAACAGCAGCCAGCCTTACATGATGATGCCGAGTCATCTGCTGCTGACAAGCATGCAGTCTTGTGCTTGTGCATGTGGGAGAGGCAGGGGATCATTTGCACTGAGGAATGTTCTGGAAAGTTTGAGTAGCAGGCAGTCTTGGCCTGCTGACATGACTTCCGTGTTACATCAGACCGATGCATAAAACCTGGCATGGCATGGCATGGCATGGTATGGCACATCACAGCATGGCACAGCGCAGCACAGCATGGCCACAGCGTGACCTGACTTTGAGGACTGTATGTAAATGTGGCCTGGATAACTAGAAATAATCTTCACCTGGCTTAGCCACAACAGCTTTGACATCAAACTCCACCTTCCCGGTCATTGGAATTTCAGCCGGCCAGTTTTCTGGCGGGAGTGGCCCAGGCCGTTTCTTTCCCGCCAGGGTCAGATTCTTCCATGTGACAGCGCCAGATCTGGCGGTTTGCACTAGCCCTACTAGGGCAGCCCAGTCAGAGGGCTGTTCCAGGTTTAGGGCATGGTGTTCCAGTCCTGGCTTTTCTGCCGGTGCTGCCGGCGGTGGCGTCTTCTTCTTCTTTGCACCTGTACCCATCAGCAAATTTTCACATACTCATACACTAGGCGTGGTTAGGACGCCGGTGAGTGACAGTAGTTACAAAAGTTTTCAATGATATATCCTGAGTTCGATCAAGTCAAGCAGCATGCTATCACACCTATTAAGCAACATCGGGTTGCATGACATCTGTTTGGGAAGCAATGTGGCCCACTTGTATCCTTCAATCCACTTGCGCTTTGCGTTGGATCCCTTCTGGAAACAACCACCTGAGTTCAGTGTGTGCAAACCCATGGACATAAAGTTGTGTTCATCTGCTGGTGTGACTGCCCAAATGCTGCTGCATATTTGGTGCATGCTTTTGGATTTGTTGCATTCAAACCTGAGGTCTGTCTGTGCAACACTGCGTGGACAAGGATCAATTGGGCAAATATGCTGACGACTCAACGGCTCACCTGCAGGTTCCTCTTTGGCTTTGCCCCCTTTCTTCTTCTTCTTGGCCTTCTTCTTAGGGCCTTTGGCATTTGCCAGAGCCTCTTCAGCCCGCAGCTTGATAGCACCCTGAATGAAGCCCATGTTGGCAATGCCGCATCCGTGCATCTGAAGCTGCTGCAGCTTGCAACTGCTGCTGGCTGTTGCCTTGACTAGCACCACAGCGCCCTGCAGTGAAGAAGAAGGAAGGTGGAAACCGAGTCCCTGATATCAATTTGCGCATGATCCTATACCTTTTGACTCTTTATGACTGTTGTGTAGCATCGATTACATGTATATGCGCATATATAAACCGTTATATATCTATGTATCTCTGTTCTTAGACAACATTAGACGTATCACTGTACGCATCAAGGCTGCTGCTGTTTGCCCCTGCTACTTGCCGATGCTGCTGACTGTTGTCTGAGTCATCATCGCCACACTCTGCAGTGAAAAGACACACAACAGTGTGAGCCAGTCCTATGCATGTGTGCTTCTGGAGCTGCTGCTGATCATGAAGCTATTTCTTATAAAGTCAAACTGTGGGTTTGCAGATTCATATGTAAAAATTGTGCCTTCCCCACTTGTCAGGTACACACAGCTTGAGTTTGCGCATAGAAAGATTGCACCTTTGCTCCTTGTTATGGGCCGGACTAAGAATGCCACAGCCTGTTGCGCACAGGCAATGGACAGCTCACTCCAAGCTTTGGCAGCATGCACTGACCACTTGAAAGGTCACAGTTGTGTGTACACAAGTATGTGCATCTGAAGCTGCTGCATTTTGCAACGGTTGCTGCCCTAATGGGCTGCAGAAGAATCTGCCTGAGCAGAGGCCAGGCATCAATTTGATTGCTGAGCATGCAGCCCTACAATGCACCATTTGACTGTTACGTTGCAGTGGTACAGCTGCATCAGCTGTGTATTGCAGATGCTGCCTGTTGTGACTCCTTAGACTCGACATTCTTAGTAAGCTGCAAAACGCCGTACACCTGAGGTTGGCACTCTCACCTGATTGCCCAAGGGCTTGGGGACCAGACTCATGAGGTGTCATAGCAAGCTTCAATGTAGTAGAAGCAGGTTCACTTCTCTCACCTGTTTCCCCAAGGGGTTGGGGCTCTTCAGGATCCAGACTCTTCAGGTGTCATAGCCAGTTTTAAACCGGTAGAGACAAGATCAGTTCTATCACCTGGTTGCCCAGGGAGCTGGGGCATTGATGTTCAGACTCTTCAGGTGTCATTTTCAGCCACAACACAGTAGACGCTGTCATCACACATTGTCACCTGTTTGCCCAGGGGGTTGAGGTCCAGGCGCAGATGTTGCAGTTGGCAGCTGGTTGAGATGACATGACCCAGCGCTGCACATGTGGCCGCTTGTAGCTGGTTGCTGCTCACATCCAGATGCTGCAGACCCCTGCAACCACCAAGTCCGCCTTACTGCACCAGCGACAACACACAACAAGCAGCAAGTCTGCTTTGTTGTAGCAGCAGCAACACATAACAAGCAGCAAGTCCGCCTTACTGCACCAGCAACAACACACAACAAGCAGCAAGTCCGCTTTGTTGTAGCAGCAGCAACACATAACAAGCAGCAAGTCCGCCTTACACATTTTCACCCTCGATTGTGTGCATGAACTTGAGAGTGTTCAAACTGAAGCAGTCAAGTATTCAGTGGAGAACAGATTGGTTTCAAACACAGGTCTGTGTTCTGAATCCTGTTGACAGAGATGCATGCCCCAGTTTGGCAACATTGCTGCACTCCTGCAGCTGCAAGTGCTTTGTGCTGATGGGCTTTGCTGCGCTCTCAAAAAGAAAAGATAAATCAACGCCATATGACAGGAGCTTTCTGAGGCGGCAGCACACAGCACTGTGCGTGGGTTTGTACTGTCCACATATACTGTGCATGCGTTTTTATCGTACTGTGCACATATACTGCGCATGCACTTTTGCCGTACACATGTAACGTGCAAAGGCTTTCACCGTACATATGTGTTGTGCATGGGCTGTTACTGTACACAGGTGCTGCATGCGCTTGTACCGTACACATGTGCTGTCCATGGGCTTTTGTACTGTGCACACGTAACAGCAGTGATGCAGATACAAAACCAAAAAGCCACTTGCTTTGAGACCAGCCTGTACTTCATCCCAGAACACTGTGACTGTGCAGTAAGGTGTACACAACAGCACTCAACAAGCATCTGATCAGTTGCCAGGCATTGCAAAGAGCGTATTTTTGATGGATAGACTTTGCTTACTATTTATGTTGGTACTGTTTCCAGCAAGGGTCTCACACCTGTTGTCAGCTAAGCTGAGGGCAATTTGGGCTCCTCCCATATCCGTGAGGCCACAATGGGACAAGTCCAGGCTCATAAGCGTGCTGTTGACTCGCAAAGCCTGCGCCACTGCCTGTGCCCCTGCACATCAAATTTGTTTTATGTTTTTAGTCTGGTAATTTTCAGTCTAGGATCATTTGATAACACTCAGTGGATCTCTGGCTGATGAAAGGAATTGTGACTATCTGTCCTTGAGTGCTAAACATACATCCGACAGCCAAACGGTTTCATTGGGCGCAAAGTATTGAAACGTTTTTTGTACAAAATAACACCAGTTAGGTTTGTTTTGACCCAAATCACTTTTTGGGCTGTTGGAGAATTGTCCTTGGCTCATCAACACCATGTTCATTGTCTCACTGTTGTGGTGAACAGAATTTGTTCCTCTTCCTTTCTGGCCAGGCGATGGACCCTTCATTCATCCTCTTCCTTTTTGAGGACTGAGACAAGAGCTGTCCACAAAAGGAGTCATGCTCTTTCTTTGCAACTCACTGGTATGCTGCTCAGATGCACTTGTTTCTGCTACTAAAAGGTGCGCTGCATTTGCCTGTGGTGTCAGAGCAGCTGCATCATGAGTGTGTTGTCTTACTGTGTACCTCGTATGCCCAGATCGTTCCATGACAGGGTAAGCTGCCGTAATGACGCCCAGTCATGCATGATGGCCCCTAGGGGCTTTGCACACAGGCACCCCAGCCTGCAATCCTCCAACCCTAGCTCAGTCAGGGCTACGCCCTGACCCTTGGGGCAGCCCCCAGCCAGCCCTGCCAAACCCCTATCTCCTAGGTGGTTATGGCTCAGCACGAGCCGCTTCAAAGAAGGACCTGCAGCATGTATTGACTTAACGGGCTTGGGGGTTAGAGGCTACAGGGGGTCGGAAGCTACTCAGGGGGTTAGACGCCATGGGGGCTTAGAGGCTATGGGGGTTGAGAGGCTACAAGGGGTTAGAGACTACAGGGGGTTAAAGGCTAGGGGGGATTAGATGCTACAGGGGGTTAGAGGCTACAGGGGTTTAGAGGCTACAGAGTCAGCTGGGTTCAACATTGAGTTGTCCAGCAACATTGGATTGCCAAGCAACATGCAGCATCAGGTAAATTGCACTGAAATGCCATTTAATTTTCCTTTGCTCTGCATTGTGTGCGCATGATAGGCAGGCGCATGATGTGAAACAAGGAGCATCAATGGACATCAAGCTGAGCTGCCATGTGCTGCTGACATGTGATGCACAGTCTGGATTTGAATGTTTGGCGGCAAAGTGCAGCCATCAGGCCTTGTGCACCTGCATCTGACCATGCATTTTGAGTACATACAGCATATGAGTTTGTTGAGAAAGAAGTACAGCCAACCTGTGGCCGTGACGCCAGAGCCTGAGGTGGATGCAGCTCCCGCCAAACGGCTATGGCTCCTGCCAAAATGTTGTTGGCTGGCTGCTGTCAACACCTGCTGAGCTACGGCAGAGCTGGGAGCTGCTGCATCAGCTTCTCCTGCAGTTGCTGATGCAGCTGGTTCCAATGTGCCTGACTCCTGACTATCTGGTGCTTGCGCAGCTGCGTCCAGATTCCCTGAGCCTGAAGCTGGTGAGTCTTGAGCTCCATGGCCTGAGTCGGAGGCTAACCAAGGCAGCAATACAGAACTTGGGTGAGGGTGTGACAAATCAACATGACTGACATGACTAATGATGCGGCAGATGGGCGCTGCTGCTTGACTACTGAACTGGTTTTGTGACAGGTCTAGACTGGTCAACTGAACTCCGCAATCTGCAAGGTCCTGCAGCTGAGTCAAAGCTGAATCTGACAAGGCATTCAGTGACAGGTCTAGGGTTCGCAAGCCCCTGAGGGTTTTGCATGCCTCTACCAGGGGCACTAAATGCTGGGGTGTGCGCAGGAGGGATCTAGCGTTAAAGTGCGTGCTGTCCTGTGAGGCATGCCGCAGCATCTGTCGGGCTTCTTCGCTTAGTAGGGCTTGGTAAGCTGCAGTGCTGTTGTCATGCCGAGTCTCCTGAGGCACAGCTGTGGACCCTAAGGTTTGAGTCCAACGTGGGTCCAGGGCTTCAGACTGTCGCTGAAGCTGCCCTGACATGTGATAGGCAACATGCCCAGGAAGCTGCTGCAGCAGCTGCCCTGAGCGTTGCTGCCAAAGCTCATCCACGCTCTGCTGAGGCTGCAGACCATCCTACAATTTGGGAAAACCTGGCTTACAGTCTATGCTGCAGTAGCCAGATACATACAAGTGGCAGCATGCAACACAAGTTGTGCAAGATGCGTCATGCATGTTTTTTGTGGCGCGATGACTGCAACATTGGAAACATGGTGTTTGCAGGATCATCTTTACTGCATGCAAGATGCAAAATCAGCCCTGCATGCACTGCAAATGCTCATTTGTAGCAGTGTTCTTGCTAATGACCGTTTGCTGGTGCAGGTCTGCAGTCTCTGCGCAAGAAGCAAGGCAACGTGTTGGACGCATAAGAGACTCAATCCTGATTTGCCTGCATCAACAATTTAGAAAGCAAATATGCGCATAGGATAAGGCAGCTGCTTTAGCACATAAGACAGCATGGACAGTCCATGCTGCAAGGTTATGCTGTGGCACCTACTTGAGAGGTGCTAGCTATCTTTTCATCTTCCCAGAGCTTGCGCGGATGCACCCAGCCCTGTGCATTTGACTTCTGCGTCTCATGCTGACTGCATGTAGAACTGACATCCTCAAGATCATTGTTTGCCGGTGATGTGGGAGTTGCTGTGGTGACTGATGCGATGACATTGCAGACACTCAATGCGCAGAGTGGTACCTGAGGGTGTAGTTAGCACCAGCAGCAGGATTCCTTTGACCTGCTGCCAGTTGCCAGTGTAGCTTGGATTGCGGTGCATCCTGAGCTGCACCTTCCAGCACAGCAGGCTCTGGCTCCTCTGGAGGTGCTTGCAACCCAGCAGCAATGAGGTCTTGCTGATGCTGCTTGATTTTGAGCCTCACACGGGTCAGATCGATTGCTCCAGAGGCGTCATACAGCTGGTCCTGGAAGTCAGCAGCAGTGACAGGTGCAAAGCCGTCTGTGGGGATCCCTGACTGGTCCAGAAGAGGCGTCTGCTGGGCTGATCCTTTGCGATGCCGCTGAGAAACAGGCGGAGTGCTAGACGTGCTCGGAGCTCGCGCATTGCCGTCTTGAAGTGTCAAGGCCTGCCTGACTAAGGCAGATGTCTGAGCTTTGCCAGGTAAGGCTCGGACCAACTTCAGCCGATCTAGGATAGCAACATCACCAGGGTTCTGGGAAGCTGGCAAACCTTTCCGGAAAGACTGGGGTGTGGCTAGCGTGAAGGTGGGGTAGGTGATGTTGTCCCTGAGTGGTTTGTTGACTGCTCTAGAAAAAGCTTTCAGGTCTTTCTGCAGCGATTGAACCTCCTGCAGTGGGTCCTCGACCCTGTTGTCACCGACAGGCAAAGCTGTCATGGTGACGCCACCAGCGCCTGAGTGCGGCACTGCGTCTGCAATGAGCTTAACAACCTGCACTTCTGGTCAACGCTTTGACTCCGTGCTGATGGCATGTGCGCGCAAAGGTTACTCATCGAGATTAACGCAAGTTCAGACCCAATACATGTATGCTTAACAGCTCTGATCTTGTGGTTTAGAATGAATTTTAGTGAGTGCATGTGAGCCCGAGCAGTAATGTTCTGATGTGAAGTACAGATGAATGGTATATAAAACAGTTTATGAGGGTGTGAGTGCAGACATGCATCACTTGCTATGTTGGGTTGAGGCGTGAGCCTTGTGGGTCATTCAGCACGGGCAGTAGACTGCAGGCTGCGCTTGTCAGCTTGTGTGAGTCATCTAGCCACACAAGATTTGGGTTTTCGACCTGGGCTCTGCTGTGACATTACAGGCACACGCTGTCTGGGTGTGTGCCTGCGTACAGTATATGCCACAAGGTTGTTCATGCAGTGTGCCATTGTCCCCATGTTGTGAGACCTGCTTGACGCTCATGCATTCTGCTGTCACTAAAAGCATTCATTGTTGGGTCATGCAGGTTGTCAGGGCAGCATTCAGCGGCATGTTTTGGCTGCAGAGCTGAGTCGACTACAGTCATCCAGCTGGTCTGGCTAGCTCCTGCCATGCCTATACCTAAAGTAGCAAATCTGCCTATTCAGGTACAACAGGTACGCTTGCTAACTTGGTAGCCCAGCTCCTCATGTGCAGCTTGCTTTACACTGCAGCGCAAGCTGGAGTGCCATGTTCTTGTGCTCAACCTTCTAGAACAGCAGAACAGATTACATTGAATTAGTGGATGAGCGGCTAGGCTTGATGCCATTGCCTACATGCCGCCCAACTCAGCAGCAGCTGCATATCAACTTGAGTTTTGAAGAAGCACAATTGTGCATGCAGATGGCATTGGTACCACGCTTCAGACATAGTAACTCAGATGCTGCTGACATGCAGGACAAAACATATTTCAGCTTTGCTGACCTGAGGCCAAGACGGCCATGTTGCTGTTGGTTCCGTTGCTGAGAGGTCAGGTTCCCAAGCCAGCAGCCAGATGAGATGCAGAGCTCATCTAGCAACACGAGTAAAAGGACACTTTGCCCTAGTCTGAACACTGCTCAGCATGACATGCAATAGCATGGCACAGCACAGCACAGCACAGCACAGCACAGCACAGCACAGCACAGCACAGCACAGCACAGCACAGCACGGCACGGCACGGCACAGCACGGCACGGCACGGCACTGCACAGCACATTGGCACAACATGGCACAGCACATTGGCACAACATGGCACAGCATAACATGTAGTAGTGCAATTCAGCAGCAGTCTCACTGTTGCACAAGCATTCCCAACTGCATGATTGGGCATAACCTGCTTGCCTGACAGATTGTCCACCTCAATGATACATGCTGCAGCACAAGCCTTGCTTGCGGTGTTTATCTCAGAAGCTTTGCATGGGATGCATTTGTAGCAGGGATGCCTTGTGAGGTGGTCCCCAGAAGTATGCATATGATGCAGGGACGCTGCAAGGAAAAGGCGTAGAATAGGAGCCTCTGGCAAACTGGGATCAGCTGTCACTGGTACCCATTTCAGCCTCAAGTCTGTGCGTACAGTAGATGGTGTTTTGGCCTGGTGACCTGATGCATCCTTTTGCATGCATACCGCAGGGCTCAGATACTCGTTTTTCTGCTCTTGCATGCAAGCTGTCCACAGAGACTCACACCTTGTTGCAAAGCTTGCAGCGTATGCATGCTAGTGATGCAGCAAGCGCATCTCCCACGCCTTGCTCCAGAATCTGCTGCAGATCTTGACATCATCTTCAGTGTAGGTAGGAGAAGAGCTGTCTTGTGCTGCCAATCACCCACGCAGAGCAGGGATGCTGGCAGTTGTGTGACCAAGCAGCAGTGTGGAAGATTTGACACAGCATGGCATAGCATATCATGGCATGATGAGATGTTTGCAATTATGTAACCCAGCAGCAGTGTGGACTGTTGCTCCAGCGTGCACGATTGCATGCCTTGCTGATGGGCATCGTATGCTTGCCTGGCAGTTTGCCACCTCAAGACATGCATGCTCCAAAACATGCCCGCTTGTATTTTCCTTCTTAGAAGCTTTGCATGGTTGCGGTTGTAGCAGAAACGCCTTGGCAGCTGGTTTCCACTCTTGTGCATGTGAGGGAGGGCTACTACAGTGAAGAGGAGTAGAATGGGAACATCTAGCAAGCTGAGATCAGCCATCACTGGTAAGCCTCTCAGCCTCAATCTGTGCGTACAATAGGTCACACTGCGCTACATTGCATGACAAGCGATATGATGCATGCAACAGTGCCTGACCCTTCTTGCCTGCAGACACACCCAGGAGCTCACTTGCTTCGTCATACATGCACTCATGGCCGAGTTCAACAGCTGATGTATCACCACCAGCAGCTTGAGGCCTGAGGTATAGACTGCGCTGTTGTGTCAACACGACCGACAGCCCAGCAGACAATAGCTTGCTGAGTGTACAAGCGGACCCTGAGTCGATAGCAAGGCTTAGCTTGTCCAGCTGGCAGGCAGGCAGCAGAATCTGATATTTACAGTAATATCTGATAATTGGAATTGCTGGTGCAAAAGCTCTAAGTAGTTGCATGTGCTGCACAAGGTGGCTACATCAAGTCAAAGCTGTTGTACCAACAGCAAGAGGACCAAAATCTATTGGCTGAGACCACGGCACTCTTTGATTTGCCTGTCTGGTTTCGGAGCCTCGAAATTCTGTCACAAATTTCAGTGTTGATGTCCCTGGCTTGCGCTTTGTATTTTCGCTGTGTCGCGATTTGAACCTCAAGTAGCGAGTGAGGGAAACCAAGCTCGGAAGCATGGCTACGGGTATGTGCTGCGCGAGCTGGGTCTGGCAACAACCCCACAGCAGGCAAGTGCAAATTTCTTCTTGTAGATCTACACCGCATTTCGTCTGCGTCGTCAGCAATAACCTGTATGCAGGCAGCCCAAGCTTCCGCGCTTTCAGCACGTTGTTGGTCGTGGTTCCTTCGTTCACGGAGTGGTACCGCAGCTAAGGAACAAAAGGCAAGCAACTGGTATGTGACTGCACTTCCATGCTGACTTGAAGCGGCTCCAAACTGTCAATCACTAACTGCAACAACCAAAACTTGCTGGCACCAGGACATTCCAGACTGTGGTGTTACAACCAAACGCAGCAACATCCTTCAGCAGGTCCCGACATCAGCCTGCTGAGGCCAGAGCTGCAGAGGCAGTGGCATCATGCCAAAAATCAGCACCTGGGAGACAGGCAGATCACAGGCGGCAGCGATCTGCGTGTGTGGTGGAGTTGTAATCAATGTCCAAGTGGGCTTCCGCATGAGTGGTCAGCCACCGTCAATATCAGGCAGAACTCGGACAGTCAGTGTCCTTATTGCACCAACAACAGTTTGTGCCAACATAACTCGTTGTTGACTGTGGCCCCAGCTGTGGCAGTGTACTGGGACACAGCCAAGAATGGGCTGACTCCAGACCAGGTCACGGCGCACAGTCATACCCGAAGGCACTGGCTCTGCTTAGCGTGTGGTCACAGCTGGAAAGCCAAAATATATGGCAGAGTTGGCAACAACAGTGGGTGTCCCAAGTGCTCGAACAGCAGCAAGTCCTGGAACAGACAACCAAGCTTGACACAGAGCAAGCACCCTGCAATGCTGGAGTTTGATTTTGAGAGGAATTGCAAAGCAGGTCTTGATCCTGACCAGATCACGGCAGGAAGCAGCAAGATGGTGCATTGGATTTGTACCAATTGCCCCAAAGGTCAATCACACCTCTTTGTGGCAGCTCCATATCATCGAATGGGCAACAACAGCGGTTGCCCCTATTGTGCCAACACAAAAGCTTGCATCTGCAACTCATTGCAGTCGTTGTATCCTGCGCTAGCTGCAGAGTACGACACTGCAAGGAATGGTGCCGGCCCTGAGCACGTGCTGCCATCATCCGTTAAAAAGGCCTTCTGGAAGGATGCAAGCGGGCACACCTGGGAACAAAGTCCTGATGACCGTACCAAGCCAGAAAAAGATCAAAGCAAGCGAGCGGCAATCAGGTCTAGGATCAAGCAGCAAGCCTCATCTGACTTGCTTTGACTGTGCCTTTTGTGGCAATGTATCTCCCTTGTGTATGTGTTTCACCTTGTGCCACTGTCATGTTGAAGTTGGTGCATTGTAACAGGGTAGTCAGTGATGACAGCCTCTTATTGACTTGAAATTATAAATGTTAGCACAGATCTTGTTGGGTGTTTGGCATGATTATTTTGAAGCATTACCTGCTTATCTTGTATCAAGCATGTGTGACTGCTTGTTCAGTCATTGTACAGATACTATGATTTTTCTTTTCCCAATTTAATTTGTCATTGTGCCTTGTTAGCCTTGTTTTGTTGTTTAGCATGCAATTTTGTGCTGCATACATGTACAGCCCTGAGGATTGCACAGCGTTTTGACAGAGCAGTTGCCATGAGCGTCTCTAAATTGAAAGCAAGCCAAAAGCTGCAGATGTGATGGTTCTGGCTCTCATGACTAGTGTACGCATGCTGATGCTGTGCAGAGCTTGCACAATGAGCAAGGTTTGTTGGAACTGACTGGCATTGCTTGCACCTTGAGCCTTGACACTACAGATTCTATTAAGCCGCCTCAGGCTATATGATGTTCAGAAGCCAAGCTAAAAGTGGACTGGGCAACACAAATTGTGTTTGTGCAAAACAAGTCTTGAGATAACCGCCTGACACATTGGGTTGGTCAGTAGCCAGAAAAGCTGTTACTGATGATGAAGCCTGATGAAAAAGGTGGCTGTACTGCTGACGTATGTGACTGTACAGTGGTCGTCAAAAGTCTGTATCCAAAACCAGTCCTTGCTTAGCAGAACAGTTCGTGTGCGATGACAGCTCAATCTGACTGGCGGTACGGCCAGGTAGGCCTAGTAAACCATCGAACG
>JAABUO010007390.1_pt1 | contig 12541 bp, 8 predicted proteins | sample 5559291 | NCBI WGS metagenome assembly JAABUO01 (sample SAMN10711878, study PRJNA513372) | rock metagenome | isolation source: Antarctica rocks | place: Antarctica: Victoria Land, Finger Mt sud
GAAGGTTCAGGGCCCGAGAAAATGGCACGGATGGTTGGTTGGCGAGGGGCCATATAAATAAAGGCCCAAATTCTTCTTTCTTCATTCATTTTTCACCAAGCCCGCGTCTCCTATCTTACGAGAATGACAGTTGGCATCTTTTTCAACACGACCTTTGGCGACCTGCTCGAGTTATTCCACCCCTTTCCCATACGAGGTGATGTGGAAAAAGCAGTTCAAACTCCAGAGAGCGTTTCTTCTGCTGAACTTCCTTCACCCACTACCACTGTCAAGCTTGCTGCTTCTGACGTCCCTGTCGTCGACTGGACGGATGATGATGACCCCGAGAAACCCATCAACTGGACCACAACCAAGAAGTTAAGGACGACGATCATGTTGATGATCCTTACCTTTTCGATATACATTGGAAGCAGCATCTATACCCCTGGCACGCAACAAATAGCAACGGATTTCAACGTTTCACCCCTTGTTGTTACAATTGGTCTGACGCTCTACGTCTTTGGCTATGGTGCTGGGCCGATGTTCTGGGCCCCAGTAGGAGAGCTCACCAAAGTTGGCAGGAACCCCGTGTATGTTTGGACGCTCTTACTATTTGGTCTTCTTCAAATCCCTACAGCGTTGGCGCCAAACATCGGAACATTGCTGTCAATGCGGCTCTTGGGCGGATTTGTTGCGTCCCCAGCTCTGGCAATTCCAGGCGCATCCTTCAGCGAGATGTATGCACCGCGACACCGCGCCTACGCCATAACCTTCTGGGGAATGTCTGCTGTGCTCGGACCAGTGCTAGGCCCAATCATTGGGGGTTACGCCTTTCAGACCTACGACTGGCGGTTTCCGTTCTGGATCTTGATGGTGCTTGCGGGCTTTGCATTCGTATGCTTGTTCTTCTTGTTGCCTGAAACAGCTGGCTCGAATATCCTTACTCGGAGAGCTAGACGACTTCGAGGGCAAGGACACCAGGTCCGCTCTGTCGGTGAACTGGCTTCCGAAGGACGAAGTACAGCAGGTCAGATCAGGTTCTCAATCAAACACACCTTCGTCTTGACCCTCACAGAACCCATGGTATTTGCGTTCAACCTCTACATCGCGCTATGCTACGGTGTCTTATACATTTGGTTTGAGTCATTTGTCGACGTCTTCATCAACATGTACCACTTCTCTGTGGGTTCGGAAGGTCTCGCTTTCCTGGGTATTCTCGTTGGCGCTCTCATCACTTGTCTGCTCTTCCTTCTTTACCTGAAGTACTACCTAGTGAAAAAATTTGACGCGACTGGCGCTCTATACCCTCCAGAGCTACGACTTCACGCTGGTATGTTTGGCAGCTTCTTCATACCATTGACCCTCTTCATGTTTGGTTGGACTGCCAAGGCAAACATTCCCTGGATTGTTCCTATCATTGCCACTGCCTTCTTTCCAATGGGCATCTTCCTCGCCTTCCAGTCTGCACTCAATTATCTCGCAGACGTCTACCCTATGGATGCTTGGGCGGTCTTCAGCAGCAACGCTTTCTTCAGGAGCTGCTTTGGTGCTGCATTCCCTCTATTTGCCAACGCAATGTTTGGAAGACTTGGAGTGGACTGGGGGTCGTCTTTGCTGGGATTCATCAGTGTTGCGATGATCATCATTCCCTTTGGACTCTATTGGTTTGGAGCATCAGTGAGGAGACAAAGTACCAGAGCAAGAACGTATCCCAATGAGCAAAAGGCTTGAATGTGAAAGGAGAATTTGTACATTACAGGAACATATAGAGAATAAGGAGGAATTCATGCTCATCCATCAATGCACGCTGCAGCCTGTCGAATCTGAAATGAAATGATAATCATTGCTCATATTGCTTAATCATCGCTCATATTGCTGCTTTTTTCATTCGTTTATACTGGCCTGGTGTAATATGGGCCCAATGGATTCTTATTGTCCGGGGTGACCGAATTCTCCGGTTAGTAGGGAACCCGCATAAAAAGCACAGAACCCATGTTTTGGAGTTTGACGACCGGGTTTGTCCTGTGAAATTCATAATCCAGACTCCGCGCCGTATTAGGGCTGCCAAAACATGGCTACTTGATTTTTTGGACAATTCGTTCTCTTATGTGCCAAGCTTGCTATGCACTTGATAAGTAGACTATCCCAAGAATTTATTCAAACTACATGCTTCTCTACTATACGTTTTCATTTTCACCGTAGCATACAAACACTTTTGCAATAGAATCAGACACAAGCAAGTTTTGTTGACGAATGAAACCCTAGATGCATGGCCATTGGGAATTAAACAAGCTTATACTGGCGAACTAATCCCATATCGTGAAAGAGTGGTGGACGGGATAGCTCCGACGGGCGTGCAGGTGAGATCTGGTATAGCACAGAATGTCCACGAGTCCAAGAAGACTCTCTCTGTCTTAGTTGCGAAGAGCATGTGAAACGACGAATTGGTCCCTTTTATTCGTCCAAGGTACTTCAACCATGGCACCGACGAAACGCCGTCTCCGAAATAAGAGCGTTCCGTGCTGGTCAACTTTTGCTCGAATGGTCGGCCAATGAATGTACAATGGATTCCAGGCATTGGCGAGATTGAAGAGCTGAAGGTGTCTTGTAGCAGGGTTCATCTTCACCAGCAGATCGATGGCAGCGTGACGTGTTACCAGACGCTCATCAGCAATCATGAATGTGACACTGCTCTCAGTATGATTGGCGTTTGTAGAGAGGTAGCATCACCCATGAAGACAGAGTGGGTCGTACTCTGAGATGGCGATTCCAAGGCTAGCACTTTCATCTCGGCGAAGCATTTGGATCGTGCAGCCATTCTGCAAAGCAACATCGCGGGAGGTGTGAAAGCTCTCACATTCGTACCCATACGCAGTCGTAATGGCAAAACAAAGTGAGGCCAGAGCGAAGTTGTAGAAGGACTTTTCCAAGGCTGGGGATGACTTCCATCGTCAATGACCACACTTAAATGTCATTTCGATCCATGGCCTTCTTTACAAGGCCCTACAGACGATCGGCCTGACGTCAACTTGGCGTACAACATTAGCTTGGCTCCAAAGAAGTACTTTAGCTATTCACCATGGTTACTTCGGAGTTGCTCGATTCGCTCACTTGGCGACGTTTAAACGGTGTGATGAATAGAGAAAGGGCAGTAGTATTATCAGGCTATGGATTCGCACGACACGTGCCAAATCTCGGAGTTGCGTCAAGGAAGTTTTTATCCGCCTTCTCGAAAAACCGCACGCTCTTCTCCGGCTAGGCTAGAGTCCACAGCCTGCAATTGGTTTTGCACATAAAGTCCAAGTGTCCATGAAAAATCTCTGCGCTTTATTTGTGACAAGTAAGTGATAAGTGGTTGTGGAACCCTTTATACGGCCAAATAGGCGTGTGATAAAGTATGCATCGTCTTCGCGGCTGAAAAAGCACCTTCCACTACCATCAACCGACAGCATTATGGAAGGGAAGTTTTTGAATTTATCAGTCCAGTAATGCGGAAAGTTATAAAATTGGAAGAATTTCGTTTGTGGATTCAACTTGGCCAAAAGATCAAGCCCCTCCACGCGGGCAAGCACTCGTCGTCCGTAGAGTGTGAACGCTTGGCCAGGTTGGTGTTTGTGCTGATTGGTGGAAAGAAAGCACCCATTCAGACATTGGTGGTCGAAACGCGTGAATTGAATTCCCATTGTCCTGTTGTCTTCCCGGCGAATCAGCTGAAAGGTACAGCCATCTTTGAACGAGGGCGTAACCAAAGACTGAAAGTCTCCACACTCATAGAGGTCTGCAGTGGCAACCTTGCCAAACAGCAAAAGCATGTAGCAGGCATAAAGCATCTTGCAGGTTCCAACTCTGGCCACCACCATTAATGTGCTCGTAAAATCCGACTTGGAGCATCAATCCCTCGGCGTTTGTCGACGTACGTAAATACCCAACTGATAGGATAACTGTCTCCAACGCACCTTGGCTTTGATTTGCGGCAACGTCTGATTACAACACTCCATAGCCATGGAACGAGAGTAACCTAAAGTAGGATCACTTGGAGAGATCAGCCTTCTTGACAGCAGATCCTTGCATAAGCCAAGCATTGCCTCGGGAGCAAGTTTGGCAGGCGAAGCGGGTACGAGTGGACGAAGACCACATTCCGCTCACTATCTCTGCTCCGGCTATCTCCTGCTTCGTGATGTGCTCATTTTTCCGAGTCGATCACATTTTTGGCATCTTCAAGGGCTACATTCGGTGAGCCCCTCTCATACCAGACTTCATGGTACCAGATTCGTAGAAAAATGAGAAGAGTCACGACGGTGAAATATACTCCTCCCTAATGGACCTGTTGAAGAAGAAGGTCGATCCAACTGCAAACTTGGTGCATGCAGCCACCAGGAAACCGACGTACAGGCCAATGAACCTGTACATGAATGCGCCCACCAGCGCACCAAGGAAGAAGAGGATAAGGAATCCCACCCGTCTGTTGCGTGGGATATTGTGGCGATGAAAGAGGAGCGGATCCACCAGCACGTCGACAAAGGCTGCCGTGGCCATGCTGGTGGGGATCTCTGGGACGCGCAGGCCCCTTGCCATGGCCACTTGGGCACCGGATGCGAAGGAGAGTGCGCTGATGATGAAGAGGTTCCAGTAATTTTTCGTGGCCACCGGGATGAAGAAGACGACCAGAGCGCATCCCAAGACAAGTAGAGACTGCAGTGAATTCGTCGTAAGCAGCCATTCCCGACGAAAGGGGCCGATGAGGAGCCCGAGCTGGCCATTCACAAAGGCGCCCATGCAAAACATCCCAAGACTCATGACGGTGTGGGGGATGTCGATGACTAGCGGCATGTTTTCGATAGAGGCCGCCCCAAGGGCCAGGAAGACCATGTTGCCGGTCTGGTTGGAGACGAAGATGCCAAAGGCGGGGAAGGTGATGGAGTCGATCATGCCGGCGGCAAAGGCGAGGCCCATGAGCTGCAGCTCGACGTGGGCGGGGGAGATGGGGCCGAGGATGCGCCAGCGTCGCTTCTGCGGCGGCGGAGTCGCTGCCATCGTCTGCTTCATGTCTCTTCCCCTGCAAAGGTCATCCGATCATGTAGCACCGGGGAGAACCGGATCTTGCTCCAAGGAGGAAATGTGGCAGCTCTTAAATGTACAAAACGAAAAGTCACGCGCTCGTCTCTGCACAGGTGCTTTTATGTAGGTTTTCCTTCCATTTATGTAGTGTCGGTCTTCTCCGTTGCGGGGCAGTCTCGATCTGCGTCGATCTCACATCGGACAGCGTCAATCTGACATCGGACAGCAGGAGGAAGATGAAACGAGTCCTCGTGGGGTACGGCATTGACGTGGACGCCGTGAGCGGCTGGATCAACACGATGGACGGCAGTGTGGCCGACCCGACCAATGTCTCGCGCGGCCTGTTTGGCGCCATGGTGGGCATCGAGCGGCTGCTCAAGATCTGGGACAAGTACGGGATCAAAGCGACCTGGTTCGTGCCCGCGCACTCCATCGAGTCCTTTGGCCCGCAGCTGGCCAAAGTGCGTGATTCCGGCCATGAGTTTGGGCTGCATGGCTACACGCACGAGAATGTGGGCCGTTTGAGCGTTGAGCAGCAGCGCGACGTCCTGCAGCGCTCCATCGCCGCCCTGACCGCCTTCACCGGCCGGCGACCCGTAGGCTGGACGGCCCCCTCGTGGTCCACGAGCAAGGAGACCCCGCAGCTGCTGCAGGAGCATGGGATCGAGTATGACCATTCCTTCATGTACCACGACTCGCAGATGTACTACCTGCCCGACCAGACCGAGGAGTACGTGTCGACGGACGTGAGCAAGCCAGCCGCGCACTGGATGCGCCCGATGACGGAATTGCGCGAGAGTGCGATTGTGGAGATCCCGGCCAGCTGGTACCTCGACGACTGGCCGCCGCTGCAGCTCAACCTCAAGCAGCCCACCACGCACGGCTTTGTGAGCCCGCACGTGGTGGAGCAGATTTGGAGGGAGCAGTTCGACTACCTCTACCGCGAGCACGAGACGTTTGTCTTTCCCATCTCCATCCATCCGCAGGTGAGCGGGAAGCCGCATGTGGCGCTCATGCACGAGCGCCTCATCGAGTACATCAACACGCACGAGGGCGTGGAGTGGATGACGATGGAGGAGATGGCGGCCGAATTCAAGAGCGGGCGCTTCCCAGGCGTAACCATCACGGGCGGTGCGCCGAGGCCGTAGTTGTCTCGAAGACATCGAGTACTGTACTCGTATTCATGTACATCTCTATTCACGTCAAGCGCGCTTCCTCGGCCTCGTCCGTACTCGTGAATATAACTCGTCAGTCGTGGGAGTCGTCGTTCGTCATGAGGCTGTCAAAGGTCCATTCAGTCATGGGGGGCTTATAGATATGCTGTAATGTCATCACTGAAAGTCAAAAGCCTCATTCCAGTCATGAGGGAAGGCAAACTGCGGGTCGAGTGCGGAGGAGTTGCCAAAGATAGTATTCTCAAACAGCGGCACCGTGGGCTCCCACAGATCGAGCTCCAAGGCGTCCGGGATGGCCGAGGGCATAACCGGATCCAACTCGTCGTGTCCCCGCTGCTGCTTCTGCGCAAAGACGAGGAAGTCCGTCATCACAGGATCCAGCTGGCGCTCGAACTCCTCCTTGCACTTGGCCGAGGCCGGCCAGCGCTCGGCAATGTTGGAGAACATGAGGGCAAAGTAGGAGAGCATGTCGCGGATCACGTCCAGCGGGTACTTTTGGAAGATGAGCAGCTTGCAGTGACGTAACGAGTACAGGGCCGCCTTGGCTGCTTCAAACGAATGGTGCACGGAGTGCCAGGTGTTTTTGGAGCTGCCGAATTTGAGTTGCGACTGCTCGTAGTAGCCCTTGGCTTCGCTGCAGGCGGCCTCAAAGAGCAGGAGGAGGTTGTTGGTGGGCGGCTGGCGGATGCGCGGGGACGGGCGGTAGATGAGGGTGAGGCCCAGGTCGTAGGCAATGTCGGCCCACTTGGTCACCTCCTCGTACGACGGCCCGCGCGCCCGTGAGCTGGACTGGCAGTGCGCGCCGGCCGAGATGAAGATCTCCTCGCGCCACTCCTGCAGGCGCCGGCGCGTGGCTTCCATCCAGTCATCCAGCGACGCGTAGTCCGGAATGGGCTTGGCATAAAACAGAACCAGGAAGCACTCGGCCTCAATCTGCCGGAACTTCCACTTTCCCAGGGCAAAGAACTTGGTGACCAGGCCGTCGTTGGTGATCCCCTCTGGCGTGATGCACGCATCCTCCAGGCCGCTGGGGAAGCCGACCTGCACGGGCAGGCTCCCCAGGCTCATGGGCCGCAGCAGGGCCGAGCACACGGACACGTCCATCTCCCACGCGCACCAAAAGGCGGCACGCCGAATATCCCGCTCCAGGGGGTTCAGATGCTCCAGGGGGTCCGTGTGCAGTCCGAGCTCCGTGCACGCCTGGGCCACGTACCCACTCAGGAACCAGGGATTGGCCGCATTCGGGTTGCGAGCGCCGTAGTACTGCAGCAGCAGCAGGGCGCGGAAGCCGCTCAGGTTGTTGGTGATGACGTTGGGGAGGTCTTTGATGGCGGCGTGGAAGAGGGCCTGGGAGGTGGCCAGGGCCTGCGCGTGGTTGGTCTGGGCGGCCGTGGTGAGGGAGATGGCAATAATCAGGCTGAGGATGAAGTTGATGTAGATGGAGGGGGATGCAGCCGGCGCGTAGAACTCGTTGTACATGTGCCAGATCTCGTCCTCGCGCAGGGCCGGGTACTGGGGGAGCACGTTGTCGATGAACTTCTTGGTGAGATAGTTGACTTCGCTGCGCCGGACCAGCCGCAGCCCAATCTCGGCGGCCCCGCTGGTCAGGACGACGGAGAAGAAGGGGTGCTCGTCCTCCCTCTGCTTGGCCAGCGTGGGGGCCTGCGAGCCGGCCACCACGAAGTTGGGGAAGGTGATGGTCTCGCAGAAGCCAAAGAAGCCCGGCGAGGCGTCAAAAGCGCGCTCCACGATGTAGGCCCCACTGTTGCGTGCCCGCGGAGAGGCCTGCTGGCGCACCTCCAGCTGGCGCACGCGCTCCTCCAGGTAGCCGACCAGGCTGCGGGGGATGTCCTTCTGCTGCCCGTCCGTGCCCACGCACTCTGCATTGGCCAGCGCGCAGGTGGTGCACTTGGGCGTCTTGCCGTCGCATCGAATCTTGCGTCGCCGGCAGCGCGCACAGGCGATGATGCGGCGGTGCACTTGCATCTCCACGATCAAAGCCACGAGCCAGAGGAGAAGGACTAAAGGATGGAGGAGTAGTCTAGTCTACAGTCCAAGACAGTCCAGAAGAGTCGCAGTCTCAGTCCAGGGCTGAACCCTCTCCCTGAGCTGGTTGGTCTGTTCCCACTCTCGAAGGTTACGTAGCAAGCAAGCAAGCAGCAAGCAGCCACCCTCGAAGGCAGCTGACCCTTCCTCCTCGACTTCGTCTTCATCCTCATCTCCACCATTCTCCTTCTCTTGCCCTCCCCCTCTCCTCCCCCCCTCCCTGTTGCTCCTCCCCGGATTGAGTGACAAACCATGGAACTGCACTCCGCCATCCAGACCCTGCCCGCCTGCCAGAAGTGCCGGAAGAAGCGGCGCAAGTGCGACCTCAGCCTCCCCGCGTGCAGGCAGTGCCTCAAGTTCGGCGGCGAGTGCGTCTTCTTCGACCACGTCCTCGGCCGCGAGATCACCCGCCAGCACGTCGCCCAGCTGCTGGAGCGAGTGGCCCAGCTGGAGGGCAGTGAGACGGAGGGCGTGACGGAAGGGCAGGAAAGAGGCATCCTCGAGGGCAACATCTACTTCTCCACGCGCGGGCGCCAGCACTTCCTCGGCGGCTCCTCGGCCCTCGCTACAGCAGCCAGCGTGCTCGCGACTACAGACATGGACCTGCTGCCTGCCCCGGAGCAGAGGGGTGCTGCGCCCGCCCCCTTCCCCGACATCCCCCTGCACCCGGACTTTGCCATGTACCTGGTGGACACGTACTTTGACACCGTGCACCAGCTCTTCCCCATCTTCTCTCGCGACCTCATCATGAGCGACATGGCCCGCTTCGACCTCGACCGGCCCGCCTTCCGCATCTACCTCATCTGCTCCATCGCCTGCGCCGCCAGCCGCCCGCAGTCCTTTGTCCATCTGGTGGACTCCTTCTACAACCAGTGCAAGCTGCTCATGCCCAAGGCCACCGGCACCATCAGCATCGCCACCCTGCAGAACGTGATTGGGCTGGCCATCCTCTGCATGTACCGGCCCTCGCTGGGCAACATCTGGCAGCTCCTAGGCTTTGCCGGGCGCCTGTGCGGCGAGTTCAACCTGCACGAGACCACCCCTCCGACCCTCTACTCCACCCTCTACCTCATCGAATCTTTCTTGGGGGTCACCCTTGGCCGGCCCACCGTGCTCACCCCGCCAAAGTCGCCGGAAGGGAATTACATGGTGCATGCCACCGACATGGCCAGCCGGATGCGCAAGAACCTGCGCAAGAAGGAGGCCACCACGCTCTGGGGCTACGAGGCATGGATCCACGACGTCGCCTTCCCCGAACCCGACCTGCGCCATGGCATGACCGACTACCAGCGCAAGTTCCTCCACACCATGTACCACGACGTCATGCTGACCCTCCTCCTGCCCGCCGAAGCAAACGACCCGACACCCCCGACAGCACTCGAGGCGCTGCGCTCGTTTGTCACCTCGCTCTACGACAACTTTCGCGACAATATGGTGCTGGACTACTACTGCGTGGAGCGATTGTACGCTGCAATCACCATCCTGGGGGAGAGCAACGACGGCATGCTGCGCGACGTCTTTACCATGATGGAGTTTGCTGCCTCGCGCTACCCGGGGATCCGCGAGCTGCGAGACTCTCTACGCCTGCACTTCGAAAGCCCCACCAATGGAATTAAAAGTGAGCCATAAACCATCGGCAATGGAGTCAAGTATAGTTATAAGTTATGAGTGGCGAATGGGTCAAGCATAGTCCAATGTATATCTAACAGTGATACAATAACCAAGAAACTACTTCGTGCTCTCCGGGTTCTCCGTGGAATCCGCCTGGGCCTTGGAGGGATTTCCCACCACCGTCTCCTCCATCACGACGTGATTCGGCACCACCACATTCTTCTCCTTGAAGTACCTCGATTCCTCCACCTGGAACAAGCACAGGTATGCAAACACCATGAGCCCAATCGCATAAAAACAGAAACTGACGCCGCTCTCGATGATGTACGGCACTTTGACGGAATCCACGCCGAACGCAATCGCCTCGCCGGCGCCCAAGAAGCCGCGAAACACCCCCGAGTAGTGCGCCAGCGTGGTTGGGTCGTTGGTCAGCGTGCCGAGCATCACCAGGATGTAGTAGTGATACAGGACGGAAGGGACCCATTGCAGCATGAAGCGGAAGAAGGTCGCCACAAACCCGGGATCCGACCAGTCCTGGGGCGGTGGCGGCTTCTGCCGATTAAAGTCGCGCGCCTCGACAATCTCCCAGATCCACGCCGCCATCAGCGGAACGCCAATGTACGCCAGGCCGGCCAGGACGCGCGTGCGTCGGCGCCAGCGGCGATGATCGACCAGCCACTGCATGCCCAGCCCGCCGGGGATCTGCAGCACCACAGCACAGAAGGACAGCAGGCAGCGGGAGCGCAGGTTGTTTTGAAAGGCGTTGGTGCTCCCGCCGTACACGAGGTAACATTCAGCCGGGAGGAAAGCCGGGACCATCAGCATCAACTTCCAGTCCGTGAAGATGAGCAGGTTGGTCTTGAGCTCAGCGAGGAATCCGCGCGACTGGCGCAGCACCACCTGCGACCCGTCCTTGCGGCGCAGCTTGTGCGGTGGAATGAGGGTGAGCGACATGAGCCCGGCCAGGCCCATGAGGACCATGAGGATGATGTAGACGGTCAACGGGACTCCGGCCGCCTTCGTTGCGTCGCGATTGATAACAAGGGCAATGAATGTGCCGATAATGCTCCCGCCGGCCTGCAGATTGAGATTCCACGTTATGTAACTCCCTTTCTCCTTTTCCTCGGGGTACGCTGTGCTGATGGACCCGGAGGCCACAAAGAGGAACCCGGCGCTGATGCCGTCAAATACACCGCCAATGATGGGGAAGGCTTTCCCGCCAACCTTGTCGTAGTAGAGGAGCGACCCGACGTAGATGATGTATCCAATCACTCCAAACTGTCATTAGTCTGTCAAATCACCAGCGTACAAAGAGCGTGAGGGCCGGCCCGACTAGATTCAGCACGGTGCCGGCAAAACACGAGCTGAAAAACCATACGGCGCACAGGGCCGAGTTGCTGATTTGCACGACGCGCGCATGGTCAGGCCGGCCGCCGCCTGCGCCTAGCAGATTGAGCGCGACGTAGATCCCGGCTGTCAAGCCAACAATCACCCCGGTGGCGATATTCTGCCACCATGGATCGTGGTACTTCCTCCAACAGGTCCGCAGCATGGTGTTCATTGTGCTCCTCGCTCCTATTTCGCACCGATTTCTTGGCTCTTATCGCGGAGAAGAGCGGACAGCTTTTTCCGCATTTTCATGTGCCAACCCCGTATCGATTCCCGACCGCGATCAGATTACAAAAAGGAAGATTGTCTCTATCTAGGTCTAGGGGTGTCTAGATTGTGTTCGGCTCCACGCCAAGGCCAGCAAGAAGCGTCCGTCTGGTCTCCTCCATGAGCTGCACGAGGAAGGACTGGTCAAAGTCGCCGCGGTCAAAGAAAATGGCCATCTTTAGCTCCCCGTGAAACGTCCACAAGGCCACTTGCGATGACCCACGCATCTGCACGCCGTAGAAGTATTTCTCCACCACAAGACCACCATATGTCGGCTTTAGCAAGGTATCCAGGTTCCCAAGACTGCTGAGCTGTGGCGAGCCACTCGCTGTGGTATTCTCGCTCTTCATCTGGGCCAAGAACTGGACAGTCATTTCCATTAGCGCCTTTTGTATGGCAATCAACTTTACATCCTCTCGAGCGTCGGTGTATGTGTCCTTGAAGCGACGCGCGAGCAGAAGGAAAGCCTCGGTTTGAGGCGTGGAAGGCTCCGGCATGGCCATCCTTAGGTACTGACTGGTGTTGTACAAGGCGGTCGGCCGCTTTGATCCACGGTAGGGTGGCAGTAGTCGATCTCTCACACTGATCAAGATACTTAAGGTGTGTATGCGATGTCCCTCCTGCGGTGGATTGAGCTTCATGACGCCAAGCGCCAAAGCGGCATGATACGCATGCGTAATGGTGATTCCACGTTCCTTGCAGGCTTTCAGTATGGACCGGGTAGTGCTGCTGGAGAGGGTCATGTCGAGTATGCCTGGTTCTGCGGCACTAGAAGGCGAGTGCTTGGCCGGGAGCGAGACCGCGTTCTCTCTCATACCGGCGGCAAAGTCTTGCAGGATTTTCCCGCCTTCGGCCGCATATGTCTCTGCGCCGACGCCGGCAGCTATCCGCAGAGGAGGTGCTAGATTGAGCAGTACGTCCTTCTCGGTTGCTTGTTCATTTTGACTCGCTGCAACAAGTTCGAGGAACTGATTCGTCAAGTGAATCACACCCATACCATCCATGTTCTCATGGAT
>JAABUO010007391.1_pt1 | contig 12540 bp, 14 predicted proteins | sample 5559291 | NCBI WGS metagenome assembly JAABUO01 (sample SAMN10711878, study PRJNA513372) | rock metagenome | isolation source: Antarctica rocks | place: Antarctica: Victoria Land, Finger Mt sud
GCCTTTCCTGTGGATGCCAAACAGTCCAGCTGGTACCACGCAGCAGGGTTTGCCAAGAGCAGGCTCTCATGGAACAGAGTCAGCAAGTGTTGAGCTCAGATCCGTCAATCAGCTGCATGGCTTGGCATCCCCACCACAGAAAGCTGTCAGTGGCTCACAAGTACCCGCATCTCAAGCCGGAGCTAGCTTGCAATGGCAACATCCGTCCAGCAAGGATGCTGCAGCTGCTGGCTCAAGCAAATCTGAGAGTGGCTTGCATCCTCCGTATCAGACCGACAGGCAACAGCAGCCATCCCAGACCGCACAACCAGCACAGGAAGGTTCATCTTCCTTGTGGCAACATGCATCCAGTATGGACCATGCTGCGCATCAGCAGCACCAGCGTCCTGGTCATGGCAGCGTTCCCAACACATCGTCAGTTGTGGGCAGGCTGAATGGTGTGCGAATGGTTGAAGGAGGTTGGCAAGCCAGGCTTGGACATGGACGATCCAAATCTAAGCAGAGTCTTGGTACCTATTCCACTGGTAAATCCCGCTTTTGTTCTTATACTATCTTGCAAAAGTCACATTGACAGGTTTGTGTCCTTCTTCTCATAAGTGCGTGTGTTACAAATACACCATTCGTGCTGCAGCAGCAGCTAGTGCCAAATCTTGCTAGTTTGACCTTGTATCATCCAGTTTGAGCGTACAAGTAGGGCTGTGCTTGATGGGTATGATGCTAGCTCCTATCCAGAGTCATGTTCAAAGTGACTCATTCGCTGTCAACTTTGCAGAATACGCTGCTGCAAGGGCTTATGACAGGGCCCTTCTGATACACCGCCCCGCCTTCGAGGTCCAGAACAACCTCAACTTCCCAGTGTCAGATTACGCAGCAGCCTCAGACCCATATGTGAGCAGAGCAGCAACAGCAGCTGTCAGCCAGCTTCAAAGGATCCATGCCAACAAGCGCAGAAGGCAGTGGCCTGAGAGTCATTCATCTCCCTTGAACTCAGCTCGCCAGACTCAGCACAGATGGTCTGATCATATTTCTGCTGCTCAGCCCTCCAGCGGAGCACACCCTCCACCTCCTGGAAAGAAGACCAAGCATGACCAGCCTATGCCTGACGCCGATCATTCGTCTTCAGCAAAGGCTGCTGCTGGTCTGAGGGCTGACGCAGATGCTGACTCATTCAGTGCCAGCTACTCTACTTTGCAGAGCCCAGCACGCACTGACTCGCCCAACAGTCGGCGCAAGAACCTCAATGGGCATGTGGGGGTCAATTCATCTCAGGCAGGGCACCATACTCACAGAGCCCCTGTGGGCACTGACTCACCTGAGCCAGTGTGCAGAGGCCAGGGGGATGTTGCCTCACAAGGAGCAGGGCTTAAAGCACAGAACCTCCCTACTGAGACTGAGCCATGCAGGGATGAAGTAAGGCCTGGTAGCCTGCTGAAGATGCTGAAGGCTGCTCATCGTGCAATGGCACGACCACGTGAGCTTGTACAGGACCAAGGGGCAGTACACCCAGTCAAGCAGCAGCGGACTGCCACTCCAGTTGCGCCTTCCAGCTCCTCTGAACAGGCTCAGCACACTACTGCCTGTCTCAGTAAGCAGCCCAGCACCACATCAGCTGGGCTTGCTGCAGCAGATCAGTCTCGGCCTCTTGGGACAGCAGATGCGGCTGCTGAGAGGGCAGATTGTGAGGCTCATCAGGCAAGCCACGTTGCTGAACCGGCATATGGTCAAGCTGAGAGGGCACAGCACGTGGTCAGCAAAGCTACACCAACAGGACCTGAGTCCAATGAGCAGACTGCTGCTGCCAGGAAACATGATGACCAGCCCAGCACAGCTCCTCCAGATGAGCCGGCTCTCTCAACCCAGATGGGCCATGCTCCAGCTGGCTTGCATGCACTCAATCAGCATCCCAAGCCGCAGCAAGCTGGGGCATCTCACCTTCCACATACTTCCTATCAGTCCAGCAGCGCCCATCTTGCTTTGAATCCTCAGACACAGCCCACTGGCCTCAGCAGTCAGCCTCAGCAGCAACCCCATGCACCTGCACCCTCCACACAGGCTGCCAACCTCCATGCTACTGTCCAGCAGCACCAGCATGCACCATTCGCGTCTCCACAGGCTGTCAAGCCACCCATCTACTTGAACACAGTCACATCTGATCCTGCTGGCAGGACAGGCATTGCTACCAAGGCAGCGTATGCTGTACATCCAGTCACCGCTGATCCCATGGGCAGCAGAGGCTTTGCTCCTCAGCCGGCAGAACCTGCAGATGGTCAGGAAGCAGAGGTAAGTGGTGGTGAGTCTCCAAAGCAGGGGAGCCCGGAGGTAGTGGAGACTGTCCGCGCTGGTGACTCAGACGATGATGTGGAGATCATGGATGACTCACCAGTGCGCCCAAGCGCACACATGCTCTTCCCTTCCTCACCCGACCCACTGGCAGGGCTGTCACCACAGCCGGAGCAGCATGTGCCACAGCATCACTACTTTGACCACCACCAGCACCAGCAGAGTCAGCCAGCTGAGCAACGCCAACAACAGGCTGAGCAGCAACAGTGGCAGCAGGAGAGTTGTGCTCAGCCTCCTTGGCAGAAGGCAGATCTGTCCACGCTGTCCAATCTAGCATCAATGCTTCTGGCACAGCATCGGCAAATACAGCATCTGAACGACGCCACCACAGATGTCAAGCAAGAAGCCAGGTCATCGCAGTCACATGACAGTGCCCACATGCCTGGCCGCCAGAATGCCACAGCTGTGGCCGGCAGCACCTCCGACCACCCAGTTGAGCTGAGCGAGTCAGATGGCGGCAACAAGTCAGGTAGTGACACCAGCAGCAATGCCAGTAGCAGTGTGGATCCAAGCCAGCGTGTGCCAGCCCCTTGGATGCATGCTGACACTGCTGCTTCAGGGCAGTCTAAGCACCAGCACATGTCTCAAAGTGGCTACTCACATGCACATGGGCAGATGCCACAGAGCGGATACACTCATGCACATGGACAGATGCCACAGAGTGGGTTCTCAGATGCACATGAGCAGATGCCACAGAGTGGGGACTCCGCTGCGTATGGGCTGCCTGCTAGAGTGCTGCTCAGGCAGCAGTCTCACGTTTCCAGTCCCACCAAGGGGCAGCTGAGAACTAAACGGTGAAACTCTGCATGAAAGCCTCTGCTACAATTGACAAATGCAGTGCATGCCTTGTGTCTGCACTTCCTTGGAAACACGTGATGACATTACAATGTCTGCAGCAGTGATTTGCCTGTCCTTGTCTGTGCTGGGAGCTACTGCTCAACACATGCTGTAGCTGTACTGGTCAATAACAGCCAAAGTTGGTGCATTTTGCTGGGACTCAAAACAACTGGCAATGCTGGAGATGCTTGCTGATGCTTGATTTGATGCTTGCTGTGCACAATACATGAGGGAAGCACACATGAAGGAGTGTCAGCAGCCTGCCAGCATCGCTGGCTCTGCACACCACTTCAACAGGCAAAGCATGGCATCAAATCAGCCACCTCATGCATCTCAATTCAACACTGGCAAAATCTGGTACCTGCTGAGAGATCAACTTCTTTTGTTGCAGAGGCTTGCAACATGAGGCAGGTGCTGCTGTTGGCCCTAAGAGCAAGTCGGCAAGGACAAGTCATAGCGAAGCTGGTGCGAGAGGAGGTGGGAACAGCAGCAAGACTGGAGCGACTGCAGCTGAGGCGGTGAACCTCTCTGATGACGATGATGATGTCGTGATTATTGAGGAGGGCATGCAACCTCAGTCAGCAACCACTGCACCTGCCAAGCAGCCAGGTGAGCCTTCCTGTACACACATAAGTGTAGGCTGCTGGTGCAACACATGCAAGGGTGCCTGCTGACCTGCCTCCTGGCCTAGGCATTCACGGCTGATGCATTTTGCGCACAAGGACTTATCAAGGCAGATCTCAAATTTGAATGCTTGCACATCATTAGCCTGCCATGCACCCCATGAGCCTACAGACAAGTTGACAAATGCACTTGCTGACAAGACCGGACGTTTTCATGCATCTCTGTCTGTCGAATTTTGGGCGTCGGAACATGTACTTTGGAAGAACCTACAAGGAAGTCTTGTAGCAGGCTGATGACTGCAGGTGCTCCAATCAGACCCAGGTTTGTGCCCAGGCAGGCAGCGGCTGCATCCAGCAGATCTGCCACAGCTGCTTCAGCAGCTGCTGCTGCTGCTGCTGTACGTTCTGCATTGTACAGCCCCTCCACCAGCACCAAGCCCCCTCCAACCTCTTCCACATTTGCATCCACATCAGCAGTACACAGTAGTATTCCCATACGGCTTGTCACCCCTGCAGCGAAACCTGTGGACCCTGCGCATGGCCCCCATGCACCTGCTGCTCCACCATCAAGCAGATCAGCCGTAGCTGCAGCACAGGCAGAAGCAAATCCTGCCACAGCTGCAGCGCAGGCAGAAGTAGGTCCTGGTACAGCTGCAGCAGATTCCATGGTCTCAGGGTCAGCTGCAGACAGTGTGGCAGAGCTGCGGCGCACAGAGCAGCAGTCTGATGTGGGCTTCAAGGCTGCTCAGGAGCTGGAGTGGCAAAAGCGCCAAGCTGAGATCAGTCGACAGGCTGAAGAGGCACGCAGACTCAAGCGCCAAAGGAGGGCCGCAAATGAGAAGGCTGCCAAACAGCAGGTGGCATGACTGCTTGCTGTGTTCATGCTATGTCATGTCTGCATTGGACTCTGCTGATGGAAGCATTTGCATAGCTGATGAGGTTGTGGATGAGAGCAGCAACTATGTGCACATGTGAAAGGGGCTCAGGCGTGCATAGGTCAATAGAGTGTTGGAGGCTGGGCCACCTTTTTGCTGACAAGATGTTGGTGTGCAGGCACAACTGGGGCAACGTCTGGCAGAGCACCGGCTGGACGAACAGAGGAAAGAGGCTGAGGAAGAGCACAAGGAGAAGCTGCGAGTCTCAATCAGACACAGGCTGGCTCTACAAGTCGGCTCTGCAAAGTCATTGCATTCAGTGTTGAGGGCATTCAACATCCCAATTGAAGGTGGCTTTGCCCCTACACAAGCTCAGCTTCAAAAGGCTTACAAAAAGGCCACGATCATGTTCCATCCAGACAAGCATGTCAGGGCAGGTCTGCAGAAGCAGTTAGAGGCAGAAGAGACTTTCAAAATCATCTCACATGCTGGCAACAGAAAGCCGGGCAGATGACTGCACAACAATGTAAATGTAGTATACACATCCATGGTCCCTGATGACAAGTGCAGACCATGTGCAGTTTTCATGTATCTCCTGTAGCCGTAGATATTGAGTTATGGTAGATTACCATCTGATGCTGGTACAATGCTTTAAAGTTTGTGCAAATCTCAGTCAATGGCTAACGTTACGCTCTGACATCAAGATTCCAGTCAAGGTTTATGACTGCAGTGTCCTATTTTTGGATTCACTAGGTGGCTGCTTCAGCATTGAAACAGCAGCACACGTTTTCTTGGGGCTTTCAAGACTGCCTTTCTGTTTAGGCATGACACTTTTCTTCCTCATTGCACTTCGTGGTAAAGACTCTACAATGCCAAAAGTAAAGGCATCTCCCTGCATGACGGTAGGATGGCATATGCACGCTTGCCTCTAAGGTCCTTCTTGACATTGACATGTTTGTCAGGGAGGAAGCATTAGTGGAGAAAGCAACAAGTCACTGTGAAACGTGTACATTGCGACAAACACTCCCACCAGCCACAATTGGTTTTGTGACTTAAGCCAACATTAACTAGGGGGAGAAAGCATTGATATGCGCATGAACTCCTCCCGACGTATGACAGCATCTGAAAAATTAGCAGTAGGCTTATATGCATGCGTTTGCATCATAAGGAGATGTCACAAGACTCTCTGGTTGCATGCAAGTCCTCACTGGCATGTAATGACTGCAAGCTTGAAAGCCGCACATCACCTGACGCAGTTTGGTACGCAGCTTGGGCTCATCATACACCACCCTGGGCTTGGTCCTACCTGACCTTCTTTGCTCATACCTGCTGCAGGCAAGGCGCTATCGTACGCAAAATCGGGCACAGCTGCAATACGGTGTTGTACCTCTAAAGCCATTTTTGTTAATCCCTTAGCATGTATACTGATTGCGTTTATAAGAATTGAACAACGCTATTGCGATGCGCCTTGTGTCTGCACACAGCTCCTTTCATGCAGACAATGTTTGGTGAACATGCAGACAAACTGGACCTAGACAATCACCATGCTTTTGACGCACCATGTAAGCTCTGCAAATGACCCAAATCACAGTTGACTGTGTCACAAACATTCACCTGATTGGGGTCTCAGCGTCTGTGCCATCAACATCGTTCTCACTAGGCAGCTGATGCTGCTCTGAAGCAGCAGTGTCTGTTCCAGCTGCTGCCCCTGTGGAGGTGCTGCTACTCACTGATGGCCCCATGCCTCTACCTGTCCTGGGCAGGCTGAAGGGCTCTGCAGCACAACCACTTTGCTGGTCTGGCAAGTCTGCTGCGCTGGATGCCACTGAGGGCTGGCTCAGACTGCTTGCCGCCGCTCGTGGGGAAGGCACCGCCAACGGTGTGCGGGCCATGCTGTTCCAGAGTTGTTGCAAACCCCTGCTGTGCTCTGTCTCGGATGGCTGCATGGCAGTGGTACATCTGCTACTACTCCCAGTGAGCGCATCCCCTGCTCTGTCTGTCGTCGTTGGAAGCACACCCTTTTGCGTGCCACCATGCCTGCTTGAACCTGACGTAGTGGACAGCTGTGTGGCGCTGCCTGAATGTGCAGAAAGATCCTGATCCACGTGTGTTTTGTGCCCTGTTTGTACAGCAGTGTAGGCGTTGCTGAAGTCTGCAGGCATGCAGGAGATGTCTGGACAGCTGCTTGCTGCGAAATTGCACCCCAAGGCAAGTGCTGAGCTTGTTGTGCTGACATCCGCAGATTCACCTGTGGCTTCTGACCGTGAAGCAATAACATAACCGTCACTGCGTAACTGATGGCAAGCCTGAGTATGTTCTGCTTTCTGTGCAGCTTTGCTGTTTAGCCTTGGTGGAGATGTTTGTACAGATACAGCCTCTGGCTGTTTCCTGTCAGCAATGGATGTCACAACGCCTTGTGACATGCTGTCATGCTGCTCTCCAGTAATGTACTCATTGGCCTGCCAGGCAGACAAGCTCATTGCGGCTGGCTCCTTAGTGGATATAGAGTCTGCCTGCGGCAGAATAGACAAGTGTCAGTGTGAAATGCTGCACAGACTGATGCCTTGAATATGTGGTTCAGGTTTGAGGGCATGGTCTTGTTTATCTCACCTGCTGGAAGGTGTGGAAACCATCTAGTTGAGCCTGAAGTCTGGCAATCAGGAGCCTGTTCTCCTCTGCCTTGACCTGGAGCAGGCAAATACAATAAGGTGCATGAGACCCTTTGATCAGCGTCTACATTTACAGCAAGTCAGGTGGACTGGAAGCAGCCAGTACCTTGAAGGTTGAACGTAGGCATGTGTTCTCTATCTTCAGTTCATCAGCCTGCAATGGTACTTGAGTCTTGTGGATACAAGTGATAGCATATTGTAGCTCAACAGTCTCTGCTGGTGATAAATCACGACCCCTACACCTGACTAAGGGTGCAATGTGTATTGACCTTGCATACAATCTGTACCTGTGATTTGCTAACCCTCAGCTGCTGCTTGAGGATGTTGTTTGCCTTGACAACCTCGACATTGACTGCTGCAGCACGCTTTGCTTGTTCCAATGACCTCTCTTCTGTCACTTCCCTCTGTGTTTGTTCTTGCTGCAGCTGTGCTCTGCATTACAGCCAACCAACTTCAAGATGGCAAGACAGCCTGGCACCATAGCCTACGTTGACGTTGGCTAAGCCTGGCAAAATTTGGCTTGCACTCACTCTGTCTCTGCTAGCTGCAGCTGTAACACATTCAGCTGAGTCTGCAGCTTTGTGTTGCTCGCTCGGAGTTCAAATATCGAAGAAGCGAGGCTTTCCTGCATTGCAATGTGGTGACTCAAGTGGACACTGGCACCAGGCGGTGTTTGGAGCAAGTCTTGAACGCCTGTTCTCCCGCCTTGCCGGCAGTCCAGGAGATCTCGCTGCAGACACAGGAAAGGTCCAGTGACAAAGCGGAGGTGCGTGTGCAATGAAGCCGTGCGCAATACCTTGTGCGCAGCAAGCAACATGCTGTGCTTGCCAGCGGTGGTCACCCTTCTGTCAAAGCTGCCTCTCACGTGCTTGCGAAACGGCAGTGCGCAGTTGACTTTCTGCAGCTTTCACATCTGCATTTGTAGGCCAGCGCAGCGATGCAGTCACATATGCTCGGTGCATTGCAAGGCCAGCATATTGCGCAACCTGGCCTTCGTTCTGGCTGGCAACGCTCGAGAACGGGAAACGATGGTCGGTTAACGACGACTTTGCATACTCAGGTAACGGCTTGTTAGCCGGTGTAAGTCAGGACTTCGATTGTATTGAATACTTCTTAGTTCGTTTCAATCGCTTGCAGGTCCGCAAGTCTCGGGACACCATGGCCACAACAACGGTGGGTCGCAACTTGGTGCGTGGATTTCCGCTGCATGTGTGACTTGTAGACTCGTTGCCGTGAGGGGGACAAAGGCTGCCCAGGGACGATTCAACACCATTGCGAGTCTTGCTTCGATATCTTGACTTCAGTACCGGCACTATATACATATCTAATTCAAGAGGCTATTGCATGCAGTCACAGGCAGTTGCAGAAGCTCAGCAAACAGATGGTGCTGCCAGCACTAAGAAGCTATGGGGTGGCAGGTTCACTGGTGCTACAGATCCTTTGATGGAGAAATTCAATGAGTCCCTTCCTTTTGATAAAAGGATGTGGCAAGAAGACATACGAGTATGCTGTGCTTCCTCTTCTTTTGCTTCGTGAAGCTGATCACAGGCTGTCAGCAGATCAACCAACGCCAGCATTTGTCTCGTTTTAATTTGGTACTGAACGCAGGGCAGCCAAGCCTACGTGAAGGCTCTCAGCAAGGCAGGTGTAGTCACAGAAGATGAAGCAACAACTATAGTTGACGGTTTGAACAGTGTTGCCAAGGAATGGCAGAATGACACATTTGAGATCAAGCAGGGTGACGAGGATATCCACACTGCCAATGAGAGGCGCCTTTCTGAGCTGATTGGATCAGTTGGCGGCAAGCTCCACACTGGCCGCAGCAGAAATGATCAGGTCCAGTCATAACTCAGGACATGAGCATGCGTGCAGACATTGATTGACAGAGCCTGCCTATGCAATGAGCAGTTCTGAATTCCCCACCATGTGCCAGACAGATAGGACCCTGAGCAAAAACTCACATGCATGCGATACTCTGCTCGCTCCCCCTGGTTTGCAGCCTGCACCTCACAAAACTGGTGCATGATTACTGTTACTGCTCCTGCTTGCAACATGCAACACCACAATGCAATGAACAAGCAATGTCCACTGCAGGTAGCCACAGACACCAGACTCTGGCTGATGAACAAGCTAAATGACATCAGAGGCTCCCTAGCAGATTTGCTACGCGCGTCAGTGGCACGAGCAGAGCAAGATGTGGATGTGCTGATGCCTGGCTTCACGCACCTGCAGCCTGCCATGACAGTGAGGTGGAGCCACTGGCTGCTGGGACATGCTGCTGCCTGGCAAAGGGATGACATGCGCCTACGAGATCTCATGCCCCGAGTTGCCATGCTGCCCCTTGGTTCAGGTACACCCTTCATGCCCTGCCCTCTTGCCAGTAGTGACTGTCATGGCATCCAGATAGGCATCCTGTGGCTGCAAAAGCAGCGTTATTGTTCAGCAGGAGCTTGGTTTTGGTGCATCATGCCTCTCGACTTTACTAGCCCTGATCCTTGGAAATCCAACACAGGATGTTTGTGAGTCTTATCAGCAGCAGATCTGTGCACGAGGCATCTCAAGGTCTTCATGCCTTGAAGCATCAGCGCAAAAACTCGATGCCTTTGTAGATGAGCTATGTAGGCTCAGTCTTGACAAGCCAGTTTCTTCTCTCAGCTAATCTTTTGCCCTTGTTGCAGCATAGCATGCGCTTTTGCTACACAAAAAGCTGCTGCTTGCAATTTGCATACAGCACAGAACATCCCAGCAACCAGCTCTGTCGGTGTACTTTGACAAAGTCACACACCTTCAGTCAGGCAAGGCTGGCTTCGACTTGGTGCTGAGACAGCAATATCAGTTAACCCATTTGTGCAGGCGCACTTGCGGGCAGCCCTTTTGGTGTGGACCGCCAATTCATTGCCAAAGAGCTAGGCTTCTATGGTGGAGTCTGCCCAAACTCCATGGATGCAGTCAGCGACAGGGATTTTGTTGTGGAGACCCTGTTCTTCTGCTCCCTGCACTTGGTGCATCTCAGCAGATGGGCGGAAGATCTCATCATCTACAGCAGTGGTGCATTCAAATACGTGCAATGCAGTGATGCGTATGCAACAGGTGAGCCTCATGATCATCTATTTGTCTATATGTTTATGATCAGGAAGCACCAAGCCTGACACATGGGTCTTTCAAACTGACACTAACCTCATGCGGTGCACATGCTTTGGACACGCCATAGGCTGCATCACTCGGCAGATGTTGCCCATGACAATTTCCCAGTTCAGTTTACTCTCTGTCAAACTCAATTGAACCCACGTTTTGAGGCACATTGCAATGTGTTTTGCGTGTATGACAGCTGGCGCTGCCACCAGCAAAACACGCTCAGTCAGCAGCATGCCTTTCAGAACTTGTTTGGGTGTCAGCTTTTCAAGTTTGAGAGCAGGCCGTGTCTGCACAGTCTCAATTGAGTGCCTCACACCAATAATTCAGAAGCCCTGCAGCTGCTTAGAGGCAAGGCAGAGCAATCATGCACCGACTGTACGAAGAAACATTGTGCCTTTTGGCTGCATGATGCAGTGTGATGCTTCAGGAGTGCCAGAGCTGGCACATATATCAGACCTGCACAGAAAGCCATTCTCCCACTTAGCTTTTTGCTTGCAGGCTCAAATACGATGGCCCAGAATGAGAATTCACATGCAAGGCAACTGCAAACAGGCCAATTCAATGACCCTTCTGCTTGTTGTCTGCAGGCTTCTGATTCATGCCTTGGAAGAAGAACCCAGATAAAATTGGAGCTTTGATTGAGTGGCTGGCACTGTCACCTGTCAACTCAGCAAGTGTCACCCAATCTGTTTACCCGCAGGATCTAGTCTGATGCCCCAGAAGAAGAACCCAGATGCACTGGAGCTGATCAGAGGCAAGGCAGGGCGGCTTCAAGGAAACTTATCAGGCATGATGGCCGTTATGAAGGGTGCACCTACCACCTACAACAAGGACTTCCAAGAAGCTTGGGAGCTCATGTTTGACAGCGTGGACACAGCCTATGACTGCATACGCATTGCGACCGGGGTCATCTCGACCATCAAGATCAACCCTGACCGCATGTTGTCTGGCCTCTCTGCTGACATGCTGGCAACCGACCTTGCTGAGTATCTTGTGCGCAAAGGTGGGACTCTTGAAAAAGGCTACTCCTTTCGGCATTGATTAAAGAAAAGCCCTGAGGTGTCTTGCGCCTCCCTGTGGGGACTGTTGCCAGAAAGAAATCTTGCTTTGTATCCAAGTTGCATCAAGCTCAACCCCCTTGTCAGGTGAAGATGAAGAGTGTCATGGTGGGGTGTGTGTTGCATGTCAGGCACCCTCTTCCTATTCCTGTACAAGCCGCCTACAGGCTTACTGCATCGTGACATCTTCGTACAATACTTGCACACAGGACACAACACAACCACAGGCAGGCATAGTCTGTTCATTCATCAGTCCAGGTTACGATCACCAATGTGTGCTGGTCTGGGTGATATGCACAGACTCAATGCACAGACTCAGCAGGTGCATTGAGCAACGGCGCTGGTGTGCAGGCATCCCCTTCCGGGAGACGCACCACATCTCAGGTGCAGCAGTCAAGCTAGCAGAGGACAAGGGATGCCAGCTGTCAGACCTGACTACACAAGACCTCCAGGGCATCAACAAGCTGTTTGAAGATGATGTCCAAGAAGTATGGGACTTTGACAGGTATGCAATGTCATGATCAAAGCATCCTGTTTTCATCGGTCGGTGTGAGACTTGGCGGTACGTAAATATACCCTCATCGCTCCTGTGTGATTTCAACATTGCAACATCACACATCACCAGATGTGCCAAATGAGTATGTATGCGTTCACTGCTCATAGAGACGGTTGTGATGTGAACCTAGGCTGGAAATGCTGTTTGGATGTTTACTGTCACATGCTCAGCCATTGTTGTGCTATTGTACCTGTGACCAGAGCTTGCAAGCTGCAAATCTAGACCAAACGCTGCACCTTTGGTCTGTGTGGTGATTCAGATCAGCAGAGATGCGAGACACTGAAGGAGGTGCCAGCAAACGGTCAGTGCTACAGCAGGCTGAGAAGATCAAAACATACTTGAGCCAAGAAGGCATATGATCTCTGCGGCATTCTGCCAGCCGTAAAACAGTATGTCACGCCTTACACATCTGGATATTTTCAGATAGATGTTTCAGCAGCTCACTCA
>JAABUO010007393.1_pt1 | contig 12534 bp, 10 predicted proteins | sample 5559291 | NCBI WGS metagenome assembly JAABUO01 (sample SAMN10711878, study PRJNA513372) | rock metagenome | isolation source: Antarctica rocks | place: Antarctica: Victoria Land, Finger Mt sud
CGTCTAAACCAGCCCATTCCTGAGCTTGGCATCGTAGATCGCCCCGGTTAGCCTCAAAGTCTGGATCCACGTTGATATCCTTTATATTTGGGAGCTGCTTATCCCAGTCATCGGTGTCAGTCGGATCCGGATTTGGGAGACTGCCGATCTTGCTAAGACCCCAGAAAATGGGATAACGTGCAAACGAACGTTTTCCGTACTTAGTGGAAACACCTGTGGTTGTGTGTCAGCGTCCTGCCATGAAATTCAAACACGGATGCTCAAAAGATTGTAAACTATAGGGGATCAAAGCTTACCTGCAGCGCCAAAACCCTTTTGCCAGACACGAAGGTAGCTAGCCCCAGCATGAAGAAGGTTGAAGACTTCGCCGAATTGGACGTAATGCTTAACGACTTCTGGGTCCAAATTATAGATTCGGCATACCTCGTCCATCTCCATTGGTGTTCGCATTGGCCACAATCCCTGAAACTCGGCATTATGTAGCGAGAGACAGCAAGGTATGACCCTAGGTAGCAAATGTAAGGGAGCTACAGCTCCATGGTAATCGTTGATGTGGTACCTGGAAGTGAAATGTAAGTAAATCACATTAGATCGATTAATATTGAACCCCTTACAGATCGATAGGGAAACGCCTAATAGTCTCGGCAATACATGAGTTCCTATCACCGTAGATTAGACAACAGATCCACAAGGATCAAGGAGCGGAATACTTTCGCAGCGATGAGGGAAACGTACCAAGCAGAATAGAAAATCGCGCTATCGATGTCATCCATGCGCCGAGGATATGGTTCAGCTTTGCTGTTCTGCCTGAAAACTGGTGCGTCCAAGAGAACGTAAGTAATGTTCCGAACGTGGTGATATTGAACTTGGACGTTATATTCGACATCGAGAATTGTAACGACCATAGGCTTCGCCCGTTGGTCGACAGGATACTCGATACCCCCTACACAAGGCACTACCCACACAAGGTCTTGGTGTTGGAGGTTTTGACTCATCAGCTGCGCCATCACACCGAGACCACCGATTTTGATCTTGATGTCCCAGTCTTCAATGTAATATTCCATTGTCGCGATAAGAATTGTACGACGTTGCGAGACTGCCAAAGCATCTGATCGAGTTCCAGGAGTATTAACGGAAGGCTTCTGTACAGACGTGCGCTTGAATTTCTTGAGAGCTCCCATAGCAGTTTTCGGCATGAGTCGATTGAGATGAAAGTCCCTTCTCATGGTTATGGGGAGGAGACTTCCTTTTTCAGTTATGCCAACATCGTTAAACTTGACGGAATAAAAGGTACGTAGATAAGCCCACGTCGCTGCAATACTCGTAACAACGGGGACGGTTGCTAGTAATGCATAGATGAGCGCTTGTCTCCAGCTCGATCCAACGGGCTTCAAATAATACCGAAGATCAGCATCGTTAACCGCAATACGATAAGCCAAGGAGTGAGAAGGGGGATAAGAAGTATTCCGGATTTCGACAACATTCTTTAGTAGGGACACCGGAGACAGAAGGTCGAGTACACCATCTTTATCGACATCGCCAAAAGTTCGAGTCAGATCCGGCTTGCCATCTGTATCCACACCCCAGACATTGATTTGGAACTCTGAAGGCCATTCGTTCATAAAGTCGTATTCCCAGATACCCGCGTCGTTCTGCTTCATAGTATTGGCGATACCAGAATCATATCCATATTCGTTAAAGGAGCCGTGGACAAAGAAGTGAGGGTACCGCCGAGGCTTGGTTTTTGCTTCAAGGTCACCCTGCTGCTGGTGATTGCTACTACCTGTAAGTTGGCTCCAGTACTGCACCATGACGTGATGCCCAGTCCACCTTTGCGCTTTTGTTCCTGACCAGTCTTGTGGTTTTATGGTCATGTTGCCACCATTGTAACGTTCCCAATTGGTCCAGCTGGATCCCCAGTTGGTGGAGTAACGGAACTTATCGGCACCGGAGGCTTTGTGGGATATATACAGAGATCCGTTATTGTACTGATTGAGGAGTGTACTCGAGTAATTGGCGGCTCTGAGGAACACCATGGGATTGTCCATCTGGCCAATACGAAACATGAAGTGGTTGATTGCGTTGGTAGAAGCATTGCCCTCTTGGTTAGAGACATTCCCGATTGTCACCGAGTGCACTCCATCAGAGACATTTACCAAGTTCGCATGGAGTACCCAGGCACCCGGAATCTGACCGGTAATTGGCCCTGTGTACTTCGAGACATTGGCCGTAGTATCATTTGTAGTTTGACAAGCAACACTACCGTTGTCGACTGACGGAGTGGTGCCGTCGATAGTTGCCGAGTTCAATGAGATTGCTCCCTGCACTTGTTTGCAGTTCATCTCATCCGAAAAGTAGAATGCGATAGGCACAGTTCCCTGTTCGCCTGCACTAGAGTTTGACAGTAATCGAGCATCGTGCCCCGGCTCAAATTTGGTAATGACAGGCGATGGTTTCAGCCATTTTCCGATTGGAACATAAGCCATGTAGCCCCAAGGAGAGAAGGTCAAATAATCCAAGCAGCCGTTGTGTTTCGTGGAATTTTCCAGCTCTGTATTCAAGTCAATGATTGTAAAGAAGGTCGCATAACGATAAAACGTACTTAGCGTCTGAGGAGATGAGCTAAGTTTGAGTTCATCGTAGGGGAAAAGAAGATTCTTAACGGTAGTACCTGCATCAAAAGGAGCTATCAAAGCCGAGTTGTTGTCTGTACAGTCGAAGTTGTAGGTTTGAACAAAACCCTCGTTTTGATAAAGAAGCCATATACTCTGGTTCCCCTGACCTTGACCAGAAAAGTCCTGGACGCCTGCATTTCCGTATTTTAGCTTGGTGCACCTTTACACTACATCAGAACCCACGTACCTTCCCAGCGGCTGCGCAATACACTCCACATCCCAGTTTCGGTGGCTGTACCCAAGGACCCAGGTAGGTAAATGGGGTGTGTTTGCTTTGACAAGGTTTTGACATAAAACCCGTCATTAAGAACAGGATACCGTGTACGCATCTCAAACATGTTCCTCATGATATTTCGGATGGGATGCGACGGATCTCGGTGGTCGATACTATTCCAATCGTCCATGCAACCAAATCCAGCACTTTCCTGAGGCCAAGTAGAAAATTTGGCATTACCTGCCGAGTAGCACCCATGATCTTGCCAAGCTGTAGAAGTTGACATGGGTTGACGGCCGAAGACGTAATTGTCTGCTGTGTTGTCCAGAACATAATATGCCTGCTCCTCACCCCATTCGAGCATTGGGATCCCAGGCATTAACATAGTAATAATGAATGTACCGAGGTTCTGCCTGTAGGTTCCGTTGACGATGGTGGGCCACCTGAAAACATCCTGATCTGGAAGGTGGATTAGTGAAGGCGTGGTGGTAGGTAACATAGCAAACTAAGAAGGGCTTATTGCTCTGGGACTACGCACTTTGAGCGCCATACATGTGCCTCGGGTCAAAAACACCGGTGTTTGCGTTGATCATGTCGTTGGTTTTAATAAAATCATTCCAAGTTTCGACCTATCCAATTTTTAGCCACAACAGAGGGAACACCTCATTCGGCAGAGACAGCTTACAAAGTCGACAGGGGTGTCACCTCCCGCCGACAAGTGGCCGTCCATCCTGGGCAAAACCGTGAGCAGATAGGTATGATAAAGTGTACGAAGAAACTAACCCTAGAAATCTTGTGAGACTCCGGTAGATGCTGTAATGAAAGCATGCGGAATCAAAGGCATTCTTGCCAACGTCACGAATAAATCCCGAGCTGTCGGAATTATTGGTCGTCATTAGAACGGCTTTCTTCGTGTCGTTGACCATCATATCTGGCGTTTTCCCACGGCCGAGGTAGTCTGCGCCAAATGCATTACCGGAAACAATTTCGCCTGGAATGAAGAAGTTGTTCTTCCCAAAAGACTTGGCACACTGCCTTATGTGATCGGCGAAATCACCTTGCGCATCAACGGTAATTTGCTGGCCCTTGTCCATGCGAAAACCATCAATGTCGAGCATAGCAACTTGAATACAAGAGAAATGCTCAATCCTTTGGCGCACGGAGGGTTTCCATTCTCGCAGGCGATCCTGTACCGAAGCAAACTTGCTGATTTGACGTTCCCACTAATCATCGGTTAGCACCCGGGGCCTTGATGATAGCACTCTTAAACGTCCAAATATACCTCAGGATAGATGCTGAAAGCTGCAATGTCGCCATATTGGTCGAAGTCGCTATCACGACACCCAACAAAGCGTTCGGTGTCATTGCCCACAACCTCGTATCCTGTGTCGTCGTAGAATCTGGGATAATCACATTTGGGGAGCATCTTGTTGCTGAACTCAAAGTCGTGGTACTGGCGCGATGTTTTGTACATCGCGTTGTGCTCTGTGAAGCTCAAAGGCGCAGACACATTCAGAAAGCCCTCGAATCCAATCAGATCTCCTAGTGTTGCCATCGTGTTGTCCAAAACGACGTACATGCCTCGAGAGTGTATTTCAGCGATGCACTCGCGCCAGCCGTCAATGGAGGCAAAATGAGGATCCAAGAGTGTAAAGTCCAAAGGGCTGAACCCGTCGGATCCCCAGGGGAAATTGATCATCGGGCTGCCAGCAAGATAGATACCCTTGATGCCCATGCCTACCAGATAGTCCAGCGTGTCTTGAAGTCCCTTTATGTCGCCCCCATGTCTCAACTGTGTACCGGTCGAATCATGTTCCCAAGCGGTGCCGTTGGCGTCGTCGTTTGTAGGATCACCATTGACGAATCGGTCAAGCATGAGAGTATAGAAAGGGAAGCGCCAATTATTTGGTGAAGGGGTGAATGCTGCGCGTAGTGAGTTTCAGATCACTACCAAAGATTTATCTAGACTTAGCTTACAATGATCTGGCCATTCTCCCCAGTAGTCGAGTCCCGAGGTGGCGGTTTGGTTTTGGTTCAGATTCCATAGAACTTGATCCGGGTCATACTTCAGGGCCGATGTAAGTGAAGCCCATGCTACTAAAGCGGTAACTGTCTGTGCGCAGAACATCTTCTGCCCTACCTATGACTAACCAGCAATTCAAGGGGAGGGAGCTGTGAGAGAAAGAAAGATGAACGTAAAAGAAAATGCGCGCTGAAGAACGAAGCAAAGGCTTAACATAAATGTACAGTTCAAGCAGAAAGGCGAGTAAGTAAGAAAAAAAAGTCGCAATTAACTGTTGACAATGAACAGCTTCGATTTTCCAGAGAAGGAAAAGAAGATGGTATTATAGTGGAAGTTGAGAAATTTTGGTGTCCTCAAATCCTTTGAGCCCTGTTATCCCGGTAGCAAACATCTTCGGAAACTAACAGGACAATTCATCGACTACGATAGGCCCGATAAATTGAACTGCTCCATCGAAGATCCAGGGGAGCTAGATTTGGGTCGGGAAAAATGTGAGCTCTGAGCGCATCTTGCATAGGAGTGGAGGGAACATCCTAACGCGATAACCCACGATGATACGGAAGGGTTGGCCACCAACCCTTACATTGCCCACCAGATCTCCCGCTACTGTAGCTGGAGCAGGGCCAAGCTGTTGACGTTTTTGTGGTACGGAACTCGGAGAATACAGATTGTGCAGCCCAACTAGGCATTTTGATCATCCAAGATTTGATGGGAGGATGCGGTGTGGAGACGAGCTAATGTCTCCAATTGCCGGCAGACAACCAGCTCCGTCCAAGCTACACGGCATGCCTGAAGTAGTGTTGAATGCCAAAAAAGGACTTCAGCACTAAGTTCAATGCCAAAAGTATCAGAGCGGCAAGAACAGACTCTGCTTGTGTCTTCGAACACATTCAACGGTGATTGGGGCCTGAGACTGAGATCGACTACAAGGGGCGACAGCTATGACCCTCAAAAAGGAGATGATGTCGCAACGGATGGTGACGTGCAGACTAAATGGGGTTGTGATAGGTCACACAGAGTTTGACTGCATGTCTCGATGAAGAATGCTGTGTCTTGCGAGAACGACCGAATCAAGCCAAGAGCCAGCAAAGGTAAAAAACACACCAAAAGAGAATACGAAACATAGTTCTAGTATGAAGGTTATTGTGATGGATGCGAGCATGTTGAGTGGGGACACCAACGTTAGCAGAGATTGAAAACGAGAAACTAGGAATATCAAGGGAGCAAGGGTCGCTGATTTCCCTCGGACCCAACACACTGTCATCCCAGCATAATCCATACGAATCCACGCACATCCAGCATCTTGGATCGCCGAATGCAGTTGATTTAAGCTTTCAGCAAGGCCATTGGCCGGTTGGTGGCGCCCGTGTGATAAGATCTTCGATTGTGTATTTTTGACAGCAAAAACAAGAAACAACACACTCTCACGGTCCGAGGGGTCCTTAGTGCACGCAAATCTTTGAAGTCGGTAAGTATTTATACATATCCACTATTGCCGCATCTTTTAGTACAAACGATCATTCTAGAACGTCACGGAAGGAATCTATTAATGATTCCACGGATATATTTTTGTAAAGGCAAATGGCTGCATGTCTCTCTGTATGACTGTCTGTCCGGGTCAGCAAGTTGTCCGCCAATTTTAAAAAAAATCTCCATTTCCTGATCCTTTATGCAGGGAATAAGGGAAGGGATAGTAGGTTTCCGTTGCATTCTCCCTGGTCATACCCGACAGCTGCACGCCGCCTACAAAAAGTCGCAGGGAACTCAGTGTTTCCCCAGCCTGGGATCCAGGCAAAGCTTGAGGTTTTTCGCCGAACGACTTATTACCATGCTCGTGGTCGCGAAAGTTCAAAGGTTCTTGTTATTGAAAATTAATACATAACCTTCTTTGAATTCCGAAGAGTGTACCTAATAAGAATGTGTAGTTCCCTTGGCGCGTCTCAACGAAAGCATTATAACGTTAGGTAAATCATTATTAGCTAAATCGACGCCGGTAGGTATTCCGATGAACTAATCGGGAGGGACCTGGCGTCGGTGAGAAGCTCGCCAAGCCCTCAACGTCTAAACGTCATCAACTGCTCGGATCATGGCTATTTCGGAGTGGCTCGTCTAGTACTCATTGGGTATTAGCGTCAACGGTAAGCCATAACCGAGATACAGGACCGAGGTGGATCATCATAATCTTGTCCCTAATCAAAACCTTCAGTGCCGGATCTCTTGGCTTGCGCTGTCATTTTCTTTCCAAATTTGGTCCCATATTACCAACCATACACCAACACATACACGGGATACGTTGTTCCTCCTCAGTTTCCAATTATCGCTACCTTAGTCCTTATCAGCTCATTGTCGTTGCTGCTAAGCCCGAGATATTCTACTTACCGGACGAAGTTTCTCCCAACCCTAAAGTTATATTTGCACAGCAGCTGGCCATTGCCACCGCCTCGAGAGCTGCTTATCAACTGCCGTCTAGCCTCCGCGCCACTTCGATGATTTTCCCTTGGGATAGGAATGCAGGAGTTGTTCAAGTCTCCATGAATTCGGTTCTTATCACATGCCATTCGTGCCGACCTCGTCAGCTAGGTGTCATGAGTCGCGAAACCATGAAAGAAAAGGATTGTCTGGAACACAGCCTTCGAACCTGGCTGTCTCGCTTTCTGACGTGAGATACCACGAGATTGGCCACGAGAACGATTGGACAAGACTGGACTCGAATCTACGATAGCGCACCCATGGTGCCACCAGGTCTGACTAACGAGCCCAGAGCTAGACCCCAAGTACCCTAGTGTTGGCTAGACATGTTTCGCTTTCTCCAATAGACTCTCTTAGACCAACCAAAATACCAAAAGGGATTTAGGTAGACGCTCGACTTTCGCAAGAGCACGATAATCGTGTTGAACCAGTAGGCGACACAGAGCCGCCCTTCTCTGGAACAGTTGTGTGCCTATGGTTCTCAGAATTCAAACTCTGACATCATGGTGGGATCCATCGGATGATCCTAGGACCAACCTTGATCGAGCTGAGCCCTACCTAACGGGTCAATCTTTGTATCCTATCATTCGCGCTACTAAACACTTTAAAACACGCCTTTCGCTCGATTATCAATATGAGAATGTGACAAGGTCCCAATGGTCAAAGAATGTCGTGGGACATCGACCAATCCTATACTCCATCACAACCCTGGCTCGCCGATAGGGTCGTCAAGTCTGTAAAGGAAGGCCATATTGAATTGCCAGTAAACGAAAGCCTATGTCGCACGAGATCTTGTGGGACTCCGGCCGCACTCACAAAGCTTGAAGGTCTCATCGATCCTACTAGGACAGATTATAAGCAGATCCTTTGAAATTACTGGACCAGAACAATGCCAGAAGCCGGCTCATCTAGATCTTCAGGATGATCAGCTCATTCATTCTGCCCTGGATCTGGGTAGAAGAGATACTGTGGAGCTATGGATAAGCGCAGCGCAGCCAATATATTATGTGGTCTACAATGCACATCTTTCCCAATTGTCGTCAGATTGACATTGAAGGTTGTTGCAACGTTGGTCCAACCTTCCTATCGTGTTCGAGAGTGCGCCAATACCTACACCCCGAGTCAAGGAGGAGAACGGAGGTTATTGGTAGAATCTGCTCGTCGCAAAATTGGTTCGTGTGTCCCCTCGATGTAATCAATGTCACTTCTGTGGGCTCCACTTCGTTGGGCAATTCCTGCTGGCTTCTGTGTGTGTGGATGCATCCAGTCAGCCATGCCTTCAATACCAAGTGTGGAAGAAGCATGAAACTTGTGTACCTAGATGCGTGAGCCATCATCGAACGAAACAGCAAGCTTGTATTTCCCCAGATTTCGGGTGCCTGCATATGCCCGAGCATTCGCGGAGACGATTAAAGGCTCCACGGCACGCGGCAGATTTTTCTTTTGAAGCGGTTTCCAGCCGAAGACCGTCAAAATGTTCAATTGCGACATCGTAGTTTGGATCCTATTCAGTGATCCGTCTGCAAATGGCTAATTGCGTCGCCGATACCAAGCAGCCAAGATTGCATCAGGCGAAGTCAAAAGTCAGTAAAATAAGACCGAGCTTCTCAGAAAGCGTGATTATCGGGCCCCTGTCAAGGTACCGGTGTCGATCTTACCATTTTGGTGAGAATATAAGATGATGAAAACGTAGTTCACTTGGGCATGTTCAAGTGAACAATTTGCCTCATGGAGCGAGTGATTATTAATCCCAGCTTGATTGTAGAGAATGTGTGACAATAAGTGTTGGAAGCAGAGAAACATACGAAACTGATCAATCTTATTGGTAAATTTTAGCTATAGATTGGGCTTCTTTCACAGGCTTTTACTTTTCTCTTGTGGGTCGATCACAATCATGACATCGACCCTTCCGGTTGAGAACAGTCAAACTGCTTACGTCTAGGATAGACTAATTACGTTGGATTACCACTGCTATATATCCCTGTTGTGTAAATGCAATCCTCCTGGGTAGGGTCACGCAGCTTCAAGAAACATCGGTGCTGGTCAGTATGGCTGTCTAGTCTCTTCGCTGAGTGAGGAACCTGGACAGACCTCCCGACGATTATAAGAGCTCCAAGTTCCAACAATATTATACTAACCCATAATTTATTTCTAATCACAAGGGGCTGAGACCACGGTTTTTACACCAGTGCAGCAGCTATCTTTTATATGCCCATAACGATGGATCCTTGTCTTACTACGACGTGACCACTCCAAGAGAGACTTCACTGCGTGCTTCGATAAAGCCAGCGGAGACCAAGTGAGCGGTGCTTCTATAAGGTGCTTATCCTTTTCTTGTTGCTTCGCACTTCCAAGTGAATAAAGTAGGATCGTCGAAGTGCTTCATATCCGGCAGAGAGTATTGTTCGCTACCGACAGTCTTTAAAGTTCTGTTTTCCGATGCTCTCATGCGGATTTTTCTTGCTACTCTAGATATCAGACCAGATTACTCAACTTTAAAGCATCAGAGCGATCCTCAAAAAGTTGGCTAGCCTTTCTCTCGGGCGGTACTCGTACAGTACATACAGCTCTCTCGTTCATAACACGACGTTGTACTGGCCGTGTGCGGGTCTAATATTTCCAACGGAACATATCCACAGGATCTCCACGTCTGATTTTCTAGTTGTTGACACCTACTATGCTGAACTTTTTCTTACCAAGAAACGTGCTCTGTGAGAAACTATGATGCACAATCATCACATCTTTGCTCTCGTCTCTTCTACCTTCAGGTTTTCACAGTTCTGAATGTGCGCGTGGTCACAGTAACCTTTTCAAAGTGGAATTTTCTTAACCTAAATATACGTCAGGAACGCGACTTCCGCTGCCATGTTCTTCCTTACCAGCAACTTTCAATCCGGGGTGGAGATTTGACCAAGAAAAGTTGAAGCAATAGGGGCCCCAATCCAAGCACCTCTAATATTCGAGACACTGCTCTTTTCGTTACCATCTGCTTGAATATTATCTTGCACTGCTAGAAGAGTCTTAAACAATCACATACGACTACGCACCCTTATTGGATCAAGCATGGAACTGAGAAGAGAAAGAAACGAGACATCCGGAGAAGAGAACGCTCCAATCACCATAAGAAGCTCTCAAGATCACTGGAAGACTTCTTGCTCCAACACAGTTGAGAAAAGCAATCCTTCAAGTCGCGTAATACATTTTCCATCCAGTCACGCTAATCCCGATGTCATCTAGTGCCGCTGTAGTGTAGCTGTTTTTGGAAGGACCGAGCGAAAAATCGACGTTCAAAACATCAGCCCACACAGTTTTTCACGGCAAGGCTCTCGTCAGCGTATGCATAACTCTTTAATTGACGTGCGAGATACTAACTAATCTGCAAAAGAAGCTGAGACATAGGTCGGCAATAAGCGAGGGTTGTACTACTTGAATTTTACTGCCCTTCGGCGGTATGTGATCAAACCCTGCTGCTTGGCATTCATTAACCACTCGCACAAATCTAGTTTCTTCCTGTCCTCAAGCCCCCTCAAAGATTTCAACAGGCATGGAGCGACCTGTAGCTGTGTTAGCGAGATTCAGTTTCTGTGATTAAGCCTTACCTTGAGCGTTATCCATTGATTTTCGGCAGAACTCCGAGGACTTCAACTAGAGGGCTACATCAAAGTATCACGAAATGGCGTCAATGCTGCTAGTCTCGCGCCCAAGGCCCACTGCTGGCCATATTCAGAAGTGGATCTCGGTTGAAAGGATCTCGGTTTCTCTTGTTGAAGTATCTTTTGGGGTCCCGCTAAGTATCACATGAATATACGCGTATGTTTGGTTGATTAAAGCTACCTATCATGGCACGCATAATCGGCTGAATATAAATATGACGTCTCAATGCTTGCCAAGTAAAACTTCCAGGTCGAGTCACAAGAGAGGCATCCTATCAGACAACAGGATCTCGCCTATGAACAATAGTTGCCAGAGGCCCTCTCAGCGGCTCAGTCGAAAACCTGGTACATCATGTAGTCACGTATCAAAGCTATGATCAGAAGGCCTTGGGCGAGAACGCTCTGCTAATATGGGCCCGATAGGGACGGGAGGTTGCAGCTTTCTATGGGTATTAGTGCTTCGCCAAGAGAATTCGAGGCAGAAGAGTTCATTCCACTGAAGTTGAATTTTATACTCATCCTCGTCGGAATTTGGACTATTAATGGGAATCAGCCCACTGCCTATCGTGCCACTTGACCTGAATGTGAGATTCGAGGCTACACAAGACCTGCTGTTACGCAAGCTAGGTTTATTCAGTGGGGCCGTTCTACAAAAGGAAAGATGCTATGTCTAGGAACGAAGCGAATGCCAATCCGCCAAGCAAAGGTTTCGTCGTTACGACTTCGGGCATTCCTTTTTTGGGCCACTACGTTGCACCAACAGTGGCATAAGATTGATCCAAGGAACCTCAGCTCTAACCAAGGCAACGTCAAATCGGACGAGCAAGAGCGCTGCAACGGCTGAAACAACATGGAGTCTGAAGACTTTCTTTCCGAAAGCAATGGAATCGGCGAATCTGGGCATCGGAATGGGATGCATTCATCACGGATATTGCAAGCTTTGGTACCTGATGTTGTTGATCTTGTAGAGCATCTCCGTGGAATACCTCTATGCGCTTTTTCCGATCTATGTTTATGTTTCCTGACTTATTGTTTCTGTTAATCCCGAAGTTGCATCAATCAACCCTTCCAGCCTCTATAAAAGAGACTCTCCTTTGATGAAAGATGGGTAAGTTCGCTTTATAAAAGGGTACCATGGCGACATCAGAGAGCATTGTCGAGCAACCTAAAGTCCATAGATACAGCATTGTCGACTACGACGATGTGACGGTGTTCCAGGAGGGTGTCTCAACCAAGGAGCAAGATCGACCTTTCATAGAAGACCGCGACGTTAGCAGTGAATCCACTCGGGCAATTATGCCATCTGCAGTAAATGACGTGGTACCGCTTGGTGCTAAATCCACTGCTGAGATTTGCGAAAGTATCTTAGGAGTCTTGGAAAGATACCGTCAACCATGCAAGAGTGACTCCGACAAGAAAACATGGCCAGCAAAGGCCGTCTTCTCGATCCAGGTCGAGAAATTTGTACTGAAGAGCGAGCCAGTCCGGATGGTCCTTCCG
>JAABUO010007394.1_pt1 | contig 12534 bp, 6 predicted proteins | sample 5559291 | NCBI WGS metagenome assembly JAABUO01 (sample SAMN10711878, study PRJNA513372) | rock metagenome | isolation source: Antarctica rocks | place: Antarctica: Victoria Land, Finger Mt sud
CGCAACTTCGCTCAACTCGATTCCATCAGCGCCGTACATCTCCTTGGCAATCGCAGTCATCTTTTTTTCTACCGACATATTCACATCGTAAAGTAATTTCATTTGGCTAGTCGTCTCGGCAGCACTCATGACTCCCTTTGCAAGGTTTATGGCGCCTTTTCCACCCTCCGCCCAATGGTGGCTAAGTATGGCATCCACCGCTCCTGCTTTGAGAGCTTCCTCACGAATCACTTCAACTTCAGCAGGTGTATCTGTAGCAAAATGGTTGATTGCGACTACGACTGGTGCCCCGTAAGATTTCGCATTCGAAATATGCTTTGCCATATTTACGCACCCTTTCCTTAACAGATCGACATTCTCTGTGCGATAGACTTTAGCCAATGCAGCGCCAGGTGACACATCCGGGCCACCGCCATGTAATTTGAGAGCTCGCACTGTGGCTACAATAACCACGACGTCAGGGGAGAGTCCACTAGATCGACATTTGATATTGAAAAATCTTTCTCCGCCCATGGTGAAATCAAATCCAGCTTCGGTCACAACGTAACCTGCATGCTCCTTTGCGTCTTCACATTCTTCTGTGCCAGCTAGTTTCAACGCAATTTTATCTGCCAATACTGACGATGCTCCAATCGAAATATTAGCAAACGGTCCAGCATGAACAAAAACAGGAGTTCCTTCCAGGGTCTGCATCAGATTTGGCTTAATGGCATCTTTCATCAATGCGGTTAGCGCACCCCCTGCGCCAAGGTCGTCACATGTGACAGGATCTCCAGACTTACTGCTGGCGACTACCATACGTCCCAATCGCTCTCTCATCTCAGAGAGGCTGTTTGACAATGCCAATACGGCCATGCATTCGCTGGCTACAGAAATATCAAAACCAGTGGTTCGCGAATGTCCTTTTTCCGTGGGCGCTTGTCCAACTGTGATTTGTCTGAGATGCCGATCATTGACATCAAGTACTCGCCGCCATGTGATGGTCTCTGGATCAATGTCCAAGCGCGCAAATCGAGTGATTTCTTCTTCAGTCAGATCGTCAGGATTTTCCTTTTGTATTCCTAGCTTTTGAAGCCGTCGAAACATGATTGGAGCAAACTTCCGCTTACCACCTTTTTTGGGGACCAATCTGCTATACAAGGCTTTATCCTTCTGAGTCGATTCATGGAACATTCTGGTTTCAATTGCAGCAGCCAGAAGATTATTCGCAGCTGTAATAGCGTGAATATCTCCAGTCAAGTGCATGTTGAACTCATCCATGGGAATCACTTGGGAATAGCCGCCTCCTGCTGCACCTCCCTTAATTCCAAAGGTAGGTCCTTGGGAAGGTTGTCGCACATTTGCGAAAGCAATTTTGTTTAAGTGGGCACCTAGCGCCTGGGTGAGTCCCACTGTCGTAGTTGATTTTCCTTCTCCTAAAGGCGTAGGGGTGATCCCAGCAACCAATATATACTTTCCGTTTCGCCTGTGTCCGAGTCTTTCTAGGATGTCAAGCTTGATTTTTGCTTTGTAAGCTCCATACATTTCCAGTTCATTATCAGTGATTCCAAGTTCATGCGCCAAAATCTCTATATTTTTGGGATGCTGTGCTCTGCTGATACTGATGTCGCTCGGTACAGGATTTTTAGGGTCAATCAATAATGGTGAGACTTTCCTCGAAGCATTCATTTCGTCAAAGAGACGCGCTGAATCCACAACATTTTGCAGGAGCATTGCAACAGTCATAGGCCCTACGCCCCCAGGGACTGGTGAAATGAGACCTGCTCTTTCTGAAGCGCTTTCAAATTCGACATCACCAACGAGTTTTTGACCAGACTTCTTGGTTGAGTCGGGCATATAATTCGTCCCGACGTCAATGACTACAGCCCCTTCTTTAATCCACGAACCCTTCACAAAGTTCGGTTTGCCAATGGCTGCAATAACAATGTCAGCCTGCTGGACGATCTCAGGCAAATGCTGTGTGCGTGAATGGCAGACAGTCACAGTCGCGTCAGCGTTCCTCAGTAGATAACTAACTGGAGCACCAACAATGTCTGATCGACCAATCACCACAGCTCTCTTACCGCTGATCGTCACCTTAGCATGCTCCAGCAGCACCATTACTCCCTTTGGAGTGCAGGGTATAAATAATGGTGATCCTCCTCGTTTGGCGAGCTCACCAATATTCGCGGTTCCAAATCCATCAACGTCTTTTGTTCCCGAGACTAAGCTCGTAATGCGAGTTTCGTTGATATGTTTAGGTAAAGGTAACTGGACCAGAATTCCGTGCACGTCAGTATTGTGATTAGCCTTGTAGATCTCATCAACCAGTTCCTGTTCTAGTGTATTCTCTGGCATCTGGATCAGCTGGCAGGAGATATTCGCCTCTTCGGCTGCCTTCAATTTCATTCGTACATATGTATTGGAGTCGCTTCGTTCTCCAACCTGAAATATAATCAACGAAGGTTTAAATCTCGGGTGCGTCCTCTGGGTCTCCTTGATTTCAGCATTCAGACGCTCGCGAATCTGCTTTGCTATGGCCGTGCCATCTATCTTTTGTGCACCGGATGCGGATGACATTGCCCTGAACGAAGTGCAGTGGAAGGATGCTACAGGATACCTGAGCCGGGCTGTGCCAAAAAGAGGACCACACACTCGTCGAGCAGCCAACGTGAAAGTCAAGCAGGCGGCCAATTGACTGTGCTCGTTGAATCTGGGCCTGTCCGGTCAGGTCAGGTCAGCGTAGGGCCCGATTCGGTTTTGACAAGCGAGAGAACCACAAAACTTAAAATCCCACCGCAGAACGTGAACCAGCCCTCAGCAGGGTCCATCCTATGCTGAACGTTGTGCAATACCCCACGAATTATAACAGAGATCGTCTGCACCCGTTGTCATCTTCTGGTCCTTTTTCTTTGAAGTTGAAGGAAGTGGGGCTGGAAAGTGTTGCGTCATTGGGCATCTCATTCGCACGTTTTTGACATTTTTGGGGTAGGTAATCAACTTCTGGCAGACGGATGACAGATCTTCGAAGAAAGGTGGGGCGTAAGGCGATCAGCACATCAACCAAGACATCCCGTCAGTCCTCTCGGGCTAACTCACGAGCTGCCTCTGAGGATGAAGGTGTTGGCTCTGATGGTGATTGGAGCGTGGCATCTAACGAAACAGTAGATTCTGTGACAATGGACCCAGATATTTCTTTTCAGAGAGATTGGGATCAGGACCTACTTGAAGCAATTGAAAGGTTAATCGAACGTAAAGGTTCTTCAACACAGGGGCGAGAAGAGCTGCTCTGCAAAATTGTTCGAATAATGAGCCTCAAATACACAAGCAGCACCCTTGAAGGCCGAGAAGCAGACTTGGCTGAAGCGAGTCTACGATGCTTGAGTTATGCCCGCACGGATAAGGAGAGCTCCTATGCCTCCCGTTCTCTGTCTCTTTTAGCTCTCACTAAACCTTCCTTTTCAGCGTTGTATGACATGACGGCCCCTTCACTACGCAAACAAATCACAAATTCGCCATCCATTAAGATTAAGAGAGCATGCTTACAAGCTTTGGGAGCAATCGCTTTCTTCTGTGCATCCGCTTATGAGATGGAAGCAGTTATGGGTTTCCTTCTCGAAGCCATAGAGTCCGATGGTTACACTCTAGAATCAGGCGGCGAGGAAAGTGTTGTTATTGGCGCAATTGAGGCATATGCGTTTCTCCTATCGTCCGTCGATGAGCCTGAAGATGTAGTGCAACAAGCTACGCCAATTTTGGTCGATCAGCTTGAGGCTGGCGACGTAGGCGTTAGAATGGCTGCTGGACTCGCAATCGCTCTTATCTATGAATTGGACGAAGAGATCAACAGCGATGATGACACACATCGGCAAGGTCCTTACTACAATGTTCATCTACTAACAACTCTCCTGGCCCAACTTTCTACTTCATCAAATAAGAAGATGTCAAAAGTTCATCGTCGAACGCAGCATTCAAGTTTTCGGGATATTCTCGCAACCGTTAGCAATCCTAGCGGGTCAGCGCCCTACTCTACGCTCAAATTTGGAAACACGACGTATGCCATAGATTCTTGGACCAAAGCGGCTCGTTTACAATACCTTCGAAACATTCTTACACATGGATTTCATGTGCACTTTTCGAAAAACGAGGCGGTTAGAGACTGCTTGGAGTATCATGGCGGAGTGCCTGGTGATAATAGCTCTGACGATTCCGACAACGACTCCGTTGCCAGCTCTCACGAAGTTCGTGCTCGAATAAACAAGGAAATGAAGCGAATGCAGGACGACCGCGTGCGGCATGATCGCTCGAGGAGTGGGAAAGGTATGCAGAGAGAATGGGGAAATGGATACGACGATGATTAGCGATTTGTTTATTGGTGATAGTGGCGTTTTGGACTGACAACGGAGGCAGCATCTATTGGGCTGGGATTTGGGAGATGGCTATCTTTTATACCTGACTGCTCTTTCTAGACAATCATGCTGGAACTTTACATCTCACCTTCCCCGAAAATGGTTTATTCGAAAAGATTTCCTGATCTATTTCTATGCGTATGCCCAGTTTCCCCCGCCTAGCTCCATGGGATTTTGAAATAGAGGTCCAAAATCACGACAACAATCTCTTCGTCGTGAACTGTCCATCATGTCAAGAATATGTTTGTTGGGGATTGTATGCTTAATGACTCTTTTTCTAATGTAAAATTGTGTCTTTAGTGGCGTAAAGGAGCACCACCAACAGTGGCAATTGTCAATCGCGAGGCACCAAAATCGTACTCTCACTCAACCACTGGTGACTGTCAAAAAACCTCAGATACCTTGATAGCCACGATTGATACCAGTCAGGACACGCATTTGTGCATCTACAGTGTCTTCTCCAAGTATGCCGTCGTTATCGGCGGCACCGTTAGAGATCATACGCTGGTTCGAGCTGCTATTTCTAGAAGTCGGGTCCGCTCTCTGTCGCACATAATGATCTTGTACAATACGGTCCACTACAACCCGGATCTTGGCATTGCGAAACTCGCTTTTGCTATTGCTGGTGGCGTTTAGTAAACTGGACACATCAAACGGTGCTTTGGTGAAAGGGCCGCGGATCTTTTGCCCATCGATTGTTCCGTAATTGCAAAGGATTGTCATACACAAATACTTCTCATCGCGCTCTTTCCATCGCGCGAGCGATATAAATCTGATGTAATCGTCGTACGACAAGTCGATAAAGAGATAAGATGTGAGATTGGTAAAGAGTTCGTCTTTCTTGATCAAGGTTGAGGTGTTTGCGACGTCTGCGAAAAGGCCTAGAAGTCTCTGGCGGAGCAAAACCGACTCCATAGCCCATAATTCTTCTTGGCCGACTTGCCCAGCAATGTCTGCGCTGGCTCTGACCTCATATATAGGAGCAACTTGATAACTGACCGCAGCACTGCCGGCGAATATTGCCTTTAGGGCCTTTTTCCAGCCTAATTCCGAGTGGATATCTGTCCTCAAATACTGTACGACGAGAGAATCCTTTGGCTCCTTATCCCTCAGATCTATCTCCAAAACGTGTAGGAGAACACGTATAAAACCAAGCCAAGCGGTATGGCCGGTGGAAAACGCCCATCCCACCACCTGCCAGAGATTTTCAGCATTTCCCCACAAACTCTCCTCGACTTCGTACTTGCTCATATCTATATTCTTAGAAGGACCTGTTGCCTGGTTTAACTTTCGTTTCCGCCGTGACTTTCGCTCGTGTTTGTCAAAACGCCAAATGTCGCCAATTCCGCAAGCCGATGGTCCAACCGCAGACGTAATACGACGCAAGTATCGACACGCCGGAACAGATACTTCGTGATATAATTCAGGGTCATTTGCAAAGTCAGGATGAACAGCTAGCGTTGCAAGGAGAGAAAGATGCTCGGGGGCCGGGATATAGACTTTCTTGGACCCATCCCGAGCGGAGCTAAGACTTTCCAGGAGCTGAATACCGGCTGCGAAGTGATGCTCATGAAAGCAATTGTTGACCGTACCTTTGAGCGTAGACGGCATCGGAATAGCTCTTGCGTAGTCTGTCATCATTTTAGCCAGGCATCTGGAAGGCAAATCGTTCGTCGCGAATCAGCAGAGTATGTGTCTGGTGGGAAAGATGGGAATTTTTGGAATGGTTACCTGAGAAGTGCATGAACGAGACGGATCGGTTGAAAGAACCGTCGGGTCAATGGGCCGTCTGTTGAATTGCGCAATTTGGGTAACAAATACGAGCACTTGATTCTGAACTGGAACGAGTTCCTGAACGAGAAAGGGTGAATCGGAATCTCTAATTACAATATCTACACGCTTGTGAATAGCGACCATACCCCCTTCAAGTACTGCACAATCTCGTCACTCCCAAGCTTGCTCTCGCCGTAGAGTCGGTCGACGAAAGAGATCGGTACTTCACCAATGGAGTATCCATTCTGCCTTGCTCGCACCATCATCTCCATCTGAAACACGTATCCCTTACTCTTTGTTTGTGATATGATTGTCTGCAGACACGGTTTTCGATAGAGGCGGAAACTCCCTGTGAGGTCAGAGACACCTGGGTTCAATGCAATAGTAGCTAGAAAGTTGGCTCCTCGGGAGACCAATTTGCGTTTCAGATCCCACCCATAGACGCCTCCATTTCCAGCATATCTCGTTCCTGTGACAATGTCGAGGCATTGCGTCTTTTGCAGCTCGATCATTTGGGGAATGAACTTGGGATGATGTGAGAAATCTGCATCCATGATTATGACAAAGTTGCCCGTACAGTACAGCAGTCCATGGACATAGGCAGTACCCAGCCCTAGCTTGCCTGCTCGTGCCTTCAACAAAACGCGTTTGTTTCCATATATTTTGATGAGCTGCTTTGCTACTTCTTGTGTCCCGTCTGGGGAAGCGTCATCTACCACCACGATTTCCCAGTCAATGCCATGCTCTTCGAAAGTCTTCGCCAGAAGCCATGTGATGATGGGAAGGTTACTGCGTTCGTTGTAAGTTGGGAGGATGACTGAATACTTATCGGGCATGATCGCTGCGTCGGTCTTGACCTTGGGCTTAGAGACCGATGAAATAGCAAGATGCACAGCGTAAGAAGAAGCGAAATAGTTCATAAATGTACAATGTATAAAAGGGCATAATCTAATCCGGCCGTTTCCGTTCCAATGCCAGCGTTTCAATTGTCGTATCCGACACCTCGTCTCCACATATCGTTGTTATCCACATCAAATTTTCTTTGTTGCATTCCATACTGCGAATGGTATGGTTCGTATGCCTGAGGGCGTGAAGGAGACGCCGTGCGAGTCGGCCCATCAGCAAAAGGGCTCGGACGTCGAGAATCTTGCGATGGCCGATTTGCAAAGAAGGAGGTCGTGTGGTCCGCAGGAGACGACAATGGCTGCGACTGCTGTGTCATCGCAAGCTTTTTCATGGAGCCGTGGCTCGAAATGTCATCTTCCAAGTCCCGCGTTGGTTTGTAGTTATGGTAAGCTTTCATATCGCCTCGCGCAGTAGCACCTAAGGCGTCCAACTCGGTGGGCAAAGCGAGGTTTGAAGAAGATTTAATGAAAGACGCGCGGTCGTCCCTCATTGGATGATATCTTGAATCTGGGTTTTTGGAAAAAATGGCATACGCTGTAGATATACCAACCAAGATCATGAGTACCAGTGCAAAGACAGCGTTTGCAATAAAGAATACAACACCCATCACCCCCACGACAAGTGGTGGAACTCCATTGAAGTTGGAGAAGAACATGACGAGTATTACATTGAATAACGTAATCGCAGAGATGGCAATATTGAACGCATTGGTGCGCTTGTCCATGAAGGGTCGAAGCCAAGAAATCGTCGCCAAGTAAAACACTTCAACTGCCGTCAAACCGATAGCCTGGCCGAGTCCAGAAGATTGACCAAACGCTATGAGACAAGCCTTCACAAGGAAGTAAAACAGGAACGGGATGATGAAATAGTATGCCGTTGCTCGAAATTGCACATAAAGAAATCCCCACCGATTCAGATGCGCAGATTCCGAGAAAAGTAGATAAGCTGCACTTTTGTGCTGTAGCAGAGAACTCTTCGCGATGCGGACTACTCTGATGGACGCGAGAAGTAGCAGACCTAGAAAGATCAGGAACATGACCACGGCTAGAACGATGCAAGCTGGCGAATCCCGTTCCACTAGTTCCCAGAGGCACAAAGTGGCTATTTGCGTCCATGCAATGAGAACAATCCGGTACATTACACCTTTGAGTACAACCTTCCAGTTTCTTCGAAAATCGCCGAATCTGTCTCCCTTCACCCAACCTCTCTTTGCAGCGACTTCGCAAAAGCCTTTAAACATCATGAAGAAGATGATTGTGAAAACCACGAAAATGAGGAAAAAGGTCAACCCAGTCAAAAACAAATTCGTAATTTCCATGTTTGCTCGGAAGGCCACTCTGTTGATACCTTTTAGTACCTTGATTTTCGTAACTTCGTTGAGCGTATTGCCGTTGTTTGTTCGTGCTACCAGCTTGCTCGAGTGATTCAATACACGTACAGTGTGCTGAGCCTGTCTGACAAGCCATTCGCGTCCCGACTCAAGTAATGGACCAATCGCAGTGTCGCGCTTTTTCTTTACCACTTGAACTGATGTGGTACTGACCTGATTGAGGATGTTGGATGGAGACCCTCCGGTGGCCTGAACGTACCATGTGAAAATCGTTTGCATGAAACCAAGATAAATGATACCCATGGTCCATTGAAAGTTTTGTGTCCAGGCAGATGCAATAGGCGGGAAAGGAACTGTCATCATGCCTATGAGTGCCAAACTCTGATAATAGCCAAAAAGAGACAGCGCATTGCTTGCTACATGCGCCGAAGTCGTAGAATGGCCTAGAGCGTGAGCGACAGCAGACGCCACAATGGCCAATCCAACAAGGACGGCCGTAATCCAGCCCACAATTGCCGTGTCTACTGTCTTCCCATTCGAGAGAGTTGCCTGCACACAAGCCAACTGTTCATTTGTATCGCTAGAGTTGATGATGACAGTTACCTTGGCATCAAGATCAGGGATCGAGTAGGCAATGCCGGGAATGGAGTTAATGACAGACTGCGGAACCTGAAGGGTACCTGGCAGATCAAGCTGACCCGTACTCATTGGGCACAAACCGGCCAAGTTGGCATCACATGGGTTCAACGTTTTGGTCAGGACTGACAAACCATACGCGATGAGCGTGAGAGAGATGCTGACATTGCCGTTGATTGTCGTAATTCCAATGATGTCGAATTTGAGGGTCCTATTATCAGGCGTAAAGACGACTTGAAACAGGGTAGCGGAGAGGCTCGAATTGTCCATGCACGTAGCGAGCGATGAAGTCGTAATCATGCGCTCCGCCGTGACGAGAAGCGGTATCATGCTGAAAACCAGCCATAGCGAGAGGCCCTTCATATTGTGATGCGAAGTAGGAATGCGCCGGGATGCAGTTCGCTGTAATGTCGAGGGTCGTTTGGTCCGGAGGCGCGCTTTCGAAATCTGATTCTAATCCGTGATTCTTAGCGGCCGTGAGGAATGCTGAGGAACGAGCGAATAGTAGAGCGAGCGGGAGGCAACCGAAAGAGAAAACTCACAAAAAGCGCAAAGAGAGCACTTCGGAGTTGAGTTGGCGCGGACTTAATCCTGTAAGCAGGTGAGATCCCTTGGTTGGTCCTATCACCGAGGCTAGGCGTGTACGAGTGTGTGCGTTGGGGGTTGTGTGTGGTGAGATCTCGGAAGGGGAGGGATACGTGGGAATGGGGGGGAGTAAAGGGGCTAGGAGGAGCCGCCAAGAAAGGAAAAATCAACACAGCGACCCTAATAATAGACCACGGAAATCCCCGATAAAGCAGAGGATCTGATCGCAGGAGATGATGAGACGCCCTTAGCTAGAGTAGATGAAGCCAAGATGGTGTATTTAATTGCTTGCTGAAATTTCTTGCATTTAATTGCTGCGTACCTGATTGACTGCCACTAAAGCGCTGATGGGACTTGCTCACAAACGGAAGCGTCATCAGGAGGGTCAGAGAGTGGAAAGTGAGGATGATAAGAGTGGTGTGGATGCAGCCGTAGGAAGTGATATCCAAGTGGTCGAGGTCGTGGGAGATGGCGATGCCGGGGAAGTTGAGCAAGGGGAGGTGGAAGGAACGTTTGCCGCTTTGCGATTGGGCGACAGAACCGCGAGAGCCATCGCTGATATGGGCTTCACATCGATGACTCCGATTCAAATCAAAACAATACCGCCGCTGCTGGCTGGACGAGATGTATTGGGTGCTGCTAAAACAGGTAGTGGCAAGACGTTGGCTTTCCTCATCCCGGCCATCGAGATGCTTCACTCCTTGAAATTCAAATCGAGAAATGGTACGGGTGTGATTGTAGTATCTCCGACTCGAGAGTTAGCGCTGCAGATATTTGGAGTTGCTAGAGAGCTGTTGGCTCATCATTCGCAGACCTTTGGTATTGTCATGGGCGGTGCTAACCGGCGGGCTGAAGCAGAGAAGTTGGAGAAGGGAGTGAATCTCCTCATTAGCACACCCGGCCGCTTACTCGATCATCTACAAAATACAAAGGGGTTCGTCTTTCGCAACCTGAAGGCCTTGATTATTGATGAGGCGGATCGGATCTTGGAAGTTGGTTTTGAGGACGAAATGAGGCAGATTATAACCATCCTTCCCAATGAGGGGCGGCAAACGATGCTCTTCTCAGCTACGCAGACCACCAAAGTCGAAGATCTTGCACGAATCTCGTTACGGCCCGGGCCCTTATATATCAACGTCGATCAAGATGATAAGGCTGCTACTGTAGAAGGTTTGGAGCAGGGATATGTGGTCTGTGAAAGTGACAAGCGTTTTCTCCTTCTCTTTTCCTTCCTGAAACGAAACCTCAAAAAGAAAGTTATTGTCTTCTTCTCTTCTTGCAATTGTGTAAAGTACCACGCGGAGCTGTTGAATTACATCGACCTTCCTGTCCTAGACCTACATGGAAAGCAAAAGCAGCAAAAGCGAACCAACGTGTTTTTTGAATTCTGCAACGCTTCTCATGGCACGTTGATCTGCACCGATGTCGCTGCGCGAGGACTGGATATTCCAGCCGTTGACTGGATTGTGCAATTCGACCCACCGGATGACCCTCGAGACTACATTCACCGTGTTGGACGCACGGCTCGCGCAGGCTCACGCGGAAAATCCCTCCTCTTTCTCACACCCAGCGAACTTGGCTTTCTGCGTTATCTCAAGGCATCGAAGGTCCAACTCAATGAGTTTTCCTTTGAGACCAAGAAAATTGCAAACGTGCAGACGCAATTGGAGAAACTAGTCTCGCAGAATTTCTACCTCAATCAGAGCGCCAAGGAAGGGTATCGGTCGTACTTGCAGGCCTATGCGTCACATTCACTCCCAGTATTCGATATCAATCGTCTGGATTTATCTAAAGTTGCCGCTGCATTCGGGTTTCAGGTCCCGCCCAAGGTCAATATCACCATTGGGGCTTCGGGGAAGGTCCAGAGACGAGGAGGCGGAGGTGGATTTGGAAAGAAACGAGATGCAAAGCAGGAAGGGATGTTTAAAAGGCGCAAGCCAATTCCATCTAATTTCAGTCGATAGTGTTACTATGCCTACCCCTACAAACCTAGAAAAATGATACCGTTAGCCTACCCAAGTTACCATGCCCTACGTGCTTCTCCCGATCGCTTTCGATCATCATTTCTTATGCGGAGTTCCAGAGATGCCAAGGGCCTTGCGGCGCGCCAAACGATTAACCTGCGGAGGCATAAACCTTCCATTTCCGATAGATGTCTTGTCCTCTGCGCCTCCAGTAGCTTTGACACTAGAAGGCGCCTTTGACATGACTTCTCCGAAACTCACAAAATGCAATTTTTGGCCACTAAGCTCCCGTCCCTCCAAAGCCAAGGTCGCTTTGCCCGCATTTGCCACAGAATCATACTCTACGAATACACCAGAATGATCGGGCCGAAGCTCAACCTTTCGAAGGCTGCCAAATGGCTCGAAGAGCTGACGAATACGGGCTTCATTGACAGTATCAGCAACGTTTATAGCACAGACGGTTTTTTGAACCATTTGTTCGTGTGTCGGTCGATCAGTCTCAGTACTTGTCGCAGAAATTGCTGGATTGACAGTTCGGTGAGCAATCGGCTTTTTGCTCTTCACATTTGCATCAGCTATTTTAACACCCAATGCCCTGCCTCCAAACTTAGTCCCATCGAGTGTGAGAGCTGCTTCTGCAGCTTGACGAGTAGCAAAGGTAATAAATCCAAAGCCCTTCAAGGTGCCGTCGGGGTTTTTACTTAGACTGACATTTGTAACTTCGCCATGGGATTCAAAATGGGGCTTGATATCATCTTCGGTCGCTTTAAAAGGCAAGTTTGTTGCCATTACTTGCCGACCCTCGTAGATTGCGCCACTACGAGCTGCACGATTGCGTGGATCCGAGATATGTACCTTGATCTCGTGTCCATTAACGACAGTCCCGTCTAGTTCTAACGCAGCATACGATTGCTCGGTCGACTTGAGACCAATGTAGCAAAACCGTCGTTTC
>JAABUO010007396.1_pt1 | contig 12532 bp, 19 predicted proteins | sample 5559291 | NCBI WGS metagenome assembly JAABUO01 (sample SAMN10711878, study PRJNA513372) | rock metagenome | isolation source: Antarctica rocks | place: Antarctica: Victoria Land, Finger Mt sud
CACAACGCGTCGCTCTTGCGTTCCCACTTACCCCTCATGCTCCGCCTCATCCTCGTCCCCTTCAAGGCGCAGCGGCCGGCAGCGGTTGCAGAGCGGGAGCAGGGTCACACCACGCGTGCGGCTGCCCCCCGGCATCAAGGCGTGGCGTGAGAAAAGCTCGCCCACGTCCATGACCCGCGCGCAGTGAGCACAGGCCAGCGCGCCAAGTGCGCGGTAGGCCGTCGTGCGCTCCCCATCGTCGTGGCGGGCCGGCCCCGCGCGCCGGCTGTGCGCGCGCTCCTGTGGCCGTCGCGGCCATGCGCTTCCATCAGCCATCGGCGTTCGCGTCCAGGCGCAGGGGGCGACAAGCCACACACACCGGCGCCGTCGTTACCGCTCCCGTGGTACCAACGGGGACGTGCGGGGAGCGGCGCGAAAACACGTCGTCCACGAGAATGGCGCTTCTGCACTGCACGCACATACAGGGCACAACAGCGCGGTAGGCCGTGGTGCGCGCGCCCTGCCCATCAGTCGCGGGTCCCACCACATGGCTCTTGACGTGTCTGGGCATCTTTCCCTCGTTCTCATGTCGCCTGTTTAGTCGGCGTCGCCGGAGCCGGCGCTGTCCAGGTGGAGTGGCCGGCAGGTGACGCAGATAGGCACAGGTGTCGCCCCCGTTGCGGTCAGCAGGGCGCGTGGCGCGCGGCGCGATAAGAGCGCGCTCGGCGGGATCGCCCCCTTGCACTCCACACCCGCTAACGTGACGACCGCACGGTAAGCCGTCGTCAGCGTGGCCGCCCCGTCGATTGCGGGTCCGAATCCTTGCTGGGTGTAGGCCTAGTGTTACGGAAGCTGCTATGAAGTGCAAAGTAGCACGCTGTCTGAAGAGACAAAGAGCCGACTTTGTTCCTGGAAATGGTACTTCGGCCACTTTCGCCACCGTGCAGTATCTCCGTGCGCCCATTGCACCTTGTTAGACGGCGTGGAAGAGCCGCCTCCAGCCGAAATCGGTACTTTTTGACGGTCGGGATGACAATCGCAGATCTATCCTTGCCGAAATGGTGCGCTTACTTTGCACTTGGTAGCAGCTTCCGTAACACCAGGCCAACCAGGAGATCGAGAGCAACCTCGCGGACACAGGCGCGCTTGGCGCGCTTATCGAGGCGCGGGCGGTCGCCCTTGTCGCCGAGCGTGACGCGGAGCTGGATGCGCTGGCGTCACGCTTGCCGGTCCAGTGACAACGCCGAGATTGAGGCGCGTGCGCTGCTACTCCTTCGACCTCCTCTTGCGCTGCTCTGGCGTCAAAGGGGTGAAGTCTATGGTTGACAAGGAGGTAGCCCGTTGTTGGTCCTCTGCCGTCCGTTGGTATAAAGACTCACGCATGCGCCGTTGCTCACACGCTGCGCAGCCACAATCAGCGGGGTGCGTGTCCGCTTCCTCCCATTCGGCCACTGTCATCGGCCCTCGTGGGGCTGGAGGTTGCTGGGAAGCGGGCATGTCCCGCGCGCAGAAGCGACAGACCTGAGCGCGGACGGGGACAGCAGAGAGGCAAAAGGGGCATGCCCGCATGGGCGTAGGAAGCGCCTGTGGAGAGGTAGCGGCATCATTGGTAGCCGGTGCAAGGAGCAGAAGTGTGACGAAGGCGAATGGCCCAAAGAGGAGGCCAAGCACGACCCACGACCCAACATGGCGGTGCTTTCGATCCGCCAGGATGCCCGACCCGACCGTAAACAGGTACAGCCAAAAAGCCGCGCCTAGTAGGACCGCGAACGAATAGTCCATGAGCAGCCCACCCTCTCGCGCACCAGTGTACGGGTAGGGGTGATAGCAGTCAAACAGACGACATAAGGAGATACCGACGATGGCACGTACTACGACCAACACCAAGACCCGCAGGGTTGCCTCGCCTGACCAAATCGTGAGCCATGCGGAGCGTGAGATGTCCCGCGAGCGGCAGGCACTAGAGCGCGGCGAGGCCATGGCGCCCGAGACGCGGCTCGACCGCGACCTCGCGCACCTGGGCGACCCCGACGCGGGTCGGCGCGCGCAACCGCGCCGACGCCGCGAGCCCGATCATGTGCCGATGACTTACGTGGGGAAGAAGTCGAGGGCCTTGCTCGTTGATCAGTTCGTCACACTAACGGTTCCGACGGACGAAAACGACCTCAAAGTGGCTGATCTCGAAGAGGTTATTCCAGGGCTCGACCGAGACTCGCAGCAAAAAGCATGGGCGACCGAGAATGCTCGCCTCGGCGTTGAACGACCATACCGGCCGTTAGCGGACAGATTAATCGTCGCCGGCAATGACTACACGTTCGAGCGCGGAAAAGCCGTGTTGGTCCACGAGGACGACGTGGCCTACCTGCTAGCCCACGACACCTATCGCATTGAGCGCGCCGCTGACATTGAGGTTGACGATGTGTTGCCCCGTCGCCGGCCTGGCTACCGGGGGTCCTGAGCATGAGCGACACAGACACCAGCGCCACCCCGCCTACAGCGGACACGCCGGACACGCCGCGCGAGCGCCTGGCGCGCGCCCGTGAGGCCAACACGCAGCTACAGGCGAAAGGCTTGGCGGCGCAGCGCATCGCGCGCGGTTTGGTCGCCCTCGAATCGACCGACCCGCTTGCGACCAGGCTCGATATCTCACGGGCGCTCATTCGATGCATGACCATCGTCAGGGACATGATGGCGCTGTCAGGTGAGGTTGTGGAGGCGGCCGATAGCGCCATCACAGCGGCGGCCACCGCCGACAAGGAGGGCGACCATGCCCCGTAACGCACGCGCCACAACACCACCGGCCGACCAGACGCCCGCGGTCGAGAGCGACGAGGCGACGGCCCGCCTGCGGGCGGCAAAGGAGAAGGCGGCCCTGACGCCGCGCGATCTGGCGCTGCGGCACTGGCCGTCCATCGCCCCGCGTCCGTACGCCGAGCAGGACGGCGCTCCGCCCCTGGGTGAGAGCGCGCAGAGGGGCCGCGAGACACGCGGTCCCGACGGCTCACGTCTGCTGTCGCCCAACGGTCCAGGGCCTGACGCCTACTGACTGACGGGTAAAACCCGGATACTTGCCAATACTTGCTGATAGTTGGCACAACGTGGAGACAACCTATGGATGATGAGACCTGCGCGGGCACGCGTAAGGACGGGACGCCCTGCCGCGCCCGACGCCTGCCGGGGAGCCAGTGCTGCTTCGCGCACGATCCTTCCCTACGCGACAAGCGCGATGAAGCCTACGCTACCGGCGGCCGCAACAAGGGGGCCGCACAGCGCGTGCAGCGCCTCGTGCCCCACGAGCTGCGCCCCGTGCTGACGCTCCTCCTGGAGGCCCTGACGGAGACGCACGAGGGCACGCTGCCAACGCAGCAGGCGACGGCCCTCGCCGCGCTCGCGGGGGCTATCAGCAGGATTTACGGGACGGTGGAGATCGAGGCTCGCATGTCCGCGATTGAACGGAGGGTGACGACGGATGGGGACGCTTCTTAATCGACTCTCGAAGCTGGAGCAGGTGGTCGGCACGCGCAACGCCGTGGCGCTCAACCCAGCCGCTGACCTGGGCGACCTCGATCCCGCGTGGGTCGCCGCCGAGATCGCGCGCTGCCGCGCCGACTCGGCCTACTTTATCGACACGTACTGCCTGGTCGAGTCGGATGCCGGCCGGGGCGTCGTGGCCTTCCGGCTCTTCGACTACCAGCGCGACGTGCTGCGGCAGTGGATGACCCACCGGGAGTGCATCACCCTCAAAGCCCGCCATCTGGGCATCACCGAGCTGGCGGCCGCGCTCGCTCTGTGGCAAGTGAGCTTCTTCGGGCACAACAAGGTGATTGTCTTCTCGCAGGACGAGCCAAAGGCCAAAGAATTCGCCCGCAAGTGCCGCATCGCGTGGGACCACCTCCCGGCGTGGTTGCAGGTTCCCCTGTCCAACCCGCAGTTGACGACGACGCTTGAGCTTAGTAACGGGTCGCGCATCTTGCCGCAGGCCGCGACCGAGAAGGCCGCGCGTTCGCTCAATTGCCAATTGCTCGTGCTCGACGAGTTCGCCCATCAGGAATACGGCGCGGCGATCTTCGACGCCGCGGCCGTGACCGCGCGCTCGGCCGGCCAGCGCATCCTCGTCATCTCGACCGCCAACGGAGCCGGGAACGCCTTTCACGTCCACTGGCAGCAAGCGGTCGCGGGCGAGGGCATGCACGCGATTTTCCTGCCGTGGCACATCCGGCCAGGGCGCGATGAGGCGTGGTACGTCAACGCGACTAAAGGGTATGACACGCCCAAGAAGCACCAGGAGTACCCCGCCAACCCCGAAACGGCCTTCATCCTCTCGGGGCGTGGACGCTTCGACACAGAGGCGCTAGAAGCCATCCTCGCGGGCTGTACGGAACCGCTAACGACTGAGTTGAACGGAGCCCTGCGCGTGTGGGAGATGCCCGTCGCGGGGCGCTCCTACGTCGTGGGAGCCGACCCTGCCGAAGGGCTGGCGCGGGGCGACTACTCAGCGGCGATCGTGATCGACAGCGCGACCGGGCTGGACGTGGCCGAATTGCACGGGCACTTCCCGCCGGCCGAGTTCGCGGCCTGCCTCAACGACCTGGGCTACTGGTACAACACCGCCCTGATCGGCGTCGAACGGAACAACCACGGCGGGACCGTACTGCTCGAATTGGGGCCGCGGCATGGCTATCCCAATCTCTACGCGCATGCTGAGTTTGACGCGACGGGAAACGCGACGCCGCGCCCGGGCTGGCCCACGACGACGCGGACCAAGCCTATCGCCATTGACGGCCTTGGACAGGCGATCGCCGAACGGTGGCCCTTCCGTAACGCGGCGTTCGTCGGTGAGTGCCGGACATACGTGGTCAAGGACTCGGGGGAGACTGCGGCCAGTGGCAACTTACACGATGATCGTGTCATGGCGGCGTCAATCGCGCTCGCGATCAGGACGTATCAACCGCCGACTCAGGAGGTTGTCCACCTCGCCGACGAGTGGACGCCCGATATGGAGGCCGCGTACAGGCGCGCATCGCGCCTCGGTGGTGATGACGCGATTATGGACCCCCATCAGCAGATCCTCGCGCAGTGGCGGCGCGCCTTCGACGATCGCTACTAACGCGCTTTAACCAATGACCCCATAGCACAACTACGGAGATAGACATGAGCAAGAGTAATATCAAGACGGCGGCCCAGCTCACCGAGGCCATCGACGCAACCCTGAAGGCGCCCGCCAGTGCGCCGAACACGAGCACCCATACGACAGAGCCCACATCCGGCAAGGACACCCTCCTTGGCGAGGTGGCTGCTCTGTTGCCAAAGCGTCGCCCGCCAGCCGCGCCCACGCCCACGCCCACGCCCGCGCCCGCGCCCGCGCCTGCCGCCCCCGTCGTGGCGTTGACCGAGGCAAGCGCGGTCCCCCTGACCGTGTACGAGTGGGACCCGATGCCCACGACGGGGGACCCGCTGGGGCTGCGCGAGCGGATCGAGTACGTCGAAGCGGCCATCGCTGCGCGCACCGCGCCGCCGTCGTCTGCTGCGTCGCACACGCCCGTCGCCGATCCTGCGTCGCCTCTGGTCGAAGCGCGTTTCGTCGAGGCACACCGGCGTCTCATTGACATGCTGGGTTAATCAACCGAGAGAGAAGAAGAGAGGAGAGAACACAATGAACAACCTTAATTCAGCGCAGGCCCCGAGCGACGTGGCCTTTCAACAAGTCGTCAATCAACAAATGGCCATGCAGCGCGATGCGGAACTCTCCGTGCGCCACCAGCTCGACTGGGAACAGCAACACCGGATGGTGTGGACGGAAGCCCCCCTCGCCCTACGAACGGCCATCCGGACGCACCAGAGCGCCATACAGACGCAGCAGGAGCGCCTGGAGGACGTAGCCAAGGGACTGTACACGGCCGCCCTGGAGGCCCTCAAGCGGCGCTACCACGAACGCGGCGACATCACCAGGATTGAGTACGACCGGCGGCAACGCGACCTTCACAACGAGTGGCAGACGCGGCGGGTGGACCTGGCCCAACGCTACGTCTATAAGTTCGCGGATATGCGCCTGAAGGAGATCCAGGAGGCCAGCTACGCCGCGGCGCGCGCGGCCAGCGATAAGGTGTGGGCGCGTGAGGGTGCCGCCTTGATCGAGGGCTACGCCATGCCTGCCCCGCCGTCGTGGGCGCGTGAACCTGAGCCCGAGGAGGGGACGGACGAGAAGAAGCCCACGCGCCGGCGTCCAGCGACGGCCGCGCGCTAGACCCCATGGGTCGCCCGCCGTCATACGCGGGCGGTCCGTGGCACGGCGTGCTATGAGGTGGAGAGATAGGGGTAGAGATGCGTGGACGTGTGCTGACCGTGAGTAGAACGTCTGGCTACGGATTCATTAGGGCCGAGGATAGGCGCGACCATTTCTTCCATGCCAGCGCGCTCGTCGATGGCGCACCGATCGAGGAGATGGGCGTGGGCGATTATGTCCTTTTCGAGCCGACCATGACCGCGCGGGGGCCAGCCGCGCTCTCGGTGCAGCGGGCGACGCTCGAAGGCGTCATCGTCACCGTACAGATGGGAGGCGGTCCCGGTAACGGCTGGGGCTTTCTGCGCCCCGCCGAGGGCAGGCCCGACCGCTTCTTTCACTTCTCACAGATGGCCGCGCTAGGGCTACCCGCCGGCGAGCTATTCGCGCAGCTGCGCGTGGGCATGTGCGTCCAGTACCGCGAGGCTCCTGGTGATAGAGGTGGCCGGGCGCGCGCGGTTGCTGTCATGCCCAGCCCCGCGTTGTCAGGCCCCTCTCGCACAGACGCAGAGACAGAGGCGCAGGCCGAGGCGGACAGGCAAGCGCCCCGTTGCACGGGCACGATCACACGCCTGGGCACCCGCGGCTTCGGCTGGATCACAGCGCACGGCGCCGACGACGACCGTTATTTTCATGCGCGTCACGTGGCGGGCGGCCGCTACGATAGCCTCCAACTCGGGCAGCAGGTTGACTACATTGAGGAGACCGATGCGAACGGCCGTTTGCGCGCCGTCGCTGTGCGCCCACTCGACCTCGCCCCAGCGACGGGCGACGAGCTGCGCACGATGGGCGCGGCCGGTGACGACGCCGACGCCAACACGTACGACTGGGGTGAGGCGTCGTGAACGCTATCTGAAGCGATACCGTGCAGGCGGCTTGTTACATGCGGAAGTCGTCACTCTACCTATCCAGCGTATACTTACCCCATATCCTGAAAGACATCAAAGGAGATGAGGGTAGGCATGGATACAGCAAGAGAGGAGCAGGAGCGGCGAGAAGGACACCTTGATAGGGCTATAACCAATGCCAACCAGGCATTGGGCCTTGCCGACAAAGTGGATAATCAAGCCTTCTTTTACGTGACCTCGTGGCCTTTAGACCCCGGTGGGATTATCCAAACATGGACAACAACAGAGAGTAACCTGGTAAACGCCATGCACCCCCTGCTCGATGCGGCTCTCACTGTGATGGCTCCTCCCGTCCAGCCAAATCTAGATCGCCGATATCCCAATCTCGCTCGTCGCGGCCTAGCATGGCGTATAGGATCAAACCCAAAAGGGACATCCATTGTGAGACTGGTCGATCTGGAAGTGCGCTACGACGGGCGTGGTTGCCTCACGATGGGCGGCGCCGCCGAATTGTTACACGGCAACGAGATGTGGACCGTCAACGCGGATGCGATTGCGGCGATTGCGGTGCGCGCATTTGTAGCTTTCGGCGCGCTTTACGAACGAGCGGGTTTTGAAGGCCAGGTCGATATCGGCGTCGCCGTGACCGGGGTAGCACAGCAGAAATTGCTGTCGGGCTCGTCTTATGTGGCGCGGGACGAAGAGGTTGAATCGATCACCTTGCAGGATGACTACAAACAGACGAAAACCATCGAAGCGGCGGGACTGAAACTTCACCCGATAGGGCATGCGCGCTACTTGCTGTGGCCATTCCTACAAGCCACGTCAATTAATGGGCAAGACCAGTTGGCCGCGTTGACAATCGCGAAGACGCCCTGACGGTACTTGTTATCGTCAGGCACAGCGTGATTGGGCAGAATGTGGAGGTAAACGATGCCGGGTAATGATATCAACTCTATAAAGCAATTTCACAGCCAGATTGAGAAAGACGATGTGCCACCCATCATCGACGACGAGCGTTATAGCGACATGTGCCGTCAGGCCGTTGTCAGCCATTCGGACCCCCCATTCACGGAAGATGAAATGGCGACTATCACACACCTGAAGGGTATTCTCCTGAACGCCTATGCTGGAGATGTCGATAAGAACATACACCCCATTGAGGGGAAGATGGGTGGCGTCAGAAGCAGCCATAGCTTCGAGCGCGACACCCTACGACGCGTTGTGTTCAATTTGGTCAATGCGGCTCGGTAACAGCGGCGACGTTCGTGATGGGGAGGACATGGCGGGCAGCGCGGGCAGCGGCTGTGCCGCAGTGGCAGCGGCTGTGCCGCAGTGGCAGCGGCTGTGCCGCAGTGGCCACCAGCCAGTGCGTCAACGCGCGTCGATGACGCTACCACTAGCGACAACTGGGGCGAGGCGTCGTAATCCATAACGAGCGGTCGATGTACGGAGGGCAATGCCTAGGCTAATTGGTATATATCCTACTGGTGGCGAATGATAATATCATAGTGATATCAAAGTCGGTATACTGCTGCCATGAGTGATACGACAGAATCTATGATTCACAACTTCCCCTTGCGCCTACCACATGACGTGTACGAGGCGGTAAAGAGGGAGGCTGCACGCGATCACCGGTCGGTGAATGCACAGATTGTGTGGAGACTGCGGCAACTCTGTACTGATGCCGAGCCTCGCATGGAGCAAGAAGGCCAGTCTGCATAGTCGATGATAGTCTGAGCTCTTGCCCCTCCCTTTTCGCAAGTAATTAGAAAATATGTTCTACAATTAGCTACCGTTACAGTTGAGGAGAGTAGTGCATCATGGCTGAAGCGAATGCCTTGACGAAGGCCCCCGAGGGGGTTGATCGCTTTACTGTGCCGCTTTATACCTTATCTGAGGCGGCCCACTACGTGGATGTCCCTGCGTCCACCTTTGCTACGTGGGCGCATGGTTATCGACGACGGCCCCCTGGTCGCCCAGAAGTGATCCAACCTCCTGTCGTCACAGCTCTGGATCATCAAGGACACGACCTATCTATCCCCTTCATCGGGCTAGCTGAGGGATTGGTATTGGCAGCAGTGCGACGCCGTGGTATTTCGCTTCAACGGATTAGGCCCGCCTTACGGGTTCTATCTGAGACTATTGGCGTGGAGCATGCGCTCGCATCGCGCGATCTATACCTTCTCGGTGCTGAATTGCTCTACAATTATGCCCGTAGTGAAGGTGGCACGCCCGCAGGGGAGAGTGCGCGGCAACTAATCGTGATCCGTAATGGACAGGGTGTGTTTGATGAAATTGTTGGGGATTTCCTTGAGCGAATTACCTATGGACCAGACAACTATGCCCAAGTTATTCGTCTCCCACAATATGATAACGCACACATTGTAGCCGATCCAGCACGCTCGTTCGGACGCCCTATTTTCAGCCATGGCGGCGCGCGCGTCGATGATGCGTTGCAACTCTTCTGGGCCGGCGAGGATTTGAGGACGGTTGCCGAAGAGTATGGAATGCCAGAAGCGGAACTAGAGGACGCCGTCCGTGCCGCATCCCGCCGGGCTGCCTGACCTCTTCCTGGATAGGAGCCTTGGTCGAATACAGGTGCCTCAGATTCTTCGCGCACATGGCCTGAGACTAGTCACCCTGGCTGAACATTATGGGACGCCGCAAGACCAGGAGATCGAAGACGAGAACTGGTTAGCGGACGTAGGCCAGCTTGGGTGGGCTGTCCTCATGAAAGACGAACGTATCAGGCGTAATGCGCCAGAGATCGCTGCGGTTAGGCGTCACGCTGTGCGTTGTTTTTGCCTAAGTCGCCAAGATTTGCGTTCCCAGGACATGGCAGACCGTTTCTTGCGTAATTTAGATGCAATGGCGCAAGCGTGTTCAAACCCAGGCCCCTTTTTCTATGCCGTATATGATACTCAAATACGACAGTTTCCCTTCTCTTCCTCTGTCACAGCCATGCTGCCTCCTCCTGACGCATCGTAGCACGTTCACACAGGCGCGCCGTGCGGCGACGAGGATGCCGTCCTACATAGACAGAGAGCCCGCCATGACCCCTCTCGGGACGCATGGCGGGCTCTTTTGCGTTGGGGCGGGTTACTCGGCTAGCGTCGCGTGGGCAGTGTGGGGCGTCGTGCCCTCTCTCTTCTTCAAGCAGGCGTCACCCGACCGTGGCGGCGCCCCTGGACGTGGCACTGCTATCGGAGTCGTCATTCGGTAGAATAGGGGCGTCGCGTGGAGCTGCGCGGGCACGGGCTGTGCCCTGTGTGGCCGCGCGATGAGGTGAGGCTGTCGGCGTGCCTGCTGCCTTTTGCGCGGCCACCGATGGTCTCCCTCCTGTGCTGGGTATGGGGGGCGGTCCCCGAATAACGCATACATAAGGGGCGCTATCGCACAGCCCATACGATGACGCCCCTATAAGTGCCCAGGAGGGCGGCCGGCGCACAGCCCATACGCCGCCGCTCTCCTGTTCACTACTAAAGACGCTCTGACATCCACTTCCCTACGTGGCAAGTTGTCAGTCGAGACAAGTAAGGCGCCGCACTCTAGCTCCCTCGTACAGCGGCTCCTATGTGCGCTGTACGACGTGGGGCCTCGACAACAGACGCCATAAGGGGCGCGCTGGGGCGCGTCATGTGGCCGTAAGTGTGCTCCGTACCCCACGATGTGCAAGGAGCCCCCCAGTGCAATGCTGGGGGGCTCTCGCGTGCCTCGGCGCATCGCCTGTGTCAGGCGTGGGCGCGGTCTCTGCTGGTCACGCCGTGGCCTAAGACTCCTCTTGCGCGGCCCTCTGGCTGATGAGCCCCTCCAGGACGTGCCCGAGTTCCTCTTGGTACAGGTCGGCCTCCCGCGATTGCCCGAGTTGGTCGCTCCAATACACGGTCTCGGACACCTGAGCCAGAAGGCGGGCGATGGTGGCGCGTGTCAGCCTATCGGAGGCACAGGGCACAGCCCGCTGTGACCAGCCGGGCCTACTGTCAGCCTCGATCTCCGCGACCGCGTGATGGAGGAACGCGTCCCCGGACCATCCGTCGCGGAATAGGGCAGCGGAGCGCACCGCTTCGAGGGCCAGCGCATCTTCATACCCGACGACCTGCCCACGCTCAACGGGCACGAGGCGACCGGCGCGCACGCCCTCCGTGGCCGTGCCGATCTGGTCCGTGCGTGTCACCGGGCCGGACGCGGCCGTGGGCGACCACTCCAGGCGGTTGTTCATCCAGGCGTCGAGGTCCGCGACCAGCGCGGCATCCATGGCGATCCATGATCCACTGAGCAGCGCCGTGCGCAGCTTTTCGCCGGTCGGGGTCGGTTGTGGTAGGGTGCTCGATTCTAGTGTGTGCAGCATGGTCATGGTCGTTCAACCTTTCGTGTACGGTGTGTGAGAGGGGCGTCAGGGAGGCGTCAGGGGCGCGATTAGTGGACAATCTGTAAGGATGGGCGCGCGCCGATCGGCGCGGCATACGCGCCCTCGTCGCACTGGGCGCGGTCGAGCGGCACGTCGTTGGCGATGTGCGCGGCCACAGCGGCGCGGGGAGCATGGCGCATGACAATCGTGTAGACCTGCGCCACGATCGCCGCAGTTGGATCGTGCACCGCCATGTCGATCAGCTCACAGACCTGGGAGTAGGTCATGGCCGCGACCGCGTGCTCCATCTCTAGGCCGAGCGCATTGATTTCCCCGGGCGTTAATAGGCGCGTATTCGGGTTGGTCGCCCCTGGCTCTGCGCATCCCCTGGCGTGACGGTCGGGATCACTGGTGGTGTGCATGTTTGTTTCAATCCTTCTTTTCGGGAGCTAGGCTCGTGCCCACCGCGCGAGGGGCACAGGCTATATCTATGCCATGTCGCTCAACAAACGGCTAGTGCGCCGCATAAAGGCAACTCGTTGACGGCACTCTGCCGTGGGGCGGGCGGCGACCGGGCGCCCCTGTGTCGAGCCTTCACCCGCCCCACCCCTCCACGGCGCGGGACTGGATGCCCAGCCCTAACGCCGTGAGTTGTCGCAGGCACGCCGGCCCCAGAGCGAGGACGGCGGTGTGCCCCTCGTCAGCCTCGATTGAGAGAACCGCCTCGGCCGGCTCGTCGTCGCACCACGCGCAGGCGGGCGGCGTATCGAGGGCGGCGGCTCCCCGCGGCCCTCGGTGTCCCGAGCGGCGGCTTGTGGCGGTCATGAGCGCCTCCTGGCCGCACGGCCGTTGACCTCGGTGGCCCAGCGATTCCAGGCGGCGCACTCGGCATGGGCAGCAGCGTTAGCAGGGAGCCAGCGGCCAGCACCCGCGTAGCGATACTGGGGCTCGTCGGCGATGAGCATGGCGGCCGTGCCCTCCCCCTGCATCGGTCGTGATGCAGGGGGAGGGGCCGTGATAGTGGTGGCTGTTGGTGATAGGGCGCGCATCAGGCCGCCCGCACAGCAGAGGCGT
>JAABUO010007399.1_pt1 | contig 12530 bp, 10 predicted proteins | sample 5559291 | NCBI WGS metagenome assembly JAABUO01 (sample SAMN10711878, study PRJNA513372) | rock metagenome | isolation source: Antarctica rocks | place: Antarctica: Victoria Land, Finger Mt sud
TAAGATGGGAATTGCAGGATAAGAACTCAATTGTAGCTTGAGTGAACGAAACCTGCAATCCTACAAACGTCCGAGAGTCTCCGGATTCGCTTGGCATTGCATCCTTGCAAGCCGAAAACGCGCTTAGACCCCCTGACGATCTAACTTGTTTGATGAGCATAGTTTACTCCGTGATGTTGCATACTGGACCATCGACACTGAGGAGTAGTCATATCGCTTCATGGCTACTGGCTTTTAGGAGCTGAGCCATCACCTTCAATTAGGCCATGAAGAAAACAAGCTCACCTTCTCGGTCGGCTAGCCGGGGCAACCTGAAAGCCATTCCATACGCGAACACAAAGGCGGCCAAACCACCGACACCTATCACCGTTGCGACTCCTCCTCCTAGTACACCCCAAAAGGATAAGATCCTCAATAAACGATGGAATAATCCTGATCGGACCCTTTCTCCCCACCATGCTCGAGCAAGGCTCCAGGAAGATGCGAGAAGGGACTCAGGACTTGCGCCTTCGAGCTCAACTACAAGAGACAGCCGTACAACGCTAGGCACTGACGGAGGATCGTCAACTAGTCTGAAGATCTCGCCAAGTCTTCGCAAATACTCCTCTCAGGATGACTTTCGATCCTTACCCACGACAGAAACAAAAAGATGGGGAAGTCCCAAAGTGCATGTAGAACCACCTCCAGTACCCCAATTGCCATTCCTAGGCATCATGACTGAGATTCCGAGTAGCAGCTTTGAAGACCTTACTTTACCTGGCAAAGTGGAGTTTTCGAAGCGGGGCAGTATGCTGATTGGGGGAAGAAAAGTGAATGAGGAGCCTGTGAAGGGTTCACGTGTTATCGGGAGCCGCAGAAAACCAAGTATTGCAATGCTGTCGCCGCCAGCTATACCGACTAGAGCCCTGTCTGCCGATGACGAGATGCTCTCTCATAAAGTTCGGTCCATGTACGAGGGGGGAACAGACACGGAGTCTGAACTAGGCAATGGGCTGCATCCCCGGAGAGGCAGAAGCGATCGCGTGGAGGAGAGCAATATACCGGGAAACTCTTCTACCTCGTTGATAAATTTGAATCACATCCTCTCTGCAAATGCGAGTGGCAGAGCAGGCGCTAGGGCACCGTCTCGGACGACTACAATAAGCAAGAGGGAAAGTATGATTATACGTGAAGAAAATGAGCTAGCTGGCGGTATAGAGGATTGGGAAGACCTTCGAGGTGGGGATGTCGATAGATATGGCTTCATTGTCCCGCGCAAGCTTGATTCCGAGAACTCATCAATGAACTCTACACATATGACGACGCCAGAACTGCCGCGCATACAACGAGTCTCTACTCTTTTGCAACTTGCATCGGAGGCTCCTAGAAGGGGAAGAGGAGCCATGAAGAGCAGTCCTTCAGCTCACAGTACAGCGCGCTCAGCGGTGACGCCTCCGGGGTCGCGGCCGTCTTCGCGATTCTCACGTCTCTCCCGTCCTGTATCATCGCAAAGCTCTTATCGCGGAAGCGTCAACGGCAATTCGAGACTACGTTCTGCCACCAACCGACTGCCTCATAATAAGGATCGCAAATTTGTGGATGAAGCGGGCGACATGCTTACACTTCCGCCCGGGTTAGCTGATATCGCTGAGAACGAGGAGGACAACAAAGCAGCGCAAGATCTAAGAAAGAAAGAGTGGGAAAGAGAAGAAAAGTGGAGAAAGATGGCCAAGATAGTCAAGACCAGCCGCGACGGTGGAGGCATGATCTTCGAGTTTGACACCAAAAGTCCCAAAGTCATCGACCGAGCATGGAAGGGCATACCGGACAGATGGCGCGCCACAGCCTGGCACGCCTTCTTAACCGCCAGTGCGAAGAGAAGAATGGGTAGCTTGAAAGACGACGAACTCATCGCCGTCTTCAAAAAACTCCTCGACCAAGGCTCTCCCGACGATGTTCAGATTGATATTGATGTCCCTCGGACGATAAACAGCCATATCATGTTCCGCCGGCGGTATCGCGGAGGCCAAAGGCTACTTTTCAGAGTCCTACACTGCCTTTCCATCTACTTTCCAGACACGGGCTATGTACAAGGCATGGCCGCCCTAGCCGCGACACTCCTCTGTTACTTTGACGAGGAAATGACGTTTGTGATGCTTGTGCGGTTATGGCAACTCAGGGGTCTTGAACGCTTGTACAAGGCTGGGTTCGAGGGGCTGATGAAGGCGCTCGACGAGTTTGAGAAGACCTGGTTAGCTGGGGGGGAGGTATCTGCTAAGCTCGTACGTATTTGAGATCTCCCGCTGCAGCTTTTCTGCCCGCAAAGCTAACTATTATACAAAGACTGGACTCGGCATCTCCCCCACCGCATACGGCACTCGCTGGTACCTCACCCTCTTCAACTACTCCATCCCCTTTCCCGCCCAACTCCGCGTCTGGGACGTCTTCATGCTCCTCGGCGACCCCGACAACCCCTCTTTTGAAATTTCATATTCTTCCATAGCCTTGTCAAGCAACAAGAACGAGGGCGATGACTATGAACCCTCGTACGATGGTGGGTTAGATGTTTTGCATGCGGCTTCAGCGGCGCTGATTGACGGCACGAGAGAGATCTTACTAGACTCGGACTTTGAGAACGCGATGAAGGTGCTGACGAGCTGGATCCCGATTAGGGATGAGGAGCTTTTTATGAGGGTGGCGAAGGCGGAGTGGAAGATGCATAGGCGGAAGAAGTAACGAAGATACCCCTACTGTTTCGTATAGCGACTTAGTTTAATATGATGCTCGGGAAATGGGCGCACCGGATATACGGGGTCCGTGGTTTGCTGGTGAGGTGTTCATCGTATTTTTGTTATAGGTGATTGCTCATGCATAGGATTTGGCTATAGCCTCTGGTGAAGCGTACATACTCTCCCCTTCCAGTTGTTGTCTCTCTTTCCACTGGAACATTGCGTCTTTCTTCGTCATTTTCCCTCAGAAAGCGCACATTTTTAGCCTACATGCCTTTCAAATTGCAAGACGAAGAATACCAGATGCAGATGGCAATGAACATTTGGTGCGGGCAGGCACCTTGGATTCACACTCGAGTAGGTCATGGCAGTTCCATTTTATTTCGACCACAACAATTTTCAACATTATATTTTAACCGATTCAGCTAAAGAACCAGTGACCCTAACATTTAGTGAGGATGGAGTCATTAACTCTGATTTAGATTCGAAGCATGCAATTCCAAAGACTTGAAGAATCGGATGATTAGCAAAATGAATGCGTCGATTTGGACCCGAATCGCCAATAATCGAGTTCCGTGCCACCCTTTCATAATCCATATCTCTACTGTTCATCTGATTCTCCTTCCTCAGCCTGTCCATGCGTTCCTATCCTGGGGCTTTGGGCAGCGCTACGCTTCAACAAGCTTCTTTCAACAAGAGGAAGGACGTCATCAACTGAGTTCCACCACCTACCATTTGCCTCAGAATCTCAGACCCGCTTTATCAAAAACATCGTTATCGTTAAGATATCACAGGGTAAACATAAGGACAACCTGATCAAATCCGAACCTCTTGCCCTCAGACCCGCTGGCACGGATGCTATGACTAAGCCAGCGGGTCTGAGATTCTGAGGCACAAGCATAACCTCCTTTTCATCTTACAACCCTCTGGCAAACCTCCGCTGAAGTTTCACTCAAATTTCATCACTCGGCGGCCCAGCTCGTTGCCTATCGCATCGGCTAAACTGTGAGCACGAAATTGCTGGTTAGGAGATTGATTCTACGGTCACTCGCTCGGTCCTATGGCGGGAATATGCGACTGTATTAGATTGATAAAGTGGTACAGCCCACAACAGCATATCCTGAAGATATAAAGAAACCACAACCCAATCCCTATCGACAACCAGCAAGATTCTCTACACGTACTGCAAAATGCTCCTTTCAGACCCTCGAGTTATTTTATTATCCTTTGCTTTCGCTTCCTGTGTCTCATCGCAGTGGTGCAGTTATCAAACTTTTGGTCGACCAGATGCTGGTGACTGTGCCAGCATACTAAACGTCCTGCCTCAGGAGGCCCATCCGGTCGACCAACATGTATTCGTGGAGCCTCCTTTCTTAAGGCCACCATTCACAACCGTCGTTGATGGTGTGGGCCATGGGATCGTACAGTTACCCAAGATTTGGGTGGTCGGTCAGTACAGCTCGGCCTTCGCAGACGGGACGCGGAAAAGCTGAAAGAAGCACAGGATCTTGCCGTTTGGCTTTACTGAGCTTTGCGACACCTGATCTAGTCGCCAATACTCCTACGACCAACGCATGGTCATCTCTCGGCCGTGATGTTAGCGACCTCGATCAAAAGTGCGTATCCCACTATGGAGGTGGGGGGCTACGCATAATCCATTACAGTAAGGACAGAACCATTTCCAACAAGTTATTCGAGTAATCACATGAGAAATGTTTAGCTGCACAGACGTTTCCTCCCCTAGTCGCCTACTTCTACGCCTCGGATTCAAACTTTGAGAGTGATATGAACCACTATCAGAGCTTCCCGCAACCAATCCATCCTGGACATCTCGGATCGAGCAGCTGTACAGTTTTGAACACTACATGCAGCGAAGTGGACTTAACAAGAGCACAATAAGCAATGTGCTAAGAACATCTGTGCTCACTGGAGCGAAATCATCCCATATATTTAAATCCGAGGGCTAAAGAGCACATGGGAGCAACGGCCTATCCCACAGAATCTCGATTTTAGACGAATCAGCGAGTGACAGGATTTGACAGCGTGGAGATCCAGTGGTCTTACACTTATTCAATGTTACTCGATGGCCTTTCCTATGTATGCACGACACATGTTACATATAAATCATACCCGCTCGGAGGTACAGACTTTAATGAATTGAATCATCATCACGAGTTACCAGAACTCAGTCGAGCATAATCATCGCCTCGAAGCAAGTTAGATCAAGAGCGTCTCATTTTGGTATTAACGTTTTCATTCTCTTCTTGTCGCCTATTCTACAGCGTTGAATCACTTCAGATCGTAATTGCAAATTTTCCAACCGGTTGTATTGAGTGATAAATTTGCAATGAAACGAAAAGCATGCTCGTTGCAATTCGAAGACCGTTTGTTGTTCCATGACTTTCAACGTCCCCTGACGCAAGATTGATAAGTGTGACCTTGTAACCTATGATGCTAGCTTCTCACGCGAACCAAAAGAAAGTCCATTCTGGCAGTCAAGTAGTCAATTACGTGGGATTCAGCTCGTCCGCGTGAGCGAAAGACGCAGGATCAGATAGGAAAGCCTTCTTCGATAAACATTACTGTACGCAGACAAAAGAAAGCCGAGGGGATGATGCCTGAAACTTTGGTCAACGCGTGGATGCCTGTTCGGCGACCGGTAGAATGGGGAAACTCTTCTCCGATTATGGCCACAATGGACACAAAGCTTATCCAGGTACAGGCCCCTGAGTGCACGGTGCGATCATCTGTTTTAGCCTCCAACGGTTTTCGCTCAACGACAATTTGCAGGCGGTAGCACCAGGCCTGGCTCCTCGGTCTCCTCGCTTTCGAAAAATCTCGTTGCTTGAGATCACGAGATCACTTACAGAGAAGAGAGCCGTGTCGCATTTACACGAAGCCTGTTTGTCTTGTCTTTCAAATCGAGACAATTGTCTCCCGTGTCGAAGTCAAACCTCATAAAGCATAACTGATGTTGAAAGACTTGTCGACTATCAAAGATGTTGGTACGCTGGTGTAATATTATATCAAATACCACATAAGAATGCCGGAGCAGGAATACAAACAATCAATGAGATATCAGACAATGCGCCATACCAACGTCATATCTGTTGTGTTTTCTTTGTCGTCTTCAAGAAGAACTATAGGGTAACAGCGAATCCGAGTTCTACGGTATGTTGTCGGACATGAAAGATGCATAGCCACCGTACACAAATTCGGAATGAGAGCAAGACACAAGCGGGAATGCCGATGGCCCCCCTAGCTCCTATCAGTCCGTAACTGAACCACGTAGACACGGTCGCGATGCCCGTGACAAACATTGCGTTTGTGAATTTGCAAGGAATGGAGCCATGCGACAGATTCAGAAAGCCCACCGCGTGGCTTGCGCCGATCTTTACGCCGATGATGACCGTGGCTGAAGATCAACGACGCAGGGCTGATGTATGGCGCTTTTTGCTTTCCACATCGGGATGGAAACAAAGAAGGTATGGACCAGGGAAGGTTGAAGCGATGCAAGGCGTGGATAATGGGAAAGGCGGGAGCAAGGGCTTCAAGCACGCTAGACCGCTGGTCAAACCGATTGGCTGCACTGCTGGCGATGGAAGGCGAATGAGTCGAAATGTCCCTGTTGAATATGAAACACCTCGTCTCGATGGTGGGTGGTGCTAGTAAAGTTCAGTACTTACGACGACTAGTGTACCTCATACGAGAGGATACTTACGACGACTCTACGTGATCATCGAAATAGCTTTTGATGACTGCTACCTATCTCTGAACTCTCAAGAATCTGTCTGTGTAGTATCTGGTAGGTACAAGTGATAGAAGAGTACGGTTAGGTGACGAACCGGTTACACCCGTCATGGCATGCAGTGCAATTTGTGAGAGATGGATTCTATCATGTGCGCTTCAAGAGGCTCGAGAGGTTTCGGCACGACGAATGGGAGAAGTACTGCGGTACAGTACCGAGTTACAGGATGCCTGCTGCATAACAGCGGGCCCTCGGAGCCCATGGATTACGAGTAATTGCATGAACGCTGCCGGTTAGATCTAACGGCTATCCTGGTTTGAAGCCGTCATGTTAATCTGATTGAGATTTATCGATACTCTAATTTATCATCGCATTGAGATATTGTCGCTTACTTTGGTGCCAGCCAAAGAAGCCATGGACCCTGTCACAACCATCGATGATGATGTGCCACTGCCTTAACGTCCTTCTTTCTTTTCCACGGACAAACCAAAAAAAACCGAAAAAATAATTGTCCAGGTAAGGTATCTTCAATCGATGCATGGAGGCGTTGCATCGAAGCTACCAACTATCACTATCGAGTAGTCGGCGAGGGCTGTGAAGCCGGCGGTACCAAGTACTAACAATAATCTGCAGCGACTTGCGCCTTCGAGGCTGTGACCTACCGGCTGCATAATTTCAGTTGTGTGTGGCAATTGCACGATGCAAAGCTACGAAGTGGTCATGCATACATCTTATCACTGGGGAAGAGCACACACAGATGCTGTATTCACTGCTTTGTGATCTGGTGAAATGCAAATACTTATCTTTTCTTTGCCTCATTCGTCCATTCAAACAATTTCCTGAAGCAGATGGGATGATTACTGACTCGCGTTTGAAATACTGATTTCTTGACCATAGATGCAAATTAATCGATTAGGGCATAGGGCGAACGATATGTCTGGGACTGGGATGAGCAACTTCCGTCGATCATGGCTGAACGCTAGGACTTTCTCATCGACCCTCTAACGGACGACCTTCCACTCTCGGTTTGCAGTTGGAGTGAGCATGGGGAACATCGCCCCAGAAACCGATGCTTGCCATCAAAACATGTCAATTGTCATCAGAATACCATCAGCTAGTGGACTGCACCGACGACCGACTGCTTTCTCGTCTCGGATTACGTTTGGCTAATCACTTCCAGCTGCGGTAGTATTACTTTGTGTTCTCTTTCAGCTGTAAGGTACCTTTTCTCGTAAGCGTTGTGGATGTTGGAAGCAGAACATTCACCAATCAGAGTGCATTGAGTCACATGGAATTGGCCACACAAAGAGGATCAGAAAGCTTAAGGCTTGACAAGTCACAAGGATCACGAACAGCTACAGCACCAATACGGAGTACGCTTGTCGCATAAAGTCATGGAAAAGTGACCAAGTACTGTATACATCGTAGTGCCCTGTTACCGCGTTATACCCTACCTGGAGCTAGGTGACCAGGTACTGTATCGGATAAGATACCCCCGGCTATAACAACCCTCCCCTACCGATATTCGATTCCCGCCCTAAAGTACCTACTATGTACGTAGGCAATGACGGTCGTAACGCAACATGTTTACATTAAGCCTGTCTGATGCAAATCCGCAAATCGTTAACTTCTTCGTCGTTATTTGCCTTGACCGCCCTCTTACCCATTTGCTCAAGTGCTCAGCTCCCTTTCCGCTAGAGCATGAGTACCCGTCGAGGACAAACGCCATTTGCCCTTTCGAGGCCCTCTCATTCGCCTCTTCCAGTCATTGAACCTTCCGTTTCGACATTCCGGACTTGATGCCACGCGTGAATAAGATCGTCATCGGCTCTTGTAGTGCATCACATCGCCTTTTCCTTCTCCATAGCCAAACAATTGGCGAGTCTGGCACTTTTCTTCGGACAGAAGTCAACCGCACACTAGCCATTTATTGCCCTAAACAGTAGATGGGCAAGGAAGAATTCATCCGCACATGTCCAACGGTTCCTAGGCAGTTCTAGGGTATTAAGGGTATCAGGTAAGAACATTCACCCCTCCATATAATCAAATCCCTACTGCTCCTCCACCCATAAGGGTCTCATCATCCCATCGGCATCAGACACCTTTTTTCTATTGAATATCGCCTAATCTCTTCCACCTTCAAGGTTATACAACACTTCAAGATTCCTTTCTACTCTCCTGCTCTAGAATATACTTCCAAATGTCCTCAGTATTATGAACACCGAACGCCGCGCCTATGTTACTTACACTTAATCCCACGTTACAGAACGGGTTTGGCAACAGCTCCCATGCGTACTCACCTTCACACTACCCTTCCTCTGGCTTTTCTCCGTCTCGGTCCTCTGGGAACGCTGGCGCGCTTCCTCCTCTACCAGATAGTCTTCCACGAAGGATGAGTACACCTCATCGCGGTTTACCGCCCCCGGCGGCCATGACTCTCCCCAATCCGGACCGAGGGCCGTCGTCAACGAACCTGCCTTTGGGGCAGCTGCCCGCCGCTCCTTCACAATGGCAGGGCGCGGACGAGTCAATGCGGAATTGGTTACAGGCAAAATCCGAAGAGGATCGACGGAAGCAGGAAGAAGAGAAGACACACCAGGAGAGCTTAAGACTGGAGCAGCGTAAAATCGAGCAGACAATGCTGCGAGAGTCGCTACAAGGCGGTGTCCCTCCATATATGGTCCCAATGGTTTTTGCGGGTATTGGTGGGGGCAATCTGGCAAATGCAAGCTTGGAATGGGCTCAGCATTACATGGCACAAATAAGCCTTCAACAGCAAGCTCAGTTACAGCAGCAGCAACAACAGCAGCAGCAGCAGCAGCAGCAACAGCAAGCCAGGCCGCAGGTGCAAACATCACCAGAGCAAGGCCGAGAGGCTCGATTACTTGCAGGTCCTCAACCAAATCCCTACGCTGCACAGCAAGCGAACCAGGCTACTTCCGTTCAGTCTGGCCAACTGCCGGTGAATCAAGGATTCGCGCCTTCCTATCATGCATCAAGTGTCGCTGCCGAGCGAGCAAAATCACAACAACAGCCATTACAAGCTGCCCCACCCACATCAAATTCTCGAGTCCAATCTTCATCCGCGTTACCGCGCCTCAACACAGTCGAGATGCAAGTTCAACCCCCGCCGTCAGGTCCCTCTGGGATACAGTTGGGCGGGCAGCACCCTCTACAGCAAACACAAAATGCGCCACAGCAAGAACAGCCGTCCACTTCGCCGGCAATTTACTTTCATCATTGGGTCCCCCCAGCGTCACAGTCGGGTTCCAAGGATCCGCCGACGCCATCAGGCAAAAGCCAACAAGAATCTCCATACTCTCAGAACCAAGGTTCTCATCTCCGATCCGAGTACACGAACTCCCCTAAGAAACGAAAAGCCACGGGACCTCATCACGCGGCGCCTCCACCGACGTCGAATCCTAATGAAACCTCACCATCTTTTTCACAAACATCTGCGGGGTCGACGCCTGGCCGGCGCCGAGGGCATTCTAGACAACATAGCGACACATCGTCCCGTGCGCCACACGAACCGGTTCGATATCGTGGCAGGACAGAGAGCGGACGTCAGAGTTTGTCTGAGGCCGAAAGTGGAAGTCAACGACATCATTCGGCGCAATCTGAAACGCGCCAATCTCAGCGTCATCCGGCCGGATCGGAAATGAGACGAGAATTTCGCGACGAGCGAGAATTGCGTGATAGTCCTAAACGGGAGCCAGATGGACCCTCATAGTCGACAGAATCTTTTTCGGCCATCTACAATTTTTATGCATGCTTCGGATGGAACTTTTCTTGTGGGGGAGGGCATGAACAGATTCTGATGTATCATATAGGGAGATTGGATCTGCTTTGCATCTTTCTGCTACTTTATGCTACCTATACCCCTCCTGCGATATTCTACTGTGGCATAAATTTGCGGTAGCGCTTGGGCTTGTACTGATCATTTGTTCTTCTCTGCATTTCCGGTTCATTTATGCCCTGGAGGTTTAGCATTTCATCCATTTTTCAATCACGATCATCATGCCCTTGTAAATCTGTACTATAAAATCGACGAGGACACCACAAAAGCACTCTTGTTGTTCATATCATCTGCAACGGGTCGATATCAAACATTCAGCAAAACAAGCGGAAATGACAGGACGTTCGGCGGTGGAAATTACAGTTGTTCTCATTTCGGTACGTACTCGGCCGCAGCGCAGCGCATGTACGCCACACGTACCGGCAAATTATCGTTTGAGGGGAAAAAAACATGGCTTCCAACAGCCATCACCATCATGCAGTGGTGACGTTGCCAAATGACCACTTCTGATGCAGATGGTGGCTCAGAGATTTTTGGTTCCCGTCAGAGTAAAATTCATTATTCAAATTATTATCACAGCCGCTAGACTCGACATTGAAACCAAGAGATCGCGCTAACCCTTTCGAGAGCTCCGTCATTCAATCGGGTACCTGACATTCCCTCTACTCACGTCGTCCAGATGTAGCTTGCCTCGACGGAACCTCGTCTCGAGATCACGCCCCTTCCATCGCATGCACGCACCCCCGCTCCCTCGCGCACACCCCAACGAAAACGTAGTAGAGCCCGCATCCGGGTTTTCCAACGTATCACCACGTCAAATACATCAAATACTTTGCATGCATTGACACTTCAGAAAAAGGCGACCCTTTTTCCAGCCGTCCAACCATCTCGCTACCTTCCTGTCACTGACTCGTGACCACTTACCCTTTCAAAATCCCCGATTCGCCGGCCATCAGCCTATGCACCTACCCTCGCTCCTCGGATCGTTCCGAGCGCGCATCCGCCATTCCGCATTCGAAGAGATCTTTGTGCTCCAGCTCGCATGATACGCGCTGCGAACGATCGCGCACGAGAAGTGCACTTTCTTGTGTGTGCGAGTTCCCTCCCCATCGCTCTCTTCCTTATCGTACTAAAAGAAGACGCCGATGCGTGCCCCCCCCCCAAAGCGTACTTTAAGAAGAAGCCCGACGCTGTGTGATTGCCGAGAGGCCGCTGTCGGGGCTCAAAGCTTGCCCGCGTGATGCGTACGTGTTAACAGCAGGATTTTGTACAACTTGTGACAAGTCAGATCTGGGCGTATGTGATTGCCGGCACGATGGCATATGGCTGTTGCCGTCGTCGGGCGGTTCGGCTGTCGGGCATCCGCTTTTTCTATCTGTCATAGGATTTGAGTTTCGTTGGAGAGAAAGGGTACGATCGCAGAGCTTGTGCACGGTGAGGATGTAGGGCTGAGGTGCTGTACGGGCCATTGAACGGCCTGGCGTGTGCGAGGTTGGCATGCGAGGGGCCGTGGGGGGGATGGTCATGTGATGGGGTGATGGGGTCAAAGGGGGGGGGAGATGGGCTTTTGGGAAGGAGGTAAGCGGGAGTGGTAGGGAAGGGCGTGGAATTGATGAGGAATCCGCCTGTTATGGGAAAGCAGCAGCGCGGCCGGTTTATCCGCGCTTTTCGATCCTGTCATTTCGCTCCCCCTTCTTCCTCTCTTTGGTCTTTTTCCCATACCCCCATATCCGCAGCAAGAAGCACGGATCAGCTCTCCTCTATCCATCACCTCCTCTATCCATCACCTCCTCTACCCCTCCCCCCCCCTCTTTCATAAACCATCCCTCCTCCCAACCCATAAAGGATATAAGAAGCATTCCACAGCTATACAAGCGACTCCCTCAAAGCGCCGCTCACTGAGTAATTATTTCAACCGCGCAAGATGGGGTATTCTGTGTATTTACAAGTAACGCGGGAAACTTATGTGCTTGGGCGCTTTCCTGCCGAAACAAAAATGATGCGTCCGAACACTTGTCTACCCTTGGAAACACGCGGCTCTTGGGCAGTGGTTGTGTATAGTGCCTAGGCTACTTGTGCTTACGACACTCAGAGAGCTGCGAGAGCGTTGATATAGTCAACACGGTCAGGGTTTGAGAGAGAGGGGGAGGTGACGCAGAGGTAGGGTTTTTGTGAAAATTCTAGCTGGGTGGGTGGGTCGTTGGTGTAGCTGGTCTCTTGTTTTGTTCTGTGTTGGCTGGTTCGAGTGCTTTTACGTGTACGGGGTTTGTGGGTT
>JAABUO010007400.1_pt1 | contig 12529 bp, 11 predicted proteins | sample 5559291 | NCBI WGS metagenome assembly JAABUO01 (sample SAMN10711878, study PRJNA513372) | rock metagenome | isolation source: Antarctica rocks | place: Antarctica: Victoria Land, Finger Mt sud
CTGGCAGTGCAATTGGTACAAAAGTGGCCCTGGTAGCCAGATCGAGGTCCGAACGTATGTGCTGCCAGGGACGCGGCATGAAGGGTAGCTGCCAATTTGCATCGTCCGCGCCTCGCATCTGCTCAATAAGCAGCTTCAGTGTTCGCACCGACTCTTCGGTTCCAGATCGGTAGGGATTATCCAGATCATCGCCCTCGTCAAGTGGATTGCTGAAGTTGTTGCACCTGTCGACGATGTCTTTGCACTGCTGCAGCGTGTCCCGAGGGGATGGGGAGTACGCAGCTGCAAGATAAGGAACCGTGATCCCCACGATGCGAAGTAATTGGTCCGACAGGGGAAGCGACTCCTTCTCTTCCGCACCCAACACTTGCTCCACTTTGGCGACAAGCTCCATAAGGAGATCGTACACACCCGTTCCCTCCATCATACCATGCAGACAGGTGAGCAGCCGTAGCAGTAGTTTAAACTCGTGTAAATTGCCTGCATTCAAGGCAGCTTGTGCAGCCTGGGAAAAGTGCTCCAGAATGAGCGTCCCCACGGCCGGATTCAAGGAATTTCCATGCAGGATGCCCGCAGCTATGAAAGGGATCTTGAAAGGGAGCTCCAGCAGTGTCTGCAGCATGACATCGCCAAACATGGGCCGCAGCTCGTCATTCTCCACCTCCGCAGCCAGGGACTTTGCAACATATGCGACGAAATCAGCGTTTCGCTCGGGGAAGTCGCCCAAATTGAGCACGTTCTTCCTCAGCCGTGCGACTGGATCCTCCATGTACGGTGCTTTTGCACGCCTCTCATATCCTGAATGATCGCCTTCATTTCGGGAGCGCTTCATGGTGGTCGAGCAACACTCGAGAGGACAGAGAAGGGAGTAGAAGTTTCGAATGGACGACAAAGTAGGCAACTGAGCTACATACATTTCAGGAAGACATGGAACAGATGCTGCGTGCCAGGGCGACAGGGGTGGGTGCTTCCAGAGGCAGTCACCGCCCAGTCGCCATGATCCCTCCATGAGCATCCCGAGAGTCGACTCCAACTACAAGGACCGGATGGCATGCACGTGGTGAGGCATGTCTCGCCTGTCGTGGGACGGATGGCGGCTAGGCCAACGTGAAGTCGTAGACTCCCGGCAGGCAAAAGCGAATCAGCCACCATGCAGCGTAGACACAAAGCACAGATGGTCCCGGGGCTGCAATGCATAGTCGAGCGTGCCCTCCAGCTCCCAGTCCGTGTCGTTGATGAGCACCAGCACCCCCGGCCGCACCGTCCCGTCCAGCACAAACAGCTCCCGCCGCGAGTCCGTCAGCAGGGGGCTCGCACACAGCCACTCGAGCAGCCCGCGCACGGTCAGCGCCCCCTCCAGCTCCAGACGGTGCCTCTTTCGATGGCCAAAGAGCATTTCCAGCCCTCCGCTACACAAATCAGCCTGGAACCCCAATCCCGCTCACCCAAACTCCACCTCCAAGGGAAGTCGCTCGGTGGCGGTGCATGTCGTCAGCGTCGACGGTGGAGCTGCAGAACCTGTCATACGTTTTTCCGCGCACCTCTGTCGTCGGGCTGCAGGATGTGTCGCTGCGTCTCCCAACCTCCGGCCGGACGCTCTTGATTGGTGCCAATGGCGCAGGCAAGACCACGCTCCTGCGCGTGCTGGCCGGCAAGAGCCTGGCCAAGTCGGGCAGCGTCTCGGTGGGCGGCATCGACCCCTTCCGCGAGGGCCTGCAGGGCGTCACCTACCTGGGCACCGAATGGGCCACCAACCCGACCGTGCGCCACGACGTCGCGGTGCCTTACCTGCTCTCGTCGGTCGGCGGCGACACATGGACCGAGCGTCGCGATGAGCTGATTCGGATCCTGGACATCGATCTGCGATGGCATATGAACACGGTCTCGGATGGCGAGCGACGCAGGGTGCAGCTGGCCATGGGCATGCTCCGCCCCTGGACCATCCTCCTTCTGGACGAAGTGACCGTCGACCTGGACGTTCTCGTGCGCGCAGAGTTCCTCTCCTTTCTCAAGCGGGAGACACTGCAGCGCGATTGCTCCATTGTCTACGCAACCCACATCTTTGACGGGCTGGCCGACTGGCCTACGCATGTTGCGCACATGGCTGTTGGACGGGTGCTGAACATTGCACCTGTGCAGGAGTTTGCACAGCTCCATGCACCTACTTCGCACGCATCAAACAGCTCCCTCCTGGAGATGGCCCTGGAGTGGCTGAGGCAGGATGTGGAGATCCGTGGAGCTCGTGCAGATGCACAGAAACTGCGATGGGAGGACCTTGCAGCCGATGCAACACTAGGCGGCGTGGATGCCTCCAAGTTCACAGACTACTTCAAAGTCACGCGAAACACGCAATAATTAAGTCGTGTTGTAGATACGAACAGAGCAGTCCTCGCTTGCGACTGCAAGACAGGTACTGTTTGGCCGCCATGCCAGCTGGTTGATTCTGCCTCCGGGGGTACTCTTCTGTGGCCACGTGCATGTCAAATGCCACTCCTTCTGGTTGGTAGCCGTGTACAGCAATATAGACGAATTCTCAAGACCTACTGCCAAGTGTGTTTCCTCTATTTCGCTCGCTTGTACACGCACCGCGACAGCAGTGACTGGTGCGTCTAGCTTCACTTCTGCAATACACGTCCATTCCGGCTTTTCGTCTGCATCCCATACCTTGAACGTCTTATCACGCGAGGCGGTAGCAAACGCTTTGTTGGATAGCCAGCACGCATCATGGATAATTCTTGCATGCGCTTTATTTTGACATGCCTCCAGGGCAAACTCGCCGTCGCGTACCCTAAATACAGCCCATTGACGATCGCGGCCCACAGACAATAAGCGTTCATTGTCCGGAGAGAAGACGAGACGCTGGACGGTAAGAGCATGAACCTTGAGAAGAGCCAGCTCCTTCCAGGATGACGTGTCGTAAATACGAATGCCAGCATGGTCTAAAGAATTCGCCTTACAAGCAGACGCCATGTACTTGAAGTCATGCGAACAAGCCACCGCACGTATCTCGTACCCATGTCCATAGATCTTTTCACGCTCTGGCCAAAGCGTATGCCGAGCCAAATGCTCTTCGAATGGCGCTTGCTGAAGCTCGCGGAGAATATCTACACCGGATAATTGGCCATCAGCAGCTTTGTTGGATAGGCCGAGAAGAGGGACGTTCGCGCTCGTAGCAACGTCTCCAGAGTGTATAGAGAGGCCATTCAACCTTTTCAAGAGGTTGCGTACAGTTCCTGGAAGGCTGAAAACCCGGACTACCTTTTCATCTGCACCGCTCACGAAGCAGGTTGATGTAAGCGACGCAATGCTGTTGATATCATAGCCGTGTATTTGCGGACGAGAAATTTCCTTCCATCGGCCACTTCCCACAGTTTCAAGTTCAGCATATAATCTTGTTGTCTGGTCGAGGCTCGTAGAAATGAGATACGCTCCTTGCGGGTCCCAGGACAGACCACTAACAGCCCGTACATGACCACTGCTCCCTTCTATTTGCCGCCAGGTTTGTAAATCATCCGTATCAGACTCCCACCGACGAATAGACCCATTCTTCCCGAGACAGGCAACTCTCAGGCCCTCAGGCCCCCAGATAGCTTGCCAAAACCCACCACCTCCACCGGTAGCGCTGGTTGTCCCTTTGACATCGTTTATATCTCCTAGGCGAGCACATGTCGTCCATATACCGCTAGAGATGTCAGACGCCCACACGCATACCGAACTATCCGCCGAAGCTGACAGCAGGCATTTTTGGCGAGGGTGCCAAAATACGGATGTTATCCAATCATCATGACCGGTCAAAAGAGCTTCAAATGCGGCTTCGAACTTGCTCTCTGATCCTGCAATGTCAAGACGGTAGGACCTGTTTTCCAACACACCTTCATCAACAATACCAGTCTCTTTATGTGACACTCGTGGTCTTACGTGCCATAACCTGATATATTTATCCTGAGAGGCGCTCGCCATGACTAGATGAGTAGGAGTGATCTTGAAGGCTAGGCTGCGTATCCAGTCTTCATGACCTCGGAGAGTAGCTTGGAGTTTGAATATGCAACGATCGCTAGAGCTCCCTGTATACAGACTTATGTTTACAGAGGAGCCACCGACCGCCAAGAGAATATCGGTAGGAGAACCAGGCAGGAGGGCGAGAGCAATGGCCAGAGGGTACAATGGGGTTGTTGAAATTGTAGACAGGTGATTATTTGGAAATTGAAAGAGCTCTATCGTACCTGCTGCTGTCCCGATGCAATAGATGTCCTTGGATTCCAAAACAGTAATCACATTGACAGAACTGTTGCAGCAGATATTACATATCTCTTCCTGATCTTTCCAAATTCGGAGAGTTTTATCCACACCACCTGAGAGTAGGTAGATGTCCTCATTCAATTTCCACCATCGAACCACGTTAACCTCGTCCGAATGGCCTTTCAAAGTATAGTGGATGGCACATTCTCCGGCACGGGTGACGGCAACCAGCTGGCCAGCAGCAAAAGCTAGCCTTCCATCTACAGGATGGTAGTCGACAGCGCACGGCGTTGCATTGCTTCCAATTGCAATGAAGTCAGCAGACGAGGTGTCGAGGTGCATCTGCTCGTGCCTGACGATCAAGGATCTGTCCTCATTTGGGGTTTAAAGGATGACCTACTTTCCTCATTGGGATAGCCAACTACCGGAATAGGTAATGCCCACTCAGCCGACCCCGATTAAGCCGTCATGCCATTGCCACCATGGGAGGGTTAGAGAGACAGGTCGCATATCTCACACTCAGCAGACTCAGTGAGAAGGATCAAGTGGAAGAGGAAGTGCATGAGAAAGACCGAAGGGATCGTCCCTCCCGAGTCAAGCAAGTCGTGCATCATGAGACTGATGACAAGAATGAAAAGGACGACACACTTCCTACCTGCATCACACCCAATACATCCATAACCAGCAATGCTAGTAGAGAAACGACAATCCAAAGAGAACGCTTGCAGGCTCGCTTGAAAGATCAGTGTCGCAGAGTCCGCTATCTACTGTGCTTGGACGTGGAAGCCACCTGCAATGAAGCATACGGATTTGGAGAGTACCCCAACGAGATCATTGAACTACCATGCGTTATTTACGATCTGGATGAGTGTGTGGAAGTGGACCATTTCCGAACCTACGTTCGTCCAACGCATCAGCCCGTGCTGTCAGACTTTTGCTGTATGCTTACGGGAATAACACAAGAGCAGGTGGATGCAGCACCTGAGTTTCCAACTGCTTTGCATCTCTTAGAGAAGTTTCTGTCAGGGCACGCCGACAGGTTGCATCCTGCGCCGCATACCATGCAGCATGCAAAAGATGGTGGAGTGACGGACTATACCGTGCCTCCTCCCATCAGCATGACTGCTTCGAAGAGAAAGTTTTTTGGGATTCAAAATGAAAGACATCGGCAACGGCCCAAGGAAGTCGATCGAAATTGGGCATGGACAACGGACGGACGGTGGGATATTGAAGACTTCATTATGAGGAAACAACTCAAAATCACGGGTCCGGCAAGGCTCCCATTGTGGATGTCTGGATCCTACGTCGACGTTCGCATGCTCTTCGGGGAGCATTTCAAGCAAAAGAGCAACAAGAATTTGGAAGCGATGTTGGCGCAATGCAACCTGCGCTTCCAAGGGAGACAGCACTCTGGATTGGCAGATGCGCGGAATGTCGCGATTGTAGCAAGAGAACTGCAGGAACACGGCTGTTTGATTGAGACGAATCGCTGGGTCTCTTTCACGGGGGCTACAGGACTTGTTCACAAACGCCAGACTCGGTCAAGATGAGTGCAGACGCACCGTAAGCATGTAAATAAAATTGCATTCCAAAACGGCTCATGAAATAACGCACTTTTTTACCTTTACAGATGTGATGGCACCGGTGTTTGCACTATTTTCTCTTTCCTTCTTGGATTTCTTCTCCCTGAAAATATACGGGCGACTCGTAGAAGACATTTCCTGTGCTTGTATGGCATCCTGCTGCTCCTGCAAATGCCTTGCAAGCTGAAAATCCGCGTCCTCTCTCGCGTCCTCCGAGAAGCCCACCGGAGAGAATTCCGCCGTGTAGAGGTCCGTTTTGCGGCCTGCTACATCAGAGAGGCTTTCCCACACGACGCCGGAGCGCAGGTAGCCTTCGTCAGTCACGAAGAGGAAGAGTTGTCCGCTCTGTGGGTGTTTGTAGAGCGTTGCGAAATGGTCGTTGCGGAAAAACATGGAGAGACTACCAGGTGCTAGGCGTGCGTGCAACACCGACACGCCATAGTCCGTGAGTTGCGTAGGCCAAGCTTCTAGAAAGGTGCGGAGCGCCGGGGCGCGTGGAGATTCGTCCATGATTTGTCGCGTAGCATTCTCATATGAGGCACAGTAGAGCAGAGACTCGTAGGCCGGGTCTTCGGGAGAAGGCAACCATCCATGAACGAGGTCAATGAAAAAATTGCGGCATACCTTGATCTCTGGGGTTGTCTCAAAAGTGTCGTGCGACTCGAAGCGGGGGTTGATGGTCATGCCCGAGATGAGGTTAGGAAGCACTGCAAACACAGACTCGGGACTATCCCCCAGCGCGTCCGGGTTGGTTGATAGCAGTGCATCGCCGAGTCGATGGAGTAGGTCTTCTGTCGAAATGGAAGAGCGCGAGGAGGAGAGGGTCGAGAGGGGTGACGGCGCATCAATTGGGGCGCGCAGGATAAGGATATTAGCCAAAGCCACCAGCGAACACGGGCCGTTTTTGTTCTGCAGGATAATGGTCGACTCCCTAGGGACTCCATTCGTCTGGTCGACCCAGGCAATGGACCGTGTCTTGAACTCCTCTCTTTCAATCATGGACGCTGTGAATCTATCGCACCGCCGCGCGATCCAGCTCACGTGACCATGCTTACTCCTTCGCTCGCGTCGACGCCAAAAGTCGCCATTGCCGTCGAGCAGTACTGCAATGGGCTTGCACCTGAGCTGCCCAGCCGCATCCTCGAGCACCAGCAGTATACGAGTGAGAATGTCAGCAACCCAAACATGATGATCTCGGGGTTCGAAGCGAAAGTGCTCACGTGGATTGCACGCGACAGGAAGGCCAAGCGGATCCTAGAGATTGGCTGTTTTTCCGGCTTCAGTGCGTTAGTATGGGCTGAGTGTGCTGCGTCGCTGGGCGGCTCTGTAACCTCCCTCGAAATTGATGAAAAGATGATTGCTATGGCCAAGGAAGCAATTCACGCACAAGGCCAGCAGGACACAATAACCATCATCACAGGCCCCGCAGCAACAACCATGAAGACCTTGGAGGGACAGTATGATCTGATATTCATTGACGCGGACAAGCCGAATTACATTACGTACTTTGACACCGTGTTGGAGCGCAATCTGCTAGCCCCAAATGGCATCATCCTGGCTGACAATACCTTGTACCGTGGCCTGGTCTGCATTCGAAGCCCAGAGAATCCGTTTGGAACTGACGAGGAGCGCGTGGCCATGTCTAATCACCTCGACGCCTTCAATAAGCACGTGGCCAAAGACAAAAGGGTGGACCAGGTTATTCTTCCGCTATTTGATGGCCTATCTATGATCCGATTGAACTTGTAACATAACTTGTAATGTACAGGCTCTCAAATTCCATGAGTACAGGTACACCTTACCATTGCTCGAAAGGAAGAGCCATTTCGACTACGTAGCCTATCGTTCTCCTCCTGATTAGTTCTCACGTAAACGTCATCTGGCGTCCGTTATTCTTCTACGATCCTGTATCTGCTCCAATCCCCAGCCTATCTTCTCCTCCCCACGTCGGTTGTCGGATGCGGATATCGGATGTTGGCGGAGACAATTCCCCGATATGAATTTCCCGCTACTTCCCTACACGAGCTCGCTCTGCTTAGTGATTCAAATCAAATGCTCGTCCCCTCGCTCGCATCTACGCCAGAAGTTGCCGTTGCGGTGACCGAATACTGCAATGGCCTCTGTGCTCCCCTGCCTCGCCGTGTTCTCGATCACCAGAACTACACAGCCGCCAATGTCAGCAATCCAAACATGATGATATCAACCTTGGAGGCCAAGACGCTCTCGTGGATTGCGCGCGACCGAAAAGCCAAACGTATCCTCGAGATTGGCTGCTTCTCTGGGTTCAGTGCACTCGTATGGGCTGAGTGTGTACCCTCGTCGGGAGGAGAGGTCATTTCACTCGAGATTGATAAAGAGATGATTGCCATGGCAAACAAAGCCATTAGGGAACAGGATATGCAGGATATGATAACCGTGATTCCAGGTCCAGCAGCAGAGACGCTGCAGACTCTGGAAGGGGAATTCGATCTCATATTCCTCGATGCAGACAAGGCCGGCTATATCACGTACTTTGAGACTATCTTGGCACGCAAGCTGCTGGCTCCCAATGGAGTTATTCTGGCAGACAATACGCTCTACAGCGGCCTCGTGTGCATTCGCAACGAGCACAATCCTGCCCGACATGAGACGACGAGTGTGGCCGTGTCGGACTACCTGATTGCCTTCAACAAGCACGTGGCCGAGGACAGCAGAGTGGACCAGATCATCTTGCCCTTGTTTGATGGGCTTTCGATGATTCGCCTCATCTCCTAGGGTTTTGTGAAGGAGTCGGCGGTGTAGCGGCAGGGGTGTTGACCTCTGACAGCCAGACTTCGGTGAGGAGCGTGTATCTATAATCCAGTCGTCGTGGTGAACCTGTTGGGCGGGCAACGCTATTTCCCCGCATGGCCCTCCGAGTGGCAAGCACCGCGCACGGACGAGCGCTGGGCCTGCTGGGTGCGCTCAGAAACCACCCTCCGTCGTGTCCATGCCATTCCAACCCATTCCCATCCATACCCGATCGAAGACTAGCAACGCCGGTGGATGGGGGTGCGGGGTTGAAGGAGTATGCGTTTGAGATGGCGGCCAGCAATATCCGCTACGGTCCCGGCGTCACCAAGGAAGTCGGCATGGACCTTGCAAATTTGGGGAGCAAGCGAGTTGCTGTCATTACGGATGGAAACGTGGGCAAGCTCACTGCTGTGGCACAGGCTATCGCCGGGCTGGAGAAGGAAGGAATCGCCTATGAGATCTTCTCCGATGTGCGTGTCGAGCCCAAAGACTCCTCCATCAAGCGAGCCGTTGAATTTGCCAAGAAATATGACCCAGACGCATACCTTGCTGTCGGCGGTGGGAGTGTGATCGACACGGCAAAGCTAGCAAACCTCTACCACACCTTCCCCGAGGCTGACTTCTTGGACTTTGTGAATGCGCCACTTGGGCGTGGACTGCCGATTACGAAGCCGCTCAAGCCACTCATTGCCGTCCCTACGACGGCAGGCACCGGGAGTGAGACGACGGGAACAGCCATTTTTGATCTAGAGAGCAAGCATGCAAAGACAGGAATTGCACATCGCAATATGAAGCCGCTGCTGGGGGTCGTTGATCCTCTCAATACAAGGTCAATGCCTATGGCCGTGCATGTCTCTTCTGGCCTGGACGTGCTCTGCCACTCGCTTGAGAGCTGGACTGCGATCCCGTATAACGAGAGGACACCCCGTCCCACCAACCCCATCAATCGGCCTGCGTACCAAGGAGCAAATCCCATCTCTGATATCTTCTCGCTCGCCGCGCTGCGAATGACAGTGGAGTATCTACCGCGCGTCTATGCAGATCCTAACGATCACGAGGCGCAAGCGCAAATGCTTCTTGCTGCAACGCTTGCTGGCGTTGGATTCGGCAATGCAGGCGTCCATCTGTGTCATGGCATGAGCTACCCACTTGCTGGAATGAACAAGAGCTATCGACACCCGGGATACGATATTCCTGCTGGCCACGTCATTCTCCCGCACGGTGTCAGCGTGGCCGTGACAGCACCAGCCGTGTTTCGCTTCACGGGAGCCTCCAACCCCGACCGACACCTGCAAGCAGCCCGAATATTTGGGTATGAGGGCACAGCCAAGGCGGAGTCGGCCGGAGAGATCCTGGCAGAGTGTTTGCAGGACTTCCTTGTCAAACTCAACCAGCCGCGCGGGATTTGCAAGTTTGGGTATGGAGCGGAGGATATTGGGGCGTTGGTGGAGGGCACCCTGCCGCAACAGCGCGTGCTCATGCTTGCACCAAGCATTCCGCGCGCCATGGAGGAGCAGCGGGACGATCTGACGCGACTGTTTGAGAACTCGCTAAGCTACTAGGCAGACGGGTAAGATGTACATAAACTTTTATTTATTTGTTGCGCTGGTCATTCCTTCCTGCCATTGACCATGGCTACATTTGCGCCCGGTCCAAGATATCTCTTGCCGCGGGCCGCATTTACCAGCCAGTAGACGTACGAGAGGAGAAGCCAGCCAGCAAGCACCACGGGCGCATAGTTCATGCTGTCTTTGGTGACAGGGAATTCCAACGGCAAGCACAGGATGATGCTCACGTACGACACCCAGACAAGCGACACCAGATTGAGCCATTTGCTGGCGCGGCCGAAATGAACAGGTCCGCGGACATACGACGTCGAGTCTGCAAAGAGCACCTTGCACACGACCGGAACCACGTAGCTCCAATCCAGGGCAATGCTGGTAACGGCAAAGATGGTGGTTGCGGCATAGTAGCTCGCCAGGTCGAGGAGGCCCAGGACGGCGGTTGGCACAAATCAGCCACACAGCCGCAAGAGGCGTCTTTGTACGCGGATGCACTTTGGCAAAGACGCGCGAGAAGGGGATCAGGCCGTCGCGTGCCGTGGCATAGATGGTGCGCGAACAGGCTTGCATGCAGACGGCGCAGGTGAAGTTCTGCACCATGATGGTGGTGATCATCATCGCGATCGCGCCCGCTTTGCCCAGGTTGTTGTAGTAGATGAGGGCTACCGGCAGGCCGCTGGGTGCATGCAGCAGGGTCTCAATGTCGGTGCCCATGCAGAGGACGAGCACGATGAAGAGAACCCATCCAAGTACAGCCGTCAGTACAACAGCAGCAATGACAGCGACCGGTGCGCGCACGTTGGCCTTGAATGTCTCCTCCGTGATGTGCGAGACCCCGTCGTAGTCCGTCATGGTCCATGCCACAGCCAGCAATCCAAGGGTAAAGCCAAGCCCGTCGTTGGACCATCCTGAGTGATTTCAAAAGTGCGTAAACACATAGCTTGCCGAGTTCTTGGTCTCGCACATGATGAGGAGGGAGATGATGGCGGCAAAGATGCCGCCCATGTTGATCACGGTATACCACGACGTGATCCGCGCAAGCCATCGCGTCGGTAGCGAGTTCAAAGAGCCATGGAAGAGAAGACAAACAATCATCACGCTCACGGTGTGCGAATTTGGTGCTTTGTACGTGTAGTCGCTTACCATACAGGCCAATGCAGTACATTGCGAGGCCATAGCAAAATCGACACTTGCGCTGCATGCAATTTGGCCCAGCAGTGTGGCCCATCCGACTGCCCATCCAACACTAGGCACCCAGGTCGAGGGCACGACATGGCGCACCACGTAGTAGCATCCACCATCCGTGGGATAGGCGCTAATCAGCTCTGCAACGCTGAAACCAAGGCATGCGCATCCAAAGCTGCCCCAGAACCACGTCCACACGACGCTTGCAGGCCCACCGGCTAGGAGGGGCATGTGGAAGGTGGCCATGGCGCCGGCCAGAATCCCAGTGACGCTAAAGGCAAAACTAAAGGTGCCAAAGCTAGTGAACTCGCGCAGCATCTCGGGCTTGTACCCCAGCCGCTCCAGCTGCCGGTCGTCTGCATCTGCAGTGTCGAGGCTATTGTCCATTCCTGCTCATGGACAAAATCAGGCCACTTTCTGCTTCCGATGGGTTGTAAGTAAGACAAGCCACAATACAAAAGATACAGCCTCTCTCCCAAGCGCAGCAGGTGCGAATTTCATTTCCTTGCTTCTTTTCATGTATTTCTGTCAATCATGCATGACTGATCTAGCCGCTCATCACGCGCATTAATCGCAACCATCGCAAGCATGAAGCGCTGTACAAACCAGACAGACATAAACAGTCAGGTTAATGTAAACAAAGGTCGATGCTGATGTAAACAAGGATCTCTGGCGTGACCATCTCCCGCTCCGTACTGTCTTCGTATTCGTATTCTCGGATAAGACCGCGCCGGGGAAAAAAATCACGTGTTCGGTTTCGTTCAACATCATGGATGTCGTGCTGGAAGTTCTCGACTACGCCTTCTTCGACAAGGCCTACGCGACGCTGTTCCCATCGCGTACAGCAAACACCTCGAGCATCGTCGACTTCATCGCGGAGGAGAAGTACTTTTTGCTGCCGCCCACCACCGATGCCTTTCTGTCGGCCCTTCCGCGGGACAACATGATCCGACAAACCTTCTCCCTCTGGCTGGTGACCTGGGTCTTTGGTGTCATTCTCTACTTTCTCTTTTCAGGGCTGTCGTATCGCTTCATCTTTGACCATGCCACCTTCCAGCACCCCAAATTTTTGAAGAATCAGGTGCACATGGAGATTCGCCAGTCGATGGAGTCGTTGCCGGTCATGAGCCTTTGCACCGCCTTCGCTTTCATGATGGAGGTCCGTGGGCACTCGTTGCTGTATATGTC
>JAABUO010007405.1_pt1 | contig 12527 bp, 12 predicted proteins | sample 5559291 | NCBI WGS metagenome assembly JAABUO01 (sample SAMN10711878, study PRJNA513372) | rock metagenome | isolation source: Antarctica rocks | place: Antarctica: Victoria Land, Finger Mt sud
CTCCATTCCCTATCACGAATATACCGTCTACGCCTGTGGCCCGTGGTCGCAGGGTCCCGCCCTTCCGCAATCACTGGCGATCCTCGCGGGCTACGACCTCCCCGCCCTTGGCCATAACAGCGCCGACTACCTGCATATCGTTGCGGAGGCGCTCAACCTCGCCTTCGCCGATCGCGACAAGTTCTATGGCGACCCCGACTTCGTCTCTGTGCCAATGGACGCGCTGCTCGCGCCGGGGTACGCCGCGACGCGACGCGCGCGGATTGATCCGGCCCGCGCGTGGGGCGAGATGCCCCCATTTGGCAACCCGCTTCCCTTCATGCGCACGGCGATACCCGAACTCGACCTGACGCCGTACCAGCCCGCATTGGTTGCCGCGCCGCCGGGACCGGATACCGCCTACTGCTGCGTCGTGGACAAGGACGGCAACGCCTTCTCCGCTACGCCGAGCGACAGCGCGATGTCCAGCCCGCTCGTGCCGGGTCTTGGCTTCGCGATGTCCTCGCGCGGGTCGCAATCGTGGCTCGATCCGCACCATGCATCGTCGCTCCAACCGGGCAAGCGTCCGCGCCTGACGCCGAACCCGGCCCTCGCCTTGCGCGACGGTGCACTCTTCATGCCCTTCGGCTGCCCCGGCGGCGACGGCCAGACGCAGGCGATGCTGCAAGTCTTCCTCAACTGCACCGAGTTCGGCATGAACCCGCAGCAAGCGATCGAGCAACCGCGCGTGATCTCTGAGTCCTTCCCCAACTCCTTCTGGCCGCATGGCTACCACCCCGGATTACTCAATGTCGAGGGCCGCATCCCGGCAGACGTGCGCGACGAATTGACACGGCGCGGCCATCGGATCAACGTCTGGGACGATTGGAGCGGCGCGGCGTGCAGCGTCTGCGCGATCATCGTGGACCCCGAAACCGGCACCCGCGTCGGTGGCGCCGACCCACGCCGCGAATCCTACGCGCTTGGTCGGTGACACGGAAACAGGGGAGAAACGCAGAGGATACAGAGCGCGCAGAGGACGCAGAGAGGGACAGAGAAAAAGAAGGGAGTCCAAGGAATCCAAACCCGTTCTTCTCGTATCCCCTCCGCGCTCTCTGCGCGCTCTGTGTCCTCTGCGTTAAATCCGCTCTTTGCGTCTTTGGTGTAATCGCTTTCATGGAGGAACAGTATGGAACGTACCGCGCTGTCTGTCGCCGATGGAGAAGATGCGTCGTACGAGCCGGTGCCGCTTGATTTCCAGCGGATGACCGCTGCGGAAAGCCTCACGCGTTCGCGCGTCTTCCTTGAGACAATGCGTCAGCGCCGTAGCGTGCGGATGTTCTCCACCGATCCCGTTCCCTATGAACTGATCGCGAACGCGGTCGCGGCGGCAGGCAGCGCGCCCTCCGGCGCAAACTGCCAGCCGTGGACCTTTGCGGTTGTCGCCGACCCTGCGCTCAAGCAGCGTCTGCGCGACGCAGCGGAGGATGAGGAGCACGATTTCTACGCACATCACATCTCGGATGAGTGGCGCGCTGCCCTCGCCCCCCTCGGTACCGATTTCCGCAAGGCGCACCTGACGGAAGCGCCGTACACCGTCGTCGTCTTCGGTCATGCTTACGGTCTGGAGCAGATGCCGGACGGCGCCGAACGGCAGTTCAAGCATTATTACATGCCGGAATCCGTCGGCATTGCGGTCGGTTTCTTTCTCGCCAGCATCACACATGCGGGGTTGGTCTCCCTCACCCACACGCCCAGCCCGATGGCCTTTCTCGCGGAGACATTAGGCCGCCCGCGCAACGAACGCGCCTATATCGTCATCCCGGTCGGCTATCCTGCCGAACACGCGACGGTTCCGAAGCATGCCCTACTGAAGAAGCCCCTGGACGAGATTTTGGTGCGCTATTGAGACGGGGAACCTCATCCCCACACGACATTGACGAACGTGCCGTCCGGCTCGAAGCGGGCGATACCGAGGCGGAGCGGTTCATTCCCCGCCGGGTCGCGCTCCTGATCGGCGAAGAGGAGCGGCAGGAGCGGGCGGGCATTGTCAATCAGCGGGAGCGCCACCCACTCCGTCGGCGAAAGCCAGGCGAGCGTCCCCTCCGGGCAATGGGGCAGCACCTGTTGTTCCAGTGTGCCAGTGAAATAGAGGAGTGTCGTCAGCGGCGCGCCGGGGCGGGCATGGAAGACGGCGCGCCGGAGCGTGAAGTCGCGGACATCGCGCGCGCCGATGCCGCTCTCCTCCCACAACTCGCGCAGGGCGGACGCTGTGACATCGTCCATCTCGTCGGTCTCGACGCGGCCACCCATCCCCGTCCAATGCCCCGGCTGGACGCGCTTCGTGGCCGCGCGCTCCAACAGGAGATACCGCCCGCCATGCCGCAGCACGACGACGGTGAAAAGGACCGCCGCGTTCGGTTTCCCGGCGTGTGGTTGTTCCATACGTCACTCCCCATTCCACCTGCGCCATGCATCGCATCATCCGTGCATCATCGTCCATCGCGCGGGGCCGGGTGCTATGGTACCTCTTGCGCGTATCTGCAACCGGCATCATGCGCCATAAATCAATAAGGAGCCAGCATGCTCACCGTTACTCATGCGAAGAGCGTTGCCACCGTCATGCTCAACCGGCCGGAAGTCCGCAATGCGCTCGATGCAGAATTGATCGCAGCGATCCGCGACTGCTTCGCCGCGCTCGCGACGGACGACGCGGTGCGTGTCGTCGTGTTGACGGGGGCGGGAACGGTTTTCAGCGCGGGCGCGGACGTGCGGTGGATGCAGGAAGCCGCGCAGTTCACCGCCGAGGAGAACGCGCGGGATGCCCGCGCCCTCGCGGCAATGCTGGTGACGGTGGATCGCTGCCCGAAGCCCGTCGTCGCGCGGGTGAATGGCGCGGCGTTCGGCGGTGGCGCGGGGTTGGTCTCCTGCTGCGATATCGCCGTCGCGGTGGAAGGCGCGAAGTTTTCCTTCTCCGAAGTCCGCCTCGGCATTGTCCCCGCGACGATTGGGCCGTTCGTCCTGCGCAAGATTGGCGCGTCACAGGCCCGTGCGCTCTTTCTCACCGCCGAACGCTTCGACGCCGCCCGCGCCAGAGAAATCGGCCTCGTCCATGCAGTCGTGTTCGCCGAGGAACTTGATGCCGCTGTCGCCCGCCAGACCGATATGCTGCTACACGGCGGCCCGCATGCCCTCGCCGCCGCGAAGGAACTCGTCCAGGAACTCCCCAGCATGACCGACGACGAGCAGCACGCCTACACCGCCGCCCTGATCGCCGCCCTCCGCACCAGCCCTGAAGGACAGGAGGGCCTCCGCGCCTTCCTCGACCGCCGCTCGCCATCATGGACGCCGAACGTCCCAAAGGTATAGGAACCGTATTCAGATCAACCAGTTTTCCAACCGTAGGCCTGCGACACGATGGAAGTGTCGCTCGTTCCCGGTAACGAGTGTGAAACCATTTGCAAGCGTGATCGCGGCGATTCGCAGATCGGCATCGGCGAGCGGCGTCCCCTGCCGCTCTAACTCCGCGCGAAGGATGCCGTACCGATGCGCGGCTGCCCGGTCGAATGGCAGAGTCACGAGGTCCACGAGCAAAATATGTTCGATCTGTGCGAGGAGCACGTTCATGCGTCCTGTCGCGCGTGAAGCGCCATAAATCAACTCGCCTACAGTAATGCTCGTCGTGCATTGCTGTGCAACCAGCACCTGCGCCAGTTTCGCAACCAGCGGCTTCGACGGTATACGCTTGAGAAGATTGCTCAATATATCGGTATCAAGAACGTACATCACGCCTCAATATCCACGGGACGACCGAAGTCTCGAAGCCGTTGCACGTAAATATCATCTACAAGTGCGTCAATCTCTTCATCGCGTAGATCGTGCTGGACACCGAGAAGCGCGAGCGCGCCGCGTGGCGCGGCGGATGTGGATTGCGTTTCTTCCAATCGTGCCAGATCATCCATCCCGACAATTGCCGCCATTGGTTGACCGCGCCGCTCGATAATGACATGCTGTCCCTGATACGCGACTTCTCCAACCAACGCGGAGAGATGCGCCTTTGCCGCTGCTGTACTCACACGTCGGGTTGCCATCATTTCAGTCCTTCTGTAGGAATGACCAAAAAGGTCAAGATGGTCCATTATATCATACGGATGCGTATGCTGTATCCTGATGTTGCGTGACGAAAAGAGGCTGGGGGGTTGGTGTGTTTACTAAGGTGCTGATCGCCAATCGGGGGGAAATCGCCGTTCGGATCGCGCGGACGTTGCGGGCGATGGGGATTGGCATCGTCGCAGTCTATTCGGAAGCGGATCGGACGGCGCTGCATGTGCAGGTCGCGGACGAGGCATACTGCATCGGCCCTGCCCCGGCGCTGGAGAGTTATCTCAATATCCCCGCCGTGCTCGATGCCGCGAAACAGAGCGGCGCGGAGGCGATCCATCCCGGCTATGGCTTCCTCTCCGAGAACGCCGCCTTCGCGCAGGCCGTCGCGGACGCGGGACTTGTCTTCATCGGCCCGCCCGCTGAGGCGATTCGCACGATGGGCGACAAAGCGGGCGCGAAGCGGCTGATGAAAGCAGCGGGCGTCCCGACTGTTCCCGGCTACACCGGCGACGACCAGACGGACGCGACCCTCATCATGGAGGCGGAGCGGATCGGTTTCCCGCTGCTCATCAAGGCGGTCGCGGGCGGCGGCGGCATGGGGATGCGCGAGGTGCATAACGCGGAGGATTTCATAGACGCCCTCGCCGCCGCCCGGCGCACCGCCCATCGCGCCTTCGGCGACGACCGCATGATGCTCGAACGGCTGATCCTTCGCCCGCACCATGTGGAAGTGCAAGTCTTCGCGGACGCGCATGGGAATGTCATCTCTCTCGGCGAGCGCGACTGCTCCATCCAACGACGACATCAGAAGGTGATCGAGGAATCACCCGCACCCGCCGTTACGCCCGCACTCCGGAAACAATTGGGTGATGCAGCGGTCGCGGCAGCCCGTACGGCGGGATATGTGAATGCGGGGACGGTCGAATTCCTCCTCGATTCACGTGGAACATTCTTCTTTCTTGAAATGAACACCCGCCTGCAAGTCGAGCATCCCATCACCGAGGCCGTGACGGGCCTCGATCTTGTCCGGTTGCAGGTGGAAGTCGCTGCGGGTCACTCACTCCCCTTTACGCAGGATAAGGTGACGATCACCGGCCACGCCATCGAATGCCGCGTCTATGCCGAAGACACGGAGCAGGAGTATCTGCCTCAAACCGGCACAGTGACGGCGCTCGTGGAACCTACTTTCCCCGGTTTGCGGATTGACGGCTCACTCTACCCCGGTGCGACGGTGACGCCCTACTACGACCCGCTGCTCGCGAAAGTCATCGCTCATGGCACGACGCGGGACGCGGCGATTGCCCGGATGCGCGATGCGCTCGCGGGGTACCGGATTGACGGTGTCGTGACGAACCTGCCGCAACTGCGTGCCATCATTGCCACCGATGCCTTCCGCGCCGGGGAGACACACACCGGCTTCCTCACCGAGCATTGGCATCCATCATCGCAACCGAGCGAACTGCCTGTCGAAATCCTGCTCGCCATCGCGGGCTACGAAGCGACCCGCCATACCTTGCCGTCACCGACCGCCGCCAACCCGTGGCAAACCGTTGGCCCCCTCCGCTTCGGCAGCGCCGCAACCCACGGCATCTATGAGAGTAACGGAACCCGCTACACGATCATCGCCGACCGCACCGATAACGATGCCTGGCACGTCACACTCCCCGCTCCGTCTCACCCTCTCAGGGGGCTGGGGGATGAGGTTGTCTTTGATCGCCTCTCCCGCACCCGCCTGCTTATTCGGCAGGGCGTGGCAGTCCACTCCTTCACACTCTGCGAAGATGACGCGGATCGAGATGCCTTCTCGATTACCTGGCACGATCGGATCTATCCGATCCGCCGCGCCGCCCTGCACAGCCCGGAGCAAATCGCGGAGAGCGGGGCCGTGTCAATCGAGGGCGCAACGGACCTCAAAGCGCCGCTTACCGGCATCGTTACGCGCGTTCTCGTCCAACCGGGAGACTCAGTGCAGACGCAGCAGCCACTCGTTGTGCTGGAGGCGATGAAGATGGAGCACACCATCGCCGCACCGGGCCCCGCGCGCGTCCATCACGTTCACGCCGCGCCGGGCGATCGTGTCGCGGGCGGCACAGTGCTGGTCGAGTTGGAAGCCGCCCCCTCCCCCGCCGCGCGGGAGGGGGGAGAAGACGATGCGTAACCGCCGCCTCCCGCCCTATGCCATCCCGATTGCTACATTTTTCGGCGTGGGGGTGCTCTCTGCGTATTTCCGTGGGACACTCACGCTCAAAGATTTCCTCATCAGCGTCGGCGTTGCCGCCGTCATCATCCTGACCATCACTCAGATGAACCACGGCCCGTACATTTAGGAGCGAGACAAGACGCACCAGCAAACGGCGCCGGATCAGGAGCAAGTCACCCCTCCCTTGCAAAGCGGGGAGGGGCAGGGGGTGAGGACATTATGCACGTTCGCATCGTCGAGGTCGGCCCGCGCGACGGGTTGCAGAACGAACCGGTCTTTGTCTCGACCGCAGACAAAATATGCTTCATTGACCTGCTCTCGGATGCCGGCTTGCCCGTCGTGGAGGCGACCTCATTCGTCAGCCCGAAGGCGATCCCCGTACTCGCGGACGCCGATCAGGTCTTCCCCGCCATCACGAAGCGACCGGGCACGCGCTATCCTGCTCTCGTACCAAATATGCGCGGCCTTGACCGGGCGCTCGCGGCAGGCGCGCGGGAGATCGCCCTCTTCACCGCCGCATCAGAGACCTTCACGAAGCGAAACATCAACATGACGATTGACGAATCGCTCGCCGTCTTCGCCGCCGTCATGGAGCGGGCGCGACCGGCAGGCTTAACTGTGCGCGGCTACATCTCGACCGCCTTCGGCTGCCCGTATGAGGGGTACGTCCCGCCGACAAACGTCGTGGCGGTCACACGGCGGCTGTTCGATCTCGGCGTGGCGGAAGTCTCCATCGGTGACACGATCGGCATCGCCACCCCGAACCAGATCACCGAAATGGTGCCGCTCCTGACTGAGATCGCGCCCATCGGCAACCTCGCACTGCATTTGCACGATACGCGCGGCACGGCGCTCGCGAATGCCTACGCGGGGCTACACGCAGGGGTTACCTGTTTCGACAGCGCGGCGGGCGGATTGGGCGGCTGCCCCTATGCGCCGGGCGCGTCCGGCAACCTCGCGACGGAAGACTTGCTTTACATGCTCGACGGCCTCGGCATCGAAACAGGTGTGGACATCGGCAAGGTTGCCACCGCTTCGCGATTCCTCGCCAATGTCCTCGGCCACGATCTGCCTGGCCGCTACCTCGCCGCCTTCAACGCAGCCCATAGTTATGGCGCTTGATTGATCATAAAGGTCGCGCCGCGCTCGAAGTATTCGCGCATGACAGCGCGATAGGGTTCGGGAATGCCAACTTCGTCAATCGCCGCGAGCATATGCCCGACCCAGGCGTTCCGCTCTCGCTCGCCAATCGCGAAGGGCATGTGGCGCATCCGCAAAAACGGGCGTCCGCGCTGCTCGGTGTACCGCTGTGGGCCACCGAAATACTGCGTCAGAAAGAGGAACTGCCCCTCCTTGCCCGGCGTCATGTCCGCCGGGAAAATCGGGCGCAGCAACGGATCCGCCTCGATGTGGCGATAGAAGGCGTCCACAAGGCGGTGAAACGTTTCGTCGCCACCGATGCTTTCGTAGAGAGAACGCGTTTGATCCACCTATTCCCCTAAACCCCCTTCCCTCAAAGGAAGGGGAGCGTTGGGAGAATTATACCGTCATATTCTGTCTACGGCGAGAACGTGATGCCTCCCGCTCCGCTAATGGCGCGGCGAGGGGCTTGGATTCGTCGGTAGATGCAGGTTCGGGCCACCCCGTGACGACGGATCTGGGTTCGTCGGCAGGTGCAAATCCGGTCCGGGACGACCTCCCGACGGCAGTGGAGCCGGAACCACCACGATGTAGACGAATCCCTGCACCAGCGTCCCGCCTTGATTATCCGTGTTCACTACCACCACGTTGACCGTACCCGGTTGATGCACGGGCGTCATTGCGGTAATCGTCGTGGTGTTGACGACGACCACGTTTGTCGCGGCGACCCCGTCGAAGGAGACGGACGCACCCGCCCGGAAATTCGCCCCGGAGATGGTGACTTTCGTGCCGCCGAGGGTCGCTCCGGACGTCGGCGAGATCGCGGCTGCGGTCGGCGCGAGGAAGGTATCGGCGGGGATTGGCATCTTCCAGACGCCGCGCCCATGCGTCGCGACAAAGAGCGTCGTCAGCGCTTTGTCAGTGAAGACCTGGTCAATGCCCACGTTCGGGAGACCATTCTGCAGCGCCGTCCATGACGCGCCGCTATTCGTGGAAAGGAACGCGCCGACGTCCGTCCCGACGACGAGGGCCGATCCACCACTAATCGGGTAGGTGACGATCCCCGTCACCGGTGCATCCGGCAAGTTGCCGGTGATGTTCGTCCAACTACTGCCCCCGTTGATCGTCTTCCAGGTGTGCCCGACGCCGAAGCCCCCGAACGTCGCATAGGCGATATTGCCCGTCGTGTCGTTGCGATCCACGGCGATCCAGGTGACGGGCGTTGACGGCAGTACCTTCCCCGTCCAGAGATCGTTCCATGTCGCGGCGCCGGCGACGTTGCCGTTCGTTGTCCGGTAGATACCGCCGCCAGTCGTCCCCGCGTAGATCACCGCGCTGTTTGCCGGCGCGATCATCACGGATTGGACGGCCTGACCGAAGGAGCCGAAGTAGTAGTTGCTGAAGTACCAGTACGCGCCGCTGTTAACACTCTCGCAGAGGTATCCTCCGCCGCCCTGGACAATGTGATTCGAGGCATTCGGGTCAACCATGAACGGCGAGATGAAGAGCGCGCCGTTCTGGCAGACGCCGCCGGCCTGGATGGGGGCCCAGCTGACCGCCGAACCCGCGTTCGCGTTCGTCGTTCGCTCCATGTATCGCGGATAGCTGGCGACGACCGTATTCGGGTCGGTCTTATCAATCGAGACGTAGCCGCCATCGCCGCCGAGGATGCCGTTCCATGTGCCGGTGGTCGTGGACGCGGTGCGGGAGGTGCCGTTGTCCTGCGACCCCGCGATGACGATGGGGGTCGCTGTATAGTTCGCCGCGACATCCGCCCCATAGAACTGCGTCGTCGCGAGGTTCGTATTCAGATCGCTCCATGTTGACGCGGCGCCCTGATCGCCGTTTGCCGTCTTCCAGGCGCCGCCGTCATTGGCGAGATAGAGCGGGCGCGGCGTGCCCGATGGTCCGAAGGCAGCCGCGTGGTTATCGGGATGGATGGGGGCGTTGCAGGGCTTGGTGAAGTTGCAATAGACATTGACGATCACCGCCCATGTGCCGCCGCCGTCGGTCGAGCCAACGACATGGACGCCGCCCGCGTAGACGAGATTCGCATTCGCCGGGTCTACTGCGATCATATTGTCGTAGAAGCCTTGCCCGATACGGGTATAGTCGAGTGAGCCGTTCATGTAATTCGGCGGCTGCGTCGTGGTCAGGTTCCAGGTCGCGCCGCCGTCTATTGTCTTGTAGATGCCGAGCAGGTTGTCCGAATTGCCGCTCACGGTACCCGCGATTGCAAGATAAAGTGTCTGTGGCGTGCTGCGCGCAATCGCTACTTGCGAGCGGTTCCACGCCGTCGCGGTCGGCAGGCCGGTCATGATCGGATTGAAACTGCCCGCCGCCCCGCCCGTCGTGGATTTGTAGATACCCGCGTAACTGTACCCCGTGCCTGCCTCGCTGAGCACCACGTAGACGTTTGCTCCGTCAACGGTGATGTCCGTCACGCGGGCATTGGGGAAGCTGGCATTGACCGCGACCTGCGTCTAGTTCGTGCCACTGTTCGTGGACTGATACAGCCCCTGCGTCGTCCCCGCCCAGACGCCTGGGCCGTTCGCCACCATCACGCCGATACCGATGGCGGTCGCTCCGTAGGGAGTAAAATTGGGCAGGCCGGGACCCACAAGCGCCCATGTCGTGCCGCCGTCCGTCGTCTTCAGGACGCCGATGCCGAAATAGGAATCGCCGTTGAACCCGTTGGGAAACACGTAGTTCGCCTCGCCCGTCCCCGCATAGAGCGTATTGTCCGTCGGATCGGCGGGGTCGAGAGCGAGCGAGCCGATGGACAGCGACTGTTGTCTGTCCGTGAGCGGCGTCCAGGATGCGCCATCGTTCGTGCTCTTCCAGACCCCGCCGTCCGCTGTGCCGATGTAGATCAGACCGGGCGTATGCTGCGCGACGGCGATGGCAGTCGTTCGACCGGAAACCAGTCCGAAGTGAAAGTCCGAGTTCGGGAGGGTGTTTGTGTCCTCCGGTTGTGGGCCGAGTTGCTGCCAGATCGCACTCGGCGGGGCCAGCCCATTCTTACTTACGGGTGCGCCTTTCCCCCGAGCGCGGCGGGGAGTGTTTGCGCCTTCGGGAGCGCCTGTGCCTGCTGCCCCGCAGCAAACCGCGCCTCTCCGGCGGTCGTGCCGCTCGGCGCTTGCCGGAGGCTGGCAAAATACTCCTGCTGCGCCCGATGATCCGGGATACCCGCATTCGCGGGTGGCGATGCGAGCGGCACAGAGGCCGGACCCGCCGCACCCACTGCGACAGGCGCTCCTCCCCATATCGCCAGGAAGCTTCCCAATAAACCACAGACCATCAACAGTCGGACCTATCGGCGACACTCGCGCATTTTTCCCATTCCCCAACTCCCCTCAATTATCCCTATTCCTCAGATGGTGATTATACTTGTATGAAAGTGTTCCTTCAATATACACGGAAGAAACGGAAAACCAGTTATGATTGAGAAACCATTACCTGCGATGCTGCATTCAGACATACGAAGAATCGCGAGCGTCTTCGTCGGCGAGGCGCAGAGACAATCGCACCATCGTATCGGGAACGATTTGACGACGGCGGTCGTTCCTCTCATGTGGAGTCCGCCGCTACCGTATAGGAGGTCCAGCATGTCCAGGCGAACGATTGCGCCACTGGTGATCGCCGGTCTTGTCTTTTGTTTGATGGCGAACGATGTCCTGGCGGCAGACGGTTTCGCGTCACCCGCCTTTGTGCAGCGCTGGCGGCAGGATGAACAGACCGCGCCGAACTTCTGGGGGCCGCTCGATCTTGCGACCGAAGGAGTGATTGAAACGTACACGGAAGGGACGGCGGGGCCAATCTGTCGCTTCGATCAGGTATGCCCGCAATATCTCGTCCGTGGCAAGCGGCTCGTGCAGTACTTCGACAAAGGGCGGATGGAACTGACGTCATCGGGCGCGCCGGTAACGTCCGGGCTGCTCGTCCGGGAGATGATTTCGGGCCGTATGCAGCTCGGCGATACCGCCTTCGAGGCGCACGCACCGGCGCGGATTTCGGTTGCGGGGGACTTGGACAATCTTTTCCCTCTCTACAGCGATCTTACCGCGCCGTTACCCCCGCAGCCGCTCGCGAGTGGCGCGCCCGTGCAGACTGAACTAACGCCCAATGGCCCACAGGCCGCCGCGAATCTCCCACAGGATGCGGCGGCAGCCATCGCGACAACCGACAGCGCAACCGGCCTCCCGCTGCCGCGCATCTTCGCGGAGTACCGAGACCGGATAGGACTGCAGGTGATCGGCCTCGCGATCACGCAGCCATTCTGGGTGCAGGTGAAAGTCGCGGGCGTGCAGCGGCGCGTGCTGATGCAGGCCTTTGAGCGACGCGTGCTCACCTACAACGCCGCCAATCCGGACCCGTTCAAAGTCGAGTTCGGCAACGTGGGCCAGCACTATTACCGATGGCGATACGGAAACGGGTAAACCTCACCCCCGGCCCCTCTCCTTTGCTTGGCGGCAAAGGAGAGGGGGAGCAGATTGAAGAGCATTTTATGTCTGCGGTGCGGCTTCGGTGGGCCATTCGGATGGGAAGAGGGCAACGACGTTCCAGGGATCGGGCGCGTCTTGCGTGCCGAACCAGCCGCGCTCAAACTGTTGGATGCGGCGACCGTTGGGCAGTATGCGTTCCACTGCCTGCGGATAGCCCATCATCGGCAGCGCGAGGCCGACGAGATCGAGCGCGTGCCAGCGATTCCAGAAGGGCGGCTCCATCGCAATCGCGCCATAGGGATTCTCCGGCACGGAGAAGACGACGGATGATACCGGGCCAGGAGCGAGATTGCCGTCGCGATACGGACGGACAAAATCGTCCATAAGGGTGCCCGGGCAACTCGTCGCGCTCACTTCCTGATGCCCCTTCACATCCTCCCGGCTGCCGTGACCGGCGCGGAGCCAGTCGTCGCAGACTTCGGCAAGGGCGCGGAGTTGCGCGGGTGTCGCGCGTTGATCGTCGCCGATTGGCACCTCCACGGCGAGGGCGATGCGATTCTCCGGCCACGCGCCGCAATGCCAGAGCACGGCGCCGAGGTCGCGACAGAGCCACTTCTCGCCGTTCCTGCCGATGGCGATGTGGTACATGAGGCCATCAC
>JAABUO010007407.1_pt1 | contig 12526 bp, 13 predicted proteins | sample 5559291 | NCBI WGS metagenome assembly JAABUO01 (sample SAMN10711878, study PRJNA513372) | rock metagenome | isolation source: Antarctica rocks | place: Antarctica: Victoria Land, Finger Mt sud
CTCTTTCGGCATCGGTCAACTTCAGTGCTTCTGGATTCGGGCCTCGCATGAGCTGAGTCCTCTTTCATTCATTCTTGCTTGAGGTCTCAGTATACTCCAGATCTATTTCAGCCGCTATGCACTAGAGCCATAGAAGGTTGTCCTCTCGCATCGCTTATATAAGCTGGTAAAGAAATATCTTTACCAGCACACTTTCCGTATTATCGCACAGCGATCAGTTGTGCGCCTTTCACTTCATGGTACCAGTAGCGAAAGCCATCACTGGTTCGTAATGCCAGTACTCCATCGTATAGTTGATCTCGGCCTAAAGTGAAACTGGGAATGAGTCTCAGGTAACGCGGATCGTCGGCAGAGGCCAGGAGCGTGACGAACAGTACACCATTCACTACAACAGGTTGTGCAAAATGTATTTTTGTATAGGGATCAAATGACATGGAAGACGGCGAATGTGGTGTTTCCTTATACTGCCATAAAAGTTTTCCATCGGTCGAACGTACTGCTAAAAGTGTATTCGTATCGGCAATATACGTTACGCCATCAGCCTCCGTTGGCGCATTCCCATCCCAGGGATCAACCGCAACCTTCCAGAGCGTTTGTCCGTTGAGAGTGCTGATGGCATAGACAGAGGTGCTTGCTCGCGTTCGATCTTCGGTCCCACTATCGTTAGCACGTAGATACACCCGCTCCTGTGACGCCGAAAGAGCGAAGATGGTGAGATCTTTGACAGATGAATGCCATAAAACTGTTCCATTAGCTGGATTCAATCCAACCAGTTCCCCCGTATGGCGGCTTTGTATTACAAGCGTTCTCCCTGAGAGTAGCAACGGTGTCTGATATTGACCTAATGCACTTTTCCAAAGCGTTGTCCCATCGTCGGCACGCTGCACAACGAGTTGTTCACCGAGGGAACTCGTTGCGGTAGAAAAGCCATAATCGAGTACAAGGAGATTGTTGTCAACCACAAAACTAGCCACATAGCCTTCGTCATTACCAACTTTTGTTGAGCGTATAATACGTTGTACTACTCCGTCTGCTGTGCGTACCACATATAAATCATTGTCTACATAGAAGTATGCCTTACCATCAACAACAAGCAGTTTCAGTTGTTCATCGGTGCCTCCACGCAGGTTATCACCAGACTGAGAAGATTTGAAGGGCGTCTGCCAACGGAGAGTGCCATCCTTCAAAGAGGAGGCCGACAGACATATCAGTCCCTGAGTAGGATAGGCCATCTTGTGATACACAACATCATTGTCAACAGCCGTGCCTATATAGACGATCTCGCTCTTGTGGCCCACTTCCTGTTGGCACTCTCCAGATGGAGCATGTTGCCAGTTCTCTCTACCATCTCTAGCACTCAGACTAGAGCGAGAATAGACCTTGCCCTGCTGATCGGACTGTTCAAGAATAAGTTGTGTCTGTGCAGGTAGCGGCGTTGCTGTTCCATTAGCACGAGGGTTGCTGCTCATGCGCTGTGCAACGATAACTGTAGCAATGCTTGCCGCAATCAAAAAAAATACTGAAATGCTTAGCAAGAGAACATTATTATGGTGCCAGGAATGACGCAGTGTAATCCATCCTAGAGACAATGCGAGCAAGAAACCAAGCAGAGAGAAGCATGCGATAATAGCATTTGTATTCATTGGGTATTCCTTCATATACTAGAAACAATGTAGTTTTTCCTTTTGTGTCTGTAAAGATTACGCTGTTTCCAGGTATATGCATCAGTGGCATATGACCCATTATGGAGGATTGATGAGGTAAGGACCATTATTCATAACGCCCTGAACTGTACCGACAATACCTAATTATCTCAACGATGTCCAAACGTTCAATCCCATGTCATATCCAATGAAAACGTGGGCGTTATAAATAATAGCCCCTACAGCGTATCTACATTATTCCGTTCATATTCATTATCGTGTTTGGATGGGACGCAAATCGCGTATCACCACATAACCATCGCGACACCTTATTTCTTTCTCATTTGCATCAGTTTCGTGCTGCGTATTTACATGATTATCCGTAGTCTTTAGGCTATAAGAAATACATTCTCTAGTGAAAAATGTCTCGTTGTTTGTATGTACTTCGACTGGTTCGTCCCAGTGGCGGACGCCGTTGATGAAGGTGTAGATGTGCCGGGCGTCCCACTCTTCTGCATGTACAACAAAGTCGTTGTGTGTAGGGAAGGATTCGTAGGAGCTTTTTGCTTCGTCTTGTGAGATATGGGTTGCATGGCCTCGGTATAGGGCATGTACTACGTTGGTGAGCAGGAGGCCGCCTGTTGTGGCGCATTGCATTTCTAGCTGGTCGTAGTCGATGCCTTGCGTTACGGGGATTGCTTGCTGGGCAAAGATGTCGCCAGAGTCCATTGTTTCGGCGAGATAGTGGATGGTGACGCCTGTTGTTGCCTCGCCGTTGCGGAATGTCCAGAATAGTGGTACGGGTCCTCGATGAGCTGGGAGTAGAGAGGGGTGTACGTTGAGGCATCCCAGACGTGGCAGGTCGATAATAGAGTGTGGAATGCGTTGTGAGAAACAAGCAACACAGAGAATGTCTGGCTTATACGCTGCCAACGTTTCGTACACGGTAGCATCTGCTAGACGGCTCACCTCCCACACAGGGATATTTTGCTGCCAAGCGATCTCTATGATTGAAGGATGGAGCGATACTAGAGGGAGCGAGGAGCGTTTTCCGTGTGGCTGCTCTCGCCTTTGTATGGGTTGTTGGCTACGACCAGGAATAGGTGTGGCTGGAACGATTGCGGCGCATACGTCGATATCGCTGGCAAGCAGAGCTTTGAACGAAGGAGTAGAGAAGTTGCCTAGCATCCCGAAGAAGAGGATGCGTGGCTCTGTTTTAGTTGACGTGCTGTCTTGCATTTTGTGGTATCATTTATAGCATATATGGCAATCACGGTAAGGAGTATAATTCATCATGGCACGAATAGTCTATTGTGTCAAACTTGGGCGCGAACTTCCAGGTTTGGACAAGCCACCATTTCCAGGTCCTTTGGGACAGCGCATTTATGAACAGATTTCAAAACAGGCATATGATATGTGGCCTGCACAGAGTACGCTTATCATTAACCATTATGGTTTAAATATGGCTGATCCTGAGTCACGCAAGATACTACGCGAACAGATGGAAGAGTTTTTCTTTGGTTCCGATGCAAAGATGCCAGAAGGCTGGTCGCCCGATGCGGTCGGTGCGGGTGCAGGTGCAGGAGCCAGTAGCAAGGGCGGTGGTGCGCCAAGCAGTAAAGGTGGTGGTGGGGCCGCACCTCGGAAATGAGAAATCCTGGCGATATCCTACTCATTTCGTGCTATGAACTAGGCCATCAACCATTTCATCTCGCCTCACTCCTTGCCATGTTAGGACAGGCAGGCTATTCTCCTGTCGCCGTTGATACCTCGGTTGAGACGCTGACCGACGAGGCTATACGAAATGCTCGCTTCGTCGGTATCTCTGTGCCCATGCATACCGCGCTACGGCTCGGTGAACAGATATCGCAACGGGTACGCACTATCAATCCATCGGCGCACATCTGTTTGTATGGTCTGTATGCGCTCCTGAACGCGGATTATCTGCTGGGAAATACGATAGATGCGGCGATTGGTGGTGAGTACGAAACGCCGTTGCTCAATCTCGTCGCGGCACTGGATGAGGGGAAAGAGGGTGACGTTGCGGGTGTGCGGACACGTAGTCATGCCAGTGGTCCGTGGATAGAGCGCACGCCGTTTGTGGTACCAGAGCGTCAAGCACTGCCAGCACCTGATCGTTATGCGCGTTTGCAGATCGGTAACGAGGTACGCTTAGCTGGCTATACCGAGGCTACGCGTGGTTGTAAGCATACGTGCCTACATTGTCCGGTGACGCCGATTTATAACGGTCGCTTCTTCGCTGTGCCTGTCGCGACGGTGCTGGCGGATGTTCGTTCACAGGTCGCGCAAGGCGTGCAGCATATCACGTTTGGCGACCCCGATTTCTGGAATGGACCGACACACGCGCTACGTATCGCACGCGCTCTGCACCAAGAATTTCCCGATGTGACCTTCGATGCCACAATCAAGGTTGAACATCTTCTCAAGCATCGCCAGCTTTTGCCAGAGATGCGCGATCTCGGCTGTGTCTTCGTGGTCTCCGCTGTCGAGTCGCTGAATGATAACGTACTGTTGCATCTCGACAAGGGTCATACGGCGGCTGATGTGGTCGAGGTGTTCGCTCTGATGCAGGATGTGGGTATTCCGCTACGACCTTCGCTACTGCCGTTTTCGCCGTGGGAGACATTCGAGAGCTATACAACACTACTCAATTTCTTCGAGGAACGACACCTCATCGAGCACATAGACCCGGTGCATCTCTCGATTCGCTTGCTGATTCCTCCTGGTTCTGCACTGCTTAATGAGCCGGACAATCATGCGTGGTTGGGTGAACTCGACTCCTCTGCGTTCACTTATCGCTGGCGACATCCCGATCCGCGCATGGACGAACTACAACGGCAGATTGCACAGCAGGTGGAGCAGGCACAATGTACGCAGAGCAATCCTGTTGAAACGTTTCTACATGTCAAGGGGCTGGTTCATGCGATGCAGGGGAGCAGGTTGTCGCTGTTCAAGGCGTTGCGTGCTTATGGGACGCCGCAGATGTTGCCGCACCTCACCGAATCGTGGTTCTGTTGAGCAGAGCCGACGAAGGACCAGTTGGGTTCTATGTAGCACAAAATAACAATGCGGTTGAAATGGCTTCTAGCCTAGCTTTATAAGATACTGTCAACATCGCAATAACTTACCTGACAGCAATGTTGACAGCAATAGTTACAACTACTCGTCGAAAAATTCATCCAAGTCATCCATCACGTCACGCTGCATAGATGGAAGCATATGAGAGTATGTATCCATCGTGAGGCTAATATTGGTATGCCCTAGCAGTTCTTGGACAACCTTTGGATGAACCCCCATCGTGAAAAGAATTGTCGCAGTGCTATGCCTTAAATCATGAAACCTCATATGCGGCAAACCAGCGTCCGTTAGCAGTTTACCAAATGAAGTGAGCAGGTTAGCAGGGTCCCAAAAGCCACCGTAAATGTTGCAGAAAACTAGATCATTCTCCTGCCAAGCCTCACCCGCCTTTAATCGTGCTTCTGCTTGCCGAGTATGATGCTCTTTAAGTGATTCAATCACAAAGTCGGGAAGCATTATCTTTCTTCGACTTGACGATGTTTTAGGTTCTGACTCCTTTATTCCAAACGTTCCAATTCGGTCTACGGTGTGACGAACCTGGACACTCCTATTCTCGAAGTCGATATCCTTCCAATGCAGACCTAAAATTTCGCCACGTCGCATACCAGTAGCTAAGGCGATAGTGAGTAAAGCTTCCATACGATGCTCATGGGCTGCACTAAGCAACTGTTGTGCCTGTTCCCTATTCAATGGTTTAATTTCGTGTCGAACCAGACGTGGCAGTGTTACGTTATCAGAGATGTTACGTGGAACTTGCCCCCAAAGAACAGCGTCATCAAGTGCTTTATGAAGCATTCTATGAATGCCTCTCACGGTTTCGGGAGCAAGACCATCTTTTGATTTACGAGAATAGAGGGTTTGGACCTGCTGCTGCGTCAACTTCTGCAACTGAACATTCCCAAAAGCCGGAAAGACATACCTATCCAGAAGAGCACGGTACTTGACATAACTACTTAAACGGATAGCCTCTTTGTGTACCTCTTCCAGCCAATACTCTAAGAATTGTTCCACAGTTTGTTTGCTACCCATTGCAAGAGTACCTTGTTGCTGGTCACGCAAGGCTACCTTTAACTGCTCTTGTACTTCTTTTCTAGTTTTGCCATAGAACGTTTTGCGTTTACGTCCTTCCAAGCTAATACTAGCAGCCCACCGCCCATCTTTCCGTTGATAGATCGAACCTTCATTATTCCCACGGCGACGCCCACGACTTGCCATTAGCACCCTCGCTTTCCCATTTCAGACCACATAAAAACCGTCTCTCTTCCAGAACTACCAGAAGAAAGACGGTTCTCATCTACGATAAGCAGTTAAGCTACGCTTTGTTGCACACGCACGTCTAACCACTTCTTTAATGCTGCGGGTGAAACTCTTATAGCCCTACCGAAACGAACAACAGGCAGGCCCTCCACCTCAATTAGCTCATATACCTTCGTTCTACCAAGACAAAGTGACACCGCAACCTGTGGAATGGTCAGCAGCAACGGTTGAGTAGTATTCTCACTCTTCTCCATTATTTTCACCTTTCCTAGAATGACGTAACTCGTTGCGTTGAAACGCCCATACGTTAATGACGCGCCGTGACAGAGTACGTTCTCCTGTACGCAGGTCAACAATCGCATCAAGAAGAGCCGAGCGTTTACGACGAGAATACTCTTTGAGGTCAGATGTGAAATCTTCTTCCTCAAACAAGGTCCACGAAGAGCGTTCCCGACTCTTGCCATCGCTCTCATCTGGCATCTCATCCCCTATTGGCAAGCCATTCGCCTCAGATTGTTCGATTGCCTCTTGTTCCATGTCCGAAAACAAGCGAAAACGCAAATCAGCAACACGCTCAGGAAAGAAGTTTCGTGAGTATCGAATACGCCGAGCAAGACTCACCACCTCAACTGTTTGTGTTTCTCGCTGTAATGCTCGTTTGCCTTGTGTGTCCAGTCCCAATACCAGCATCTCTTGCTCTTGTTCTCGCACCCCCTTTTCGCCAAGCGTCACCGCTTTGGTCAGATACTTGGTCACGTATCCAATGGCTTGCGGCCTCCGTATCGACTCGATATGCCCTATTTCAGCATCCCCATGTGTCGCAGATCGCCACCCAGGTTGAATAATCTCTTTGTAAGGTATGTGATCGACACCATGCATCAACAAATGCCAATGAAACCCGTTTTGCTCAAAGTTCTTATGCCGTTCCAGAACTGCAAAGTACTCGACTGGATACGCTGGACGCACACCCACTTTATTCGGTCCCTTGCCTTTCGACCCACGCCGTAAGTAGCGCATGAACACTGTCAACGCCCTTGCAGCTTGTGCTACTGTCTTCCCCGACCTTGTAAGCGTCAAAAACAGCGTTGGTTCAGCCGCCTTGACCAATTGTCGCCACATATCCACTTTACGAGGACCGCAGTACAGACAGTCCCAACGGTTACATCGCGCTCGTCTCCATTCCCCTGTCTCCTGATTGATAAACCGATGCCGCAACGCCCACGCATTCGGGCATCGCAGCAGGTTATCTATCCCTTTTCGCTCAATCAGATCAGCTTGCACCTCAATGTCAGGTAACGGAAATCGTTCACTCATCCAACCCCCTCACACGATAATGTACGCCTCAAAACATCCTTTGCACTTGACACTTATGAAAATCTTTGCACCAACCACGCATACAACTCTGGAAACGTCCTCTCGACTAAGGAGACAATATCTTGCAAACGTCGCCTCTCAAATGTCGTTGGTGAAGAGTGCCAGCCTGGTTCAAACGGCACATACCACCCTGTTTTCGTATGCGAGTTCCCAAGAAAGAATGTTCCTTCTTGACATGGAACCCTCAATTCTTTACAAGGGCATCGTTCTACGTACAATTCCAATCGTTCCAAATCCATTGCTTGCTCCTCCGTTGCTAACGAGGAATAACGACTCTCTCATACTAATATGAAGCGTTCTATCCAAACGAAGAGACCGTATGAGAAAGTTGGTTCGCTGCCATGTCAAACACATGGCCCATCTCTTCAAAGCCATTGCTGCAAGCAACACCAGAAAGCCAGCATGCCGCATCATACGCCTCTTGAAAAGCACTATGTGAAAGAGGTTTCGGTCGTTCCTCATAAAGAGCTTTCATCAGACAGTCAAAAGCAGCCAACATCTTTTCCGCTTCCAGTTGCAGAGACATCCAGCCAATAAAGCCCTTGACCATCAACTCTGCTATCTCTCGAAAGGACTCATTGTTGAACATCGTGTTCATAGTTATTCTCCTACGGACCTACTAACAAAAACACACTTTTCAATTTTGTAGCACTACAAATTTCTCCACATCAAAAATGTAATTTTTTCACTTTACAATGCCCTTTCTCTTTGTTAAACTAAAAGAGTGTTAAAGTCTGTTTGTGTATTTTTCATAAGGACGAAGGTTCAAGAAATGGAGAAATTTCTAGTGGGAAACAAGACATGCACTACTTGTGGTAATTCTTTACAGTTAGACGAGGATTTTTGCGGGAACTGTGGCACACCAACAGCATTAAAGGTAAATACCACTATTCATTCTTTATCGCCAAACAGCCGACAAAAATCACATACACAAACTCAATTAGGCACATCAAAAACAAATCCATACAAAACCGTTCTTGCACCCACACAACCTGTCCTATCATCGACAAAACCTACAGCGAAGAAGAGCAAGCAAACTATCAAGGTTCCTACCTATATCCCTACCCGCAATACACCACCGATAACAAATACTAGTACGGGTAGAAAATTATGGATTTTTCTTTCGCCCAAGTTACCTAGTATCATAATTGTTGCTTTTTTTGTTGTACTTTTTGGTGGCATGATAATATCAAACATCAATCAAACAACCGCCGCATATACACTTAGCAATTATTGTGATGCGCTTTCTCAAAGAAACTATGATATCGCATCAAATGATATTGAAAATCGTCTTACATTGAAAAGTGATGTAAGCAAAGACCAACTAAAAACAAGGGTAGAAATTGACGCGAACCCACGCGGTGGGATTGGCAGATGCGAAGTGAGTAGTGTAAACGAAACAGGTACTTTAGCTATTGGCACAACCACTTATACTTATGGAAATGGTGCGACATCGACGCGCACATACAGGCTTTTCAAAGATTTTACAATAAATAAAGCTTCAGGAAATTGGGAAGTTGACACAAGTTACTGGCAAAACTCTAATCAGCAGTATTAAATGGAGTGTACTTGACTGAGTTACGCTTATAAGTGTCAAGGGAAGGCCACCGGGTTAGTACGTCGTCGGCACCCCAAAGGGGACCCCGCCGCGCGTACTAACCCGACCCCCCACCGAAAAATGGGCACAATGCGACACGGAAACGGCGTTTGTCGTGTGGGAAAAGGGCCGAATATGTGCCCTACCCCTACGGGACCGCCCAACCACCTCAACACGCCACCACTCTTAGCTACCAAAGCATGCCTTCTTGCAGACGTAACCATCCCTCTTGTACTGAGAGACTATGATACAGGCACAGAAAATCGAAGAGATCGCCGCCACGTCCCCAGGTATAGCAGTACCAGCACTGGTCACTGTCCGCGAACACCTGAAAACTTGGGCGCAAATCACCGCGATGATGATGCTCTTTGAACGGGCAGGAGCCGACCCCTTGCCCATTCAATGATACATATTGACCAATCACCGCCAGCGCATCTTGAGATCGACACCATGCCCGAATTGACCCACGCCCCTTGTACTCGACAGGACAAGTCTTAACAGGCAAAGGAGCCGGACGCTGGACGACGACCTTCCGAGCAACAGGGGGCACCTGAACCCGCTCGACATGCTCAACAACCCACTCACAGCAAGCCATTACAGAGTTAGCAACCGGAACCAGCGTCCCATCCAGCGACCAACCGAGAAACGGATACCAACCCCTTGAACGTCGATGCACCCCTAATGGCACACGAAGAAGCGACCCCGACCCATTCGCATCACGCATATCCTGTTTGGGATACAACTCTATTCCATAGGTGAGTGCATAGGGCAGCAGCCAGGAGCGTACTCGACTCGCAGAAGTTGGTTCACTGAAATGGACCCACAGATGCCCACCGCGCCGACTCGCTTCTAAAAGCGTTGGAATACCTTGTTGTGCCAGTTCCCCCGCTAGCACAACTAAGCAGTCGAGTCCCACATCACTATCAAACACGGCAAAGGAACAGGTACTTCGTGCGTCTAAAAGGTACGCCCCTAGCGTCACCTGTCCCGTCAGATGTGCCGAGAGCAGCGATACAGTAAGCGGTTCAGCGACCCGCCAATACGCCCCATTGCGTTGCTGTACCGCATAGTGTTCCCACTCATGCACAAACACCGACGCAAACGACGCGATCACCTCTTCCGTCAATGAAGAACTCTGCATCGCTAATCCCGACCTTGAAACAGCTTGTAGGCGTCGAGTTGTTCCAGGTAGTCGCGCTCGCTATTATACAAACCGCTTGCTAGCTCTTCGCCTATATACGCTTGTGGCAAGGGATAGTCGTCTAAATTCGGCACTGCTGCGTCGAGTGCGCTTCTCATGGCTTGCCATAAGCCTTGCACTCGTTGCCCATAGCTTGCCATTTGACCGTCAAACAGCACTTTGAGATCAGCATGCTCATCTTTGAGTGCCTGGATGTCCCCATCGAACTGACTCATCACTTGCTGCCAGATCGCACTCATGTCCTGCTCTAGTGTGCGCTCTTCCTCTCGCACCCGATCAGGCAGCGTCGTATCATAATACTGCTCGATGTACTGACTCAACACCCGTTGCAACTCGCCAGGGTACAACGCTTCCAGCGCGTCTAACTCGACAGCCCCCTCACCGTGACGCTCTTCAAAGCCCAACCGCCGCCGTTCTGTGTCCTTGATCGGAGTGCGAGGCAACTGGTAGTAGCGCACTTGCTCTTGCGTCAGCACCACCGGAAACACGCGCACATCCACATCCAGGCCGAGTGTATGCACAAAGTATTCGATCTTGCGTGACACCGCGACTGGCATCGACTGTCCCGCCGGGTCGAAGTCTGAGACGTAGAAAATGCGTGTTGGCTTGCCCACCTCGGCGAGTCGTTGCACCACTGCAAGGGAGGCCGTGATGCTCAATTCTCCTAACCCCGTTTGCAAGTTGGCACCGTATCGCTCACACAGAGGCAACAACACGTCATTCATGGTAGACTTTTCACAGAAGACCTCAATGTGAAATTCTTGTTGCGGTCCATAGCCATTGACCGAGTACGATGGCAAATCAGGGAAGCTTGGAAAGCGCGTATCCGAACGATAGAGGTTGCTCGATACATGCACATGTGGGTAAAAGTTGGAGTGATCTGCATAGACCACCGTTTCAGGGTTACGCCGATCATTGAAGGCCGCCGGGTCTACCAGTTGCAGGTATCGCGCATTCTTTGATGCAAGGTTCAGCAAGCCCCAACACTCTTCGGTATTCTCGTATGGCTTGCCATTGGGCAACATCACAGGCGGTTTTTGACTGATAATCTGATAATGCACACGACGCACATGCGCTTTTTGATAGCCGAAGGAATGCCACAGAGCCGCGAACCATTCCCCTAGTGACCAGTCCCCAGGTGTCCCCGTATAAAAGGGGTCATTTTGTGGAGCCAGCACAATCAGGTCCGTCACCTTGCGTCCCTCTTCTCTGGCTAACTGCTTAATCTGTTCATAATTCATCTGTTGTGTATCACTCGTTTGCATGCACACCATCCTTTATGGGAAAGAAAACAACCAACAGCAAACACGAAAACAAGGAATGTTCAATGAGATGAACACCCCTTGCTTGTACACACTCACTTACGACGACCGCATAAAATGCCGCCACTGGTGTCGATCTGCAAACACCACCTCATGCCTATCGACAATCGCTTGTCGCACCACTTCCGCATCAGCACGCGCTAATCGCTTGCCATGAGGCACGTTCACGTACACAACCCCTTGCGCGTCTAGGACGAGACCGGAGCCGGACGCACGATTCCAGGCAAAGGGTTGTTCCCTGGTACACCTCCTTGTGGTTGCACTGGATGTTGCCCTTGTTGTGGTTGAACAGGACGTTGTTGAGGAGCCACTTGTGGCGAACTGGCCGCCCCATTATTCGCCGCTTGTTTTGGTGCCCCTTGCTGTGGTTGACCACCCCAACGTGGTTGTTGCTGGCCTTGCCCTTGCGGTGGCAGCGTGAGTTGTGAGGCTCGTAGCCCTTGCGGTTGTGGAGTCTGAGAACGTGGTTTGGCACCCGCTACCACTTCGCCATTGCGACGACGAGTCATATCCATATCCGCAACGGCCATCGCAGGAGACACCAACGGCAGAATAGACCACCCGACATACGTCAGAAAGATCATGGCGCCTTGTTGACCCACAGGGGCATGAATGACCCAGGACACATTGCCACCTGCAACGGCGGACACCGCTTTGGCATAGTTACACAAAATCTCGAAGAACTCGACGAGCAGAAAGATCGGAGCATACGCCCAAATCGGTTCTTTCCCCATCATGCGATGCATCAAACTCCGACTCAGGTAGAAACCGAGCAGACCAAAGCCAGCCGCCACGACCCACCACAGATAGTAGTGGATTGGGTCGCCAGCATCCAACGGTTCAAAGAACCAGCGCACCGCATACGCCGACCCGATGGAGAACGCCAACGAGACCAACCGCAGCACGATATGCTCTGAGTCGCGTATCCAATTCCCTCGCCCCTGAACCATTCCACGAAACATGCTCAATCATCACCTCCAAACACCAAAAAGGGCCTCGATAGTCGAGACCCTCATGTTCATTCCACACTCGC
>JAABUO010007409.1_pt1 | contig 12525 bp, 17 predicted proteins | sample 5559291 | NCBI WGS metagenome assembly JAABUO01 (sample SAMN10711878, study PRJNA513372) | rock metagenome | isolation source: Antarctica rocks | place: Antarctica: Victoria Land, Finger Mt sud
GAGCATGTCATCGCCTTGCTCCATCTGCCCTCCGACCTCTACGCGCGTCTCGCATCCCCTGCCCCTCAACCGCTTGCTCATTTACGCGAATGATAAGATTATAGTCTCAGAATGTCGTCCAACGCTCGGTGCAACGCGGGGGTGGCGGCGGCGAGGACGGTCGCGGCCTCGGCGGTGAGGGGCTGTCCGTCGACGGTCGTGGTGTGGCCGCCCGCCTCGCGCACCAACAGGCCGCCCGCCGCGTAGTCCCATGGGCCGCCGCGCAATTCGATCGCGGCGTCCAGGCGCGCGGCGGCGATGGCGGCGAGGGCGCTGCCGACCGAGCCTGTCATGCGCAGGCGCAGCGTGCGGCCCCACAGGCGCTCGACGTTGCGCCTGGCCTCCGCTTCCATGAGTTCGTGCGCGATCGAGCAGTACACCATGGCGTCGGCGGGATCGGTCGAGCCGCGCGTGCGCAGCGGCCGGTCGCCCAGGTACGCGCCCGCTCCTCTCTCGGCGTAGAAGAGTTCCTCGTACAGGGGGTCGTAGAACGCGCCGTAGCGTACATCGCCGTCCTCGGCGAGCCCAATGCTCACGCCCCACGTCGGCAGGCCGCGCGCGTAGTTGAGCGTCCCGTCGAGCGGATCGACGAGCCAGAGATGGCGGGCGGCGCTCCCGGAGCGGCCCGACTCCTCGCCGAAGACGTCGTGGTCGGGGAAGCGACCCCGGATCGTCGCCGCGATCCGCGTCTCGGACGCGCGGTCCGCCTCGGTGACGAGGTCCCAATCCCCCTTCGCGTCGCTGCGCAGCGTCTCGCTCCGGAACATCCGCAGCAGCAACGTCCCGGCCTCACGCGCCATACTGGTGATAAAATCGCGCATGTCCGTGTCCATAGCGTCTCCCAATATCCAACACGTGGCTAGACAGGTACGTCCGCGCGCTACCGCCCGCTAGCCGTTCAGCGGAGCGCCTGGCGGAGGGCGCGCTCGTCGATGCGGCCGGAGACCGTCGCGCCCTCCGCGACGACGACGACCGGGATCTCGTATTTGTAGCGCTCGTAGATCGCGAGGTCGGCCGTGATGTCGACGGGGGTGACGCGCAGATCGTAGTCGTGGCGCAGGTCGTCGAGCAACTCCTCGGCGCGCTCGCAGAGGTGGCAGCCGGCCTTGGTGTAGAAGGTGACGTGGCGGACGGGACGAGAGGCTATAGGCATGACAGGGGACGACCGGCGCGGCTATCCGTTACCGTATCGGAGGTACGCGTACGTCAGCCCCCCCAGGAGGACGATGTCGATCAGGTCGATCCCATGCTGCGCGCGCGCCGCGTTGATCACGGCCAGGATCGCCGCGACCACGACAGCGAAGAGGAGACCGCGCGCGCTCCCGCTCCCGCTGCGCGTCGGCATGTACATCGCGGCGCCGCGCGCGCGCGGCCGGAACGCGCCGCTCATAGACGGCTGCCGCCGCGCCCGGAAGCGCATCACAAGCCGCTGCCGGCGCCGCGTGATGTTGCGAAAACGCCAGTACATCCACTCTTCGCGTAGCCGCTTGAACACGTCACTCTCCCCTGATGCGCCCTGGATGCGCCCTGGATGCGCCGTCGGCGCCCGTGCGGACGCCGTGCCCGGATTATACGGGCGCGTCGATATAGTGTCCATCTTTGCGTTAGACATGGTTCAAAATGGGGCGACGGGGCTTGACAGTCTACCCGTGAGTTGCACAAAACCTCCCTGGCGTGTATGGTCGATGTACCAGCAACGATCAGCACAACCAGGGAGGACCCCATGGGGTATACACATGCTAGCACATCGAGCGCGCGCGCGGCCTGGATCAATCACCTGTTGGCCCACAGTGGCGAGTACGGCGTCGTGACGGCGGTGAGTCGGCGCGTCGGCGTGTCGCGGCAAACGTTGTACGTCTGGATGGAGCGCGGACGGGCGGCCTTGGAGCAGGCGTTCGCGCCAGCGCCCGCCGTTGTCGCCGACGCGGAGTTGGAGCGCGCCATCCTGACGCTGCTGGTGGAGGGGCACGCCAGCTATCGCGGCATCCGGCACTGCCTGCGTCAGGTGGGGCGCCGCCAGGTCAGCCTGGGCACGATCAGCGCCGTGGTGCAAGCAGCCGAGCGGCGTGCGCTGGCGCTGGTGGCCCGGCTGGCACCGCCCCAGGAGCGGGCGGTCGCCCTGGATGAGATCTACGGGCGTGACCGGCAAGGGGCCTATCTCAATATGGTCGACGTGGAGAGTGGGGCGGTCTGGGCAGCGGAGGGGCCGGTGCCGGTGGACGGGGAGACGTGGACGTTGGTGCTGTGGCTGGCCCAGGAGCGCGGGCTGCGCGTACGGCGCGCCGTGAGCGATGGCGGGGCCGCCATGGCCCAGGGGCTGCGCACCGCGGACCCGCGCGTCCCGCTCCAACGTGACGTGTGGCACGTCCTGCATCAATGCGGCCAGGTGCAACGTCGGCTGGACCGCCGCCGGGCGGACCTGGAGGAACGGACCGCGACCGTGGCGCGGCAAGCGGCGCGCGGGGCAGCGGCCGCGGGGGCAACACCCCGCGACGGATGAGGGCGCGCATGCGACGGCGGTGGCCCAGGCCACCCAGGCTGCGGACAGCCTGCGTTACCTGAGCCAGGAATTGCACGCGCTGCTGGAGGTCGTCGTGCCGGGCCAGGGCGACGTGCTCACGAGCGCCGCCCGGCAGGACGAGGTGACCACGCTGCTCCTGCTGCTGGCCCAGGCCCGTGACGCCGCGCCGGCCGCGTCCCGGCACGACCTGACCCACCTGCACACGGCCCTGGAGCGGGCGGCGCCCGGCCTGCTGGCCTTCGCTGCACCCCTTGATGGCGTGCAGCAGGAGGCGCGCGCCCACCTGGGACGCGCCGCGCTGTCCACCCTGGCCTGGGCCTGGCCGCGCCGCGCCATCCTCGGCCCGCGCCTCCAGGATCTGCTGGCCCTGCTGCCGGAGGCGTGGCGTCCCGTCGCCACCGTGCTGCTCAACGCGTGGGACGGGGCCGTCCGCGCGAGCAGCGTCGTCGAGAATTGGCATAGCGTGCTCCGTCCGCACCTGGCCGTCCATCGCACTCTCCCACCGGGGATGCTGGCCCTGCTCGCCGTCTGGCACAACCACCAGGTCAGCCCGCGCGGCCTTCACCAGGGCCAGAGTCCCTTGCAGCGCAGCGGCCTGCCCGACGCGCCGACCGACTGGCTTGTGGCCTTGGGCTATCCGCCCACGACGGATGACCACCTGCGGACCATCGCACCCTGCATTCTCAAGGCCGCCTGATGTTTCAACTGTCAAGTTCATTTGAACCATGTCTTAGGGGGTTAGGGGGTAAGGGGCTCCTCGGCGCAGTGGGCGCACAGGCCATGCAGGGCCAGGTGCCGGAGGTTGGTGCGGACGCCATGCTTGCGGCCGAGTTCCGCGGCCAGGCGCTGGAACGGCTCGTCGGTGAGCTCGACCACGCGGCCGCAGCGGCGGCACACGAGATGGTGGTGCGCGTCGCCGATCCACTCCCAACGGGTTAGCCGGTCGTCGAGCACGACCCGTACCGCGAGCGCGTGCGCCTCGAACGACTCCAGGGTGCGGTAGACTGTGACCACGTTGATGGCGGGGTAGCGCGCCAGAACGGCGTCGTAGATCTCCTCGGCGCTCATGTGCCCGTGCCCAGCGTCGACGCCATGCTCGTCACGGTCGGCGCGGCCGTCGCGCAGCACGCGCAGCACCACGACGCGCGGCGCGGTCACGCGCAGCCCGTGCTCGCGCAGGGTCGCTTTGAGCCCGTCGTCGCCCGTCGCGACCCCCTCTCCTCTACTCACCCCAGCCTCGCCTCTCGTCTGCCGTTTACCCGTACTTACACGAGACCATGCGCCCCTCGCGCCCCTCGTGCCTCAATGATATACACAGCCGCGTCTTCACGACGAGCGGCCTGACGTCAGGCGGCCCGTGGTCTGTGAAAAGTCGGCAACTCCCAGAGCCGACGAGGGCGGACGAGACGTCCGCGCTCCCAGGACTTTTCACAGACCCTGCCAGGCGCCCCCGAAAGGCACCCCCGACGAGCTAAGGCGCCCCCGACGAGCTAAGGCGCCCCCGACGAGCTATGGTAGCTATGGTGTGGTAGGGTAACGGGTGTTACCCTTGTTGGGAAGGAGCGATAGAATGACACAACAGCCGGATCTCGACGCCGTGCGCGCCTACATCCTCGATACACTGCGCAACAACCCCACGGGCGCCAGCACGCGCTTCTCGCTGGCCGAGGGCTTGCTCGACCGCTACCACAGCGTCGATCGCGACGCGTCGCGCTCCCTCGTCGGGCGCGCCCTCGCGGCCCTGCAAGACGCGCGGCAGGTGACCGTGCTGCGGCCCGAGGTGTGGGACCTCAGCGGCGATGAGCGCGTCCGCCTGCGGTAGACATTGTCTCTTTCGGTCGTCGCGGGGATCGGGTATCATGTCCAGAATGAGGGGGGTAAGCCCTTCTCAAAATCCCGTCGCGGCCTCGCGTCGGGCCGCGTGTGACCGTACGACCGCTCTCTACCATACCGTACGACCGACCTCTACCGTACGACCGACCTCTACCATCAGGATGACAAGGACAAACGATTATGGCCAATAACCAAAGCGAAGCCGTCTACCTCACCGCCGAAGGGCGCCGCCGTCTGCAAGAGGAGCTAGAGCATCTGACCACGGTCGAGCGCGCCAATATCGCCGCTCGCCTGCACAGCGCCATCAAGGACGGCGACCTTTCCGAGAACGCCGCCTACTCGGCGGCCAAAGAGGACCAGGGGCACCTGGAGGGACGGATCGGCTCTATCCAGGCCAGCCTGCGGCGCGCCGTGCTCATCGACGAGAGCGCCTCTAGCGACAAGGTGCAACTCGGCAGTAGGGTCACGGTCGAGGACGAGGACGGCGAGATGACCTACCAACTCGTCGGCCCCCTCGAGGCCGCCCCCGGCCAGGGACGCATCTCGAATGAGTCGCCTGTCGGCCGCGCGCTGCTCGGCCACGGGGCCGGCGACGAGGTGACGGTCGAGACGCCCGGTGGCGCCAGCGCCGTGCGCATCGTCAGGGTCGGCTAAATCGCACACGCCGGCGCCGCGCGCATCGTCAGGGTCGGCTACATGACATGAATCGGTCCTGGGCGCATCACGGCGTCGGCGACATGATATGAGTCGGCGCCGTGCGCGGCGTCGGCTACAGGGCACAAAAAGGGAGGGCGCCGGGATCGATCCCGGCGCCCTCCCTTTTTGTGCCCTGTCTGGCGCTAGACCCGGGCGCGGTTCCCGGAAATCGCCCGCACGATGGCGATCAGGATGCACGCGCCGATGATGGCGGTCACAAGAGAACCGATGATCCCGAACGAGGTGCCGGGAGCGATCAGGTCCAGAATCAAGCCGCCGATGAACGCGCCGATGATCCCCACGATGATGTCGCCGACGAGCCCAAAGCCGCCGCCGCTCATGACGCGACCCGCCAGGGCGCCGGCGATCGCGCCGATGATGATCCACGCGATAATTCCGCCTGGATCGAGGCTTGCCGCTATAACGATCGCTTCCATCTCTTCATCCTTCTCCTGCTACCGACGGGACGCAGTGCAGGGGTCTTGTGCCCTGTCTACGCTGACCAATAGGGCAAAAAGCGTGCCATCGCTGGATGTAGCGGGATGCGCGAAGGGGCGGGTCCGCGATCGCGGACCCGCCCCTTCGCCGATTCTACTCCGCGCGGAGGGCGGACTACTCGCCCGTGCGGCTCTTGTTGCGCGTGCGCCGGCGCGCGGCCTTGGCCGCCTTGCGCCGCGCCTTCTGGCTCTTCGACTCGAAGAAGGAACGCGCGCGCACCTCCTTGAGGATGCCGGCGTTGTCGACGCCCTTCTTGAAGCGGCGGAGCATCTGCTCGAAGCTCTCGGGCCGCCCCGCGTCCCTATCCCTGCGGTCGTCACGACGGTCGTCGCGCCGGTCGCGAATCTCCGGTCGAGGCGCGTGCTCCTCGACGGCCGTTTGTCCCTGTCCCTGCTCCATGCCGCTCCTTATCTATGGGTGGCCGGCGCCTGGCCGGCGTGTACTACATCATACGCCCCGCGCCCAAATCGCGCTATTGTATGCTCTCCACAGTCTACAGCAGGCGCCGCAGCCCCACAACCCCTACGAAAGAACCCTACGGCAAGGATCCTACGAAAGGGCGCCGGGGCGCCGGGGCGCCGGGGCGCTGGCATGTCTGTGCGATAATTAAGGCACAACAGGGAGGGCGCACATCTCATGGCTAAAGGACGCGGACACGACCGCAACAAGAAAAAGCCGAACAGGGGGCGGGCCGATCGGCGCGCGCCGGCCGCCCCTGCGGGGACGGGCGGCGTGGTCCCGGCGAGCGCGACGATGGCCCCGGCCCCCGCGGCGAGCGGAGTCGGGGCGACACGCGGCCCCGTTAGCGCGGCCTACCGCGCCTGGGTCGCCGATTTCGGACGACGCCAGGCGCGGGCCATCGACGATGAGGTTGCCGCGGGCGACGGCGCGCCGATCCCGCCCGACCTCTTCGTGCTGGCGCCGCTGACGACGCGCACGGTGGGGACGCCCGGCGGGGCGACGGTCTCGGTGCAGATGGGGCTGCCGATCGTCGCGACCCGCGCGGGACGGGCCGCTGTCGCGTCCGATCGACTCGCCATCGCCGCGCTACGCCTGCCCGAGACCGACCCCAACAGCGCCATGGCCATGCTTGGGATGGGGCAGGCGCCCGACTTGCCGCCGCCCGAGGCGCTCTTCGCGATCCAGTTGCCGGCCGAGGGCCTGCGCGCGGCCCGGTTGGCCGACGCCGCCGCGTGGTATCTCGCGCGCGCCGCCGAGGCCGGCGACGTGGAACCCGATCCCGAGGCGCTGGCCGCGGCCGCCGACGAGGCGCTGACCCTCCTGCGTCCGGGCGCGGGGCCGCGTGGGATAGGCGGGGGCCGCTCCCCGGCGCTCGACCCGGCCGTGCTCGACGCCTACGCCGGCTACGGGTCCGACGCCGATGAGGAGGCCGTTCCGCCCGATATACAGTCCGCCCCCGCGCGCGGCGGTCTCCCCGGCTTGCCGTCCGGCGCGTACCTGGAGGATAACGGCGCCCCGCTGGTCCCGCTCCTGGCCGACCTGCGCGACTACGTCATCGGGTTGTGGCCGTTCGACTACTTCGGGCTCGACGCGCTCACGTCCGATCCGTCCGCCGACGGACCCGGTCGCGCGGCGGCCCTGGCGGCGCTGTCTACCGTGGTGCGCCGCCTCGACGAAACGCTGGCGGCGACGACCGAGTCCGAGGAGGCGGCGTTGGCGGCCGAGGGACGTCCTCCCGCCTGGATCGCCACGGAGACCGCCGGCCTGCGTGAGGCTCGCGGCGCGCTCCGCTCCACGCGGGTAGCCCAGGAGATGGCGCGGCTCCTGGGGCCCATCCTGTTCGACCTGGAGATTCCTCCGGCCGACTACGTCCCGCCCGGCACGGGGGGGGACACGGACGAGGATAACGAAGACGGAGACATCATCGACGCGTAAGTATAGGTCGTAGGTATAGATAGACGTATAGGAGGAGTGATGGCGACTGTCGCCGTTAAAGACGTTTCGGCCGCGACCTTCGAGGACGACGTGATCACGGCCTCGCGTGAGCGCCTGATCGTCGTCGATTTCTGGGCCCCCTGGTGCGGCCCCTGCCGCATGTTGAGTCCCTTGCTAGAGCGCCTGGCCGTGGCCGCCGCGGGCGCCTGGACCCTCGTCAAGGTCGACGTCGACGAGAATCAGAGCCTGTCGGGCCGCTACGGCGTGCAGGGTATCCCGGCGGTCAAGGCGTTCCGCGACGGCCGGGTCGTCGCGGAGTTCGTGGGCGCGCAGCCCGAGGTGTCCGTCCGCCGCTTCCTCGATCGCCTGCTCCCCACCCCGGCCGATCTCGCGGCGGCCGAGGGGCGGCGGTTGGCCGAAGACGGCGACCCCGCCGGGGCCGAGGCGGCCTACCGGGAGGCCCTGGCCGCGGACGCCGATCACGCCCCCGCGCTGTTAAGGTTGGGCAGTCTGCTCGACGAGTCCGGCCGGCCCGACGGTGCCCTGGAGACGCTCTCGGCGATCCTGCCCCGTACGCCCCAGGCGGCGGAGGCGGCCCCCATCATCGCGCGGTTGCGGCTAGCGCGCGAGGCCGGCGGCGCGCCGGGGCTCGACCAGGCCCGGCAGGCGCTCGCGCGCGACCCCCGCGATCCCGCGTCCAACCTGGCGCTCGGCCAGGCCCTGGCCGGGCGGGGCAACTACGCCGAGGCGCTGCCCCACCTCCTCGCGGTCGTCCAGCGCGACAAGGCCTACCAGAACGGAGCAGCCCGCACGGCCATGCTCGCCATCTTCGATGCCCTCGGCGCCGACGACCCGCTTACCCTCGACTACCGTCATAAGCTTGCCAGCGCGCTGTACGCGTAACAGAGGCCGCCCTACAAGGTCCCGCGCACCCACGCGCGGGACTGTTCCACGGCCTGGACCAGGTCCGGCGCGGCTTGCCCTTCTCGTAAGAAGGAGTGGGCGACCGTCAGGTGGACTAACAGGGTCAGGCGGTCGGGCGCGGGCTGCTGGAGCGCCTGAATCGTCTTCCCCAACTGCTCGGCGGCCGCCGTCGCCTTTCCCGGCGCGACGCTACCGGCCGCCCGCGCCGCGTGGACGTCCGTCGCGAGGCGCTTCAGCGCGGCGATGAGTTCGTGTGAGGGGTAGCCCAGGTGGGCGGCGCGCGCCTCGCTCGCGGCGAAGTGGACGGGGACCGGCTCGCCCCGCGGGTTGAAGTAGACCACGACATGTCCTCTCGGCGTACTTTCGGCGTCCTCGTATTGTCCTCGTACTATGGAATCGTGACCGGACCTGTGATCGGGGTCTACGCGCACGCGTCGCCGGGTGTTTGGGCCTCGGGGCCGATCCCCGTGAGCCCTGATTCCAGGGCGGCGACGGCCGCGATGGCGACCTCCCGGAGCGGCGTGCGCGTGTTCATGCTCCTCTTCTGCAGCAACCGAAACGCGTCGGCCTCGGTCAGGCCCTCGGCCTCCATGAGCATGCTTTTGGCCCGCTCGACCGCCGTCCGCGTCCGCAGGGCGTCCTCGAGGCCCCGCACGCGGGCGCGCATGGCGCGGAGTTCCGCGCCATGCGCGAGGGCGACCTCGATGGTCGGCTGGAGGGCGACGGAGCGCACGGGCTTGGTCAGATAGGCGCCCACGTCGGAGTGGCGTCGGCTCGTGATGGCGTCTTGCCGATTGGACGCCATGAGGACGAGGACGGGGGCGTCGTCGCCGAGCGGGCGAACGGGTTCCTCGCGTCCGGCCAGCGCGGTGTCTATGAGCACGAGGTCGGGGCGCGTCTCGCGCGCCACGCGCTCGGCCGTCGCGCCGTCGCCCACGGCCCCGACGACGTGGTAGCCCAGCGTCGTCAGCGTGAACTGGAGGTCTTGCCGAACGACTGGATCGTCGTCGGCGATAAGCACGCGGCGCGTCATGTTATCCGTCTCGGGCGCGTGTCGTCTGCGTGTCCTCATCCTTGTAGCCCATCCTCTCCGATACCTGGCGCGGGCGGGGACGCGGGGCCGCCCCCGAGTGATCGATCGGGCGATCGATCGCCTTTTCACCCATCACTCTACCCGTGGCATGTTAAGCGGCGATGGAGGGGATGTTAAGGCTGTGTTAAATCCGTGGCCGGCGTCGCCGTCGTCGTCGGCGCCCTACACGGCCGTGTCGTCGCAGACCTCCTTGAAGGCGCAGGCGCGGCACAGGGGGATGCTGGGGGTTCCCATGGGCCCCTCGTCGTCGCCGCGCGCGGGCGCGTTGTCCGGGCCGGCGGCGTCGAGCGCCTGCATGGCGGCGACGATCTCGAGCGCTTCGGCGCGCAGGTCAGAGGTGTAGGGGACCTCGAAGGTGGCGTTGGCGTAGCGCAGGACGCCGTAGCGCGGGGGCGGCGCGTACAGGTCGTCGAGGATGATGAGGTAGGTCGTGAGTTGCAGCACGTCCTCGTGGCGCGGGATGGGCTCGCCCTGGCGGGGACGGCGCAGGCGCGCCGACTTGAGCTCGACGGGGACGCGGCGGCCGTCTGGCGTGAGCACGACGTAGTCGGGCTTGCCGGTGAGCGGGAGGCGGCGCGCCGTCAAGGGCCGCGCCGTCCCCTCGGCGTCCGAGTAAACGATTCGCCCCGCCGGCAGCCCTGTCGCCCGCGGTCCGCCGTACCGTCGCGGCCGCGGCGTGGATCGACGCGACGGCGTGCGGGCGATGTTGATCGCCGCCATGAGGAGCAGGAGCAGGACGACCGCGACGACGAGAAGCCCCATCGTTAACGGCGACACACGTTACTACGCGGGATCGTTTAACAACCTCCCCAAACCGCCCTTACTCGCCGAGATATCAAACGCCGTAAATTCGTACATGCGCGTAACCGGCGGCGAGGGCAGTAATGTCCTGTACGTCTCCGGTTACGATGACCGCCGCGTCTCCACGGCCAGCTTCGGCCACGACCAACGCGTCGACGGTCGCTGTAGGCGCTCCCGGACTGCCTAACAGACGCCCCGCTTCCCGTGCGATTTCTTCGGTCACGGGAGTTACATGACCCACGTTCTTGATGACACGGTTGACACGCGTGTCCCGTGGCCCTCCTCTGGTTGTCTCCGTGACGACCACGGCAGGTATCACGACAGTGGTGCGCTGTCGAATGGCGCGCTCCACAAATTGTCTCATTCTAGGATTGTCGGCGGCGAGGGCGATGACCGCGCCACTGTCGAGGATTATTCGGGCCATTCAAGGGCGTCGACCTCGTGACGCACATCGGCGGGGATAGGACCGGACTCCTGTTCCATGTCGTCGAGCATTTTTCGCAGCCGGCGTGCCTGTAGTTGCTGGCGCACGGCTTCATTGACAAATGAGGACAAGCCCTGTGGCCCCGCGATGGCGCGCAGTTCGTCCGCGACGTGTGGCTCGAGCGTAACGGAGATCTTGGCGTATTTCATGGTGTGATCTTACCATCAGTACGATCGGAGCGCAACCGCTATATACCCGTATCTACCCGAAACACGAATTGGACTAATGGTATACCGCTGGATATGCTGCGACAAGGGGTAGGACGAGAGGATGGAGGATGGATGAAACCGCGCGACCTGGCGACTCTGCTGTTGCTGGCGGCTATCTGGGGCGCGTCGTTCCTGTTCATTCGCGTGGCGGCGCCGGTTCTGGGGCCTGTCGCGTTGATGGAGGCGCGCGTCCTCCTCGCGAGCGTGGCGCTGGTCGTCTACGCGCTGGCCCTGCGCCGGTTCCCGGAGTTGCGGCCACGCTGGCGCGCGTACCTCATCCTTGGGGCCATCAACGCTGCCGCCCCCTTCACGCTCATCGCCACCGCCGAACTCACCTTGACGGCGTCGCTGGCGGCCATCCTCAACGCGACGACCCCGCTGTTCGCCGCCATCGTCGCGGCGGTGTGGCTGCGCGAGCGCCTCACCGGGCGCCGTGCCCTCGGGCTCGTCCTCGGCCTCGCCGGGGTCGCCGTCCTCGTCGGGTGGAGCCCCCTGCCGTTGAACGGGAGCGTCATTCTCGCCGTCGTGACCTCGCTCGCCGCCGCCCTCTTCTACGCCCTGGGGGGAGTCTACTCCTCGCGCGCGTTCAGAGGCGCGCCGCCCCTGGCGCTCGCCGTCGGGCAGCAGCTTGGCGCGACAGCCGTGCTCCTGCCGTTCGTGGCCGTGCGGCCCCCGGTGTCGGCGCCGTCTGGGGCCGTCGTCCTGACCGTGCTGGCGCTCGCGCTGCTCCCGACGGCGTTCGGGTACATCCTGTACTTCCGGCTGATCGCCAACGTCGGTCCGACGAAGACCCTGACCGTCACGTTCCTCGTGCCCGTCTTCGGGCTGCTCTGGAGCGCCATCTTCCTCCGCGAGTCCGTCGGCGCGGGGACGCTCGTCGGCCTGGCCATCATCCTGTCTAGCCTCACCCTGGTGACCGGGATGCGTCCCGGCGCGCTGCGACGGCCGGCCCTCGCCGCGTCGCGCGCGCGGCATGCCAAATAGCCGCGCCGCTCCTTCTAACGGCGGTGTCTGGCGCCTAACGGCGGTGTCTGGCGCGCTGTACTGCATCACGCTCCCACTCCAGGCGTCGTGACCCTTTTTGCGCGATAGCCTACCGCTCGTGTCGAGCAGGCCATAGCGCGCCGCGACGTCGAAAAAGACGTTCGGAAGCAGCGTTCGAAAATAGCGTTGACAATGGCGTCTGCCCCGTGGTAAAGTACAGGTCCACCTCGGACGTAGCGCGCGACAGCGCGTGTCGGGCGTCAACCGCCCGACCTATTTGTCGTTACTAATGACAAGTAGTGCCATGGGGATACGCGCCGCGCATCTCAAGCGTGAGCATGTACCCATCGGAAGCGCGGTTTCCGCGTCAGGGTTTGTCGAACACCGTGTTCCGCGAGCCTTGATCTTCCGAGACGATATGTGCTATGATAAGAGATGTGCGCCAGAAACCGGGAACGGGATGTGGACGCGCGCCGCACCTTGACAAGTGAAGAGACGAGAAGGAATCGAGCTGGGGCTACGGCCGTGGCGTCGATAACGCGGAGGT
>JAABUO010007413.1_pt1 | contig 12520 bp, 11 predicted proteins | sample 5559291 | NCBI WGS metagenome assembly JAABUO01 (sample SAMN10711878, study PRJNA513372) | rock metagenome | isolation source: Antarctica rocks | place: Antarctica: Victoria Land, Finger Mt sud
GCGCAGCAGCAGCGGGCGCTGGGCACGCGGGCGCCGTTGTTGCGCCAGCACCCGAGCGCACCGACCCCGGTGCCCCGCCCACCGGCGGCGGCAACGACACCAGGAGTGCCGTTACGGGAGATGGCGCGGACACCGAGACGCCTGTCCGCGGTGCCCTCGACCGGGACGGCGCACTCATGAGGACCGAGGGATTTCCGTTCGGGGAGGGCGTGGACCACGCCGGGGTCCTGGTCATCCGCGACGCCGTGCTGGCCGCTTACGACACGGCCCGCACCTCGGAGATGAGTACGGCCGATCTGCGGCAGCTTACCCAGGCCCTCATCCAGGCCGAGCTGGTAGCGGAAAGCCGCCGCCGGGCCGACCACGGGGTGCGGTCGTTGACCGCCGCCGAAGAGGTGGCCCTGGCCAAGGCGGTGGACAACCAGATCAACGGGGTCGGCCGTCTGCAGGCTCTGCTGGATGTTCCCGATGTGGAGGACATCTACATCCGGGGCAGTTGCCCGGTGGTGCTGCGGATGGCCGATAAGCGGGTGCTGCTCACCGACCCCATCGCCGACACCCCGGAGGAGCTGTTCGCCCAGATCCAGTTCCTGGCGGCCTATCACGGCAGCCGGGAGCGGGCGTTCTCCCCGGCGAACCCGTTTCTGGACATGCAGCTTCCGGACGGGTCCCGGTTGGCGGCGGTGTGCGACAACTCGCCGTGGCCGGTGCTCACCATCCGCCGTCACGCCTACGTCGACGTCACCCTGGACGACCTGGTGGGCATGGGGTCGATCACCCCGTCGATGCGCCGGTTCCTCGGAGCGTGTGTGCAGGCCCGACTGACGATTGTGGTCAGCGGCATGCCCGCAGCCGGCAAGACCGTGTTACTCCGTGCCCTGGCCCGGGAGCTGGACGATTATGTGCGGTTCGCCACCTTGGAAACCGAGTTCGAGCTCGGCTTGCACACCATCTCCGACCGTTTCCCGCTGTTGGTGCCCTTGGAATGCCGTCCCGGGTCGGTGGAAACCGACGCCCACGGCCGCCCGATCGGGGAAATCACCCTGGCGAACCTGCTGCCCCCAGTGCTGCGGCACTCGGTGACCCTGGCGATCTACGGCGAGGTGAGGGGCCCGGAGGCGTTCGCGTTCCTCAAAGGCGCGGGAGCGGGGCTGCCCGGATCGATGTGCACCCTGCATGCCAACTCCGCCGACGACGCCCTCGACCGCCTGGTCACCATGGCGATGGAGGGGGCCCCGGGGATGAGCCCGGAGTACTTGACCCGCCTCGCCGCCCAAGGCGTGGACTACGTGGTGCACGTCGAGCAGCTCGATCACACCGACATCGGCGGGGACGCCGCCCGCTTCTGCGCCCAGATCGCGGAAGTCACCACCGTCTCCCCGATCGGGAAAGTGTCCACGAACATGATCTACCAACCCGCGGACACCGGCGACGAACTCACCGGGGGCGACCCGCGGGGGGTGTTCCAGCAGGCACCGCAGTTGAAGAGACCGTTTACGAAAATCGGGTTCAATCTTGCCTCCCTGCGCGAGGGAGACATCTGGTCGGAGGATCTGCGCCGAGGTGAGTTCGGGTGAGCGTCCGAAGCGACGTCGGGGTGTTCCAGTGAGCGAGCGAAGCGACGTGGGGGTGTTGCCGTGAGCGACGTCCTGCCCGTCGTGCTGCCCGCCGTGTGCGGTGGGGGCCTCGCCGCCAGCGTGCTCACCCTGGTCGCGGTGTGGCGCGGCGCCGGCACCGACCCGACCGTGTTCGGTGGCCGGGTGTCGCGTCGGGTTCGCCATCTGCTGGCCACCCCGGACACTGCAGCACCGGGGATTCGGCCTACCCCTCGCCGGGCGCTGATCGCCGTCGGGGTGATGGTGGCGGTGGGTGTGTTGACCGGGTGGCCGGTCGCCGCCCTGGCCTCAGGTTTCGCCGTCGTGGCGTTGCCCTGGCTGCTGGGGTCCAATGCGATCGCGAACCGGCGCCTGGACCGCCTGGAAGCCCTCGAGGTGTGGTGCCGGGGGATGGCTGATCGTCTCGCCGGTGGTGGGGCCACCGGGCTGGTGCAGTGTATCCGGGAATCCACCCGCCGCGCCCCCGAAGCCATCGAGGTCGAGGTCCGCGGGTTGGCGCAGCGCCTGTCGAGCATGGAATGGGGGTACACCGCGGCGTTGCAGGCCTTCGCCGATGATGTCGACGACTCCACCGGCGACGATGTTGCCGCCGCCCTGATGCTGGCATTGGACCGCCAGGGCGGTGGGGTGGCCGACGTGTTGCGCCGCTTGGCCGCGCAACTGGGCAGGGAGGTCCGCTCCCGCGACGAGGTCGAAGCCGAACGCGCCCAACCCCGCCAAGCCATGCGGGTGCTGATGCTGATGCTCGCCGGACTCATCGTCGTCTCGGGTTTCGTGCCGGCGATGAGCAGTGCGTACTCCACGGTGACCGGGCAGCTCGTCATGGCCGCGCTCCTCGCGTTCGCCGCAGTGATGCTCGTTCGCATGCGAACCTTGTCCTTGGGCAAACCCGCCCCCCGCTTTCTCACCGGAGTGCGGTCATGAACCCGCAGCTCGTGGTGTTCCTCGCCGTCGGGGTGATCGGCGGCCTCGCTGTCGTGGCGTTGCTGGCCGCGTTTCAACCGGCCGCCCCCGTCCGCCTGGACGACGCCCTGGACCGCTTGGATGAGCGGGTCCCCGTCCGCCAACCCTGGGGCACCCAGAGCAGCACCGGCGGATGGCGGCAGATGGTCGACACCCGGTGGACGGCGTTGGCGTTGCGCCTGCCCGGCACCGTCCCCGCCGCGGACCTGCACGTCATCGGCTGGAGCCGGGAACGGTTCCTGGTGACCCGGTTGACCGCGATCGTGCAGTTCGCGGTGCTCCTCGGCCCGGGCTTGGCGGTGCTGTCGGTCATCGTGACCGCGCCCCTGCCGCTGTGGGTGCCGGTCCTCGGCACCCTCGGCGGCGCATTCTTGGGGTTCAGCAACACCGCGAGCAGCGTCACTCGCCGCGCCACCGCCGCCCGCCAACAGATGCGGCACGCTACTGTGTCCTACCTGCGTCAGGTCGCGTTGCTGTCCCAGTCCGGGTCCGGGGTCGTGGAAGCCATGACCCGACCCACCACCCTGGCCACGAGCTCCTGGGCGTTCGGCCGGTTGCGGGCCCAACTCGACCTGGCCCGCCGGGCGGGAGAACAGCCCTGGGAAGGGTTGCGCCGCTTCGGGGAGGAAGTCGACGTCGGGGAGCTGTCCGATCTCTCCGACATCGCCGCCGGCGCCGGGGCGGACGGCTCCGCAGTGGTCTCCACCCTCATCGAGCGGGCCGACAGCCTCACCGCGCAGATGCAAACCGAAGAGCGGACCGCGCAGAACAAAGCCTCCGACAAGATGAGCTCCCCGTCGGTGGCCATGGTGTGGGTCATCGCGATCTGGATCGGTTATCCCATGATTTCCCTGCTCGTGCAGTAGGGAAGAGCACCACCGCACGCCCCGAAAGGAGATCAGATGAACCGCACCACCCGTCAGAGTCCGCAACTCACGAAGGAGAACACCATGAGCACCCTCACCACCCTGCGCGACCGGGCGAATCTCGCCCTGATCAACGCCCAGACCAGGATGACGGCCTTGACCGAGGAGCCCGAGCTCGGCGGTGCCCGCAACACCGACGAGGGCTTTCACATCGGCATCGGCGCGGCCGCCGCCGGGGTGATCGGCATCGCGGTGGCCGCGTTCGTCGCGAAGAAGATGGGCGCCCTGAACTGACCGGTGCGCCCCACCACGGGTGGGTGAGTAGCCCCGCACTGTGACCCCGCCGGTCTACTCACCACCCCCGCTCCCCCGCCCCCATGCGGCAGCCGCACAGGGACCGACAGCTGCGGGTCTACCCCGACACTGCGCGGGAACGGTGGATGACTGCTATCGACCTGGGAAGAAGAAACGATGGACATCCTCACCAGCGTGCGCGTCCGAACGAACCTCGCGATGGTCACCGCCCAGACCCTGATGACGGCCTTGGCCGATGGACCCGAGCTCGGCGGTGCTCGTTGCCATCAGCCACATTTTCCGGCGAATTCGGCTGGTGGTGGTTGTGGCGACGCCGCTGGCTGTTGGCGCGTTCTTCCTCGTCAGGAGAGGGGTGATCTACTGACATGAAGCGCGTCTGGGTCGATGGTGGGGAACGTGGCAGCGCGGTGAACGTGCAGGTCGCGGTGTTGTTCTCGCTGGTCCTCATCACGTTCATGACGCTGCTGCAGGCCGGGTTGTTCTTCTATGGCCGCGACCTGGCATTGTCCGCAGCCCGCTCCGGGGTAGACACCGGCCGGACCTACGGCACCGTCGATGCTGGTGCGGCGCAAGATCATGCGCGCAACGTACTCGACGCTCATGCACACGGGGTGCTCACTAACCCCTCCGCGTCGGCCACCGCTAACGGCGCCACCATGACCGTGACAGTCGACGCCGAGGTCGTGACTCTGGTGCCGGGACTGAGCATGCATGTCACCCAGTCCTCCACCGGCGCCATTGAGCAGCTGAGCCGATGAGGCGCGTGACCTGGTGGAAGGCGCATCCCGAGGACGGGGGTGCCCCCTCGACCCAAGCGGCGATGTTGTTCCCGGTCATCATGTTGGTGTTGGTGGCGATCGTCGCGGGCGGGCGGGTGTCCAACGCCCACGACGCCGCGGATCAGGCAGCCCGCGCGGCCTCGCGGATCGCCTCGATCCAACGCGACCCGAACCTGGCCCAGTCCGCGTCCACCGGGGCTGCGACCGCCGAGCTTGCCGCCCAGGGATTGCACTGCGCCACGGTGACGGTGAAGGTGGACACCGCTGCCCTCAGCGCACCGTTGGGACAGCCCGCGACGGTGTCGGCGACCGTGAGTTGTCAGGTCGCGCTGTCCGAGTTGGCGTTCCCCGGAATTCCCGGAGATCGGGTGCTCACCGCAACCTTCACCTCGCCGGTGGACCCAAATAGGGAAAGAGCATGAGCACCGTACGGGTGCACCGGTGGCGGGGGTTGAGTAGCCGACCGGAGCGGGGCGCGTCGGTGTCGGTGCTGACCGCGGGGCTGATGGCGTCCGCAGCCTTGTTCCTCGGGTTGGTCGTCGACGGCGGCGCCAAGGCGTCGGCGGTGAACCGGGCCGATGCCACCGCCCAGGAAGCGGCCCGGGCGGGCACGCAGGCCGCAGCCCCCGCCGGTGGTGGGGCCACCGTGGATGTGGCCCAGGGCGTCACGGCCGCCGAGTCCTACCTGAGTGCGGCGAGAGTATTCGGGGTCGTTACCGCCGAGGGCGCTGACGGTATCCACGTGACCGTGACTATCACCGAGCCGACGAAGGTGCTATCGCTGATCGGGATCGATGACTTCACCACCACCGGCACCGCGGACGCCCGCGTCCTCTACGCCAGGGGGAGCTGACATGCGGCGACTGGCGCGGGCCCTGGTGGGCACTGTCGTTCTGCTGGTCCTGCTCATCGGGCTGCCGATCGGGCTACTCGCGGCAGGGCGGATCGCGGTCGGCCCGGATTTCCTGCCCACGATGGGCAGCCACCCCGCTCAGTTGTGGGCGGACTTCCTGTCCCGCGGCAGCGGACAGCTCATCATGGCGCTGCTTGTCGTCATCGGCCTCTACGCGTGGGCCAGCTTCGCGCTGTCGACGCTGATCGAGGCGGTAGCCCTGCTCGGAAAGTTCACGGCGCCCTCGATCCCCACGCTGGGATGGGCACAGGGTGGGGCGGCGGTGCTGTTGGGGCTGATCGTGCTCAGCGCCCCCGCCACCCACGCCACCCCGTCGGCAGCCACCCTGCACGCGGTGACCCCGGTGAGCAGCCAGTCGCTGTCGCTGCGCGCCGATCAACTCCGCAGCGCCGACCTCGATGTCACCCCCCTCGCGGACACCCCCACGCCCGGCGGTAGCGCTTTGCTGAGCGCAGCGCCCACCGAACAGACGAGGCCACCAGCGGTGGCCGGTGGGGCGTTGATCACCACGGTGCGCGGGGATTCACTGTGGCATTTGGCGCAGAAACACCTCGGAAACGGGTTGCGGTGGAAGGAGATCGCCGCACTGAACACCGACCGGGTGCAGCACGACGGGCACCGACTGAGCGTCGACGATCCCACTCTGCCGGTCGGCTGGGTGCTGGCCCTGCCCGCCGACGCCACCAACGTTCCCACCAGCACGGCGGACGGGATGACCGAGGTGAGGGTCCAGCCTGGGGACACGCTGTCCGGGTTGGCGGCAACCTACACCGGGGATGCCGCCCGGTGGAACACCCTCGCCGAGGCCACCAGATCGCTCACCCAACCCGATGGGAAGCACCTGTCCGACCCCAACCAATTGCAGGTGGGGTGGAGGGTCGACATTCCCCCCGGCCCCGCCAGCGGTGCTGTTCCCGCACCTCCCGCGGTCCCGGTGGTGCCCACGCCGCCACCGCCGGCCCCGCCATCGCCATCCACGCAACAGACCCCGGCTCCGGTGACGCCGGCGCCCACACTCACTCCCGCGGCCCGGATACCGTCGCCGGTAAGCGCGACTCCGGTCAACGCCGGGTGGAGCGATCTGTCCACCTATGGGGCGGTCGGCGGGCTGCTGGCGGCGGGGGTTCTTGCCGCCCTGGGGGCACGGCGGATGGTGCAAGCCCGGCGTCGCCGCCCCGGTCAGCGCCTGACTGGCCCGACCGAGTTCAGCACCCTCGAGCTGGCGTTACGGGCCACCGAGGACCCGCCGACGGTGGACCTGCTCAACGCCGCGCTGCGCACGTGGGCGGCGCGATCACCGGGGGCGGATCTACCCGACGTGATCGGTGCGGTCCTCGGCTCCACGATCACCCTGTTGCTCACCGAACCCGCCACCCCATCAAGTCCTTTCATGGCTGGTCCCGCCGCCACCCAGTGGGTGCTTGACCCCGACGACACGGTAGAACACGACACCGACGTCCCGGCACCGTTTCCCACGTTGGTGACCATTGGGCACACCACCGGCGGGGCGCTGGTGCTGATCGACCTGGAACGGGCCGGGGCCATCACCCTGAGCGGTGCGGGCGAGGACGTGATCGACGTGCTCTCGGCGATGGCGATCGAACTTGCCGGGTCCCGGCTGGCTGATCACCTCGACGTGAGCGTGGTGGGCCTGTCCGCGGAGCTGGTCGGCTACCTCGGTGGGGACCGGCTGCATCATGCCGACACCTTCGATGAGGTCCTCACCCGCCTGGAACGCCACCACACCGAGGTCGCGGAAGCCCTCGATGAGGAGGCGGTGCGTTCACCGCTCGACGCCCGGGTTCGTGGTGTCGCGGAGGCGGCATGGATCCCGGAGTTGGTCCTCACCGCCGCGCCCATCACCACCGAGCAGCGGGACCGTTTGGCCGCGGCTACCACCGGAGCGAGCAACCTTGCGGCGGTCATCACCGTCGCCGACGGTGACGTCGCCCCCCTGCCCGGCCCGTGGGTGGTGGACGTACCCGAGTCGGGAACCACCGCGGTGCCCGTGCTCGCGCAGGTGGTGGCGCTGCAGCGGTTGAGCACCGCCGACCGCAGCGCGCTGATCGCCGATTTCGCGGCCACCGACTCTGCCGAGCAGATCCCCGGGCCGGACGCCGAAGCCATCCCGCCCGAGCCCACCGGGGTGGCGATCCGACCACCTCGGGAGGGCGAGACTGACAGCGAGCCGGTCCCGGAGCCCTCGGAAACGGAACGCGCCGAGCTGGCGACCTTGCTGCACATCGACCCGGGCGACCCCGAGATTCAGGTCCTCGGACCGATCAGGGCCGTCAACGTTGCCCCGTACCCGGCGAACACCAAGGGAGCCAGCAAGGTCCTGGAGTTGGCGGTGTACCTCGTGTTGAACCCGGGCCGTGGCGCCGTGGAGGTGTCCCGCGACCTTGGGCGCGAAGGCGAGCCGTGGGCCGATAGCACCAGGCGCTCCCGCATGTCCCAGTTGCGGACCTGGTTCGGTACCGATCCCTCCGGGAATGAGTACGTGTCCAACGTGCGCGGAAACCGTTACCAGCTGGAGCCGGTCATCCGATCGGACTGGCGGCGATTCCAAACCGCGGTCACCCGCGGCCTGCACCGGGGGCCGGCCGGGCTGTTCTGGCTCGACGCAGCCTTGGACATGGTGCGGGGTATCCCGTTTTCCGGCGCCCTGGTTGATGACTACCGGTGGGCACCGGTGGAGGGCCGGGAAATGATCAACCGCATCGCCGACGTCGCCCATGCCGCCGCGATCGGATGGCTGCCCCACGACCCGGGCAAGGCCCGCGACGCCGCGTTGCGGGGGTTGCGCTGCGAACCGCACAACGAGGTTCTCTACCGCGACCTGTTCCGCGCCGAGTACGCAGGCGGCAACCTCGACGGTGTGCGCACCGCGGCGCAGCGGCTGCGCCGGATCACCGAGTCCAACGACGTGGACATGCACCCGGCGACGATCGAGCTGTTGGTGCAGCTCCTCGACCCCCGCCACCGCGCCGCCCACGCCGCCGACCGATGACGACCTCCGCCGGAACGCTGGCACTGGCTCTGGCAGGCGGGGTGGCCCTCACCGCACTCACGTCGGTGATCACCAGCACCCTTGCGGGCACCCCCCGCCCGGGATGGATCGAGACCCGACTCCCTGCCCGACCCTGGGGGCACACGGTGGTGCTGACGCTGAGCACACTCACCTTTTTCCTTCTGGTGGCCCGCGGATTCACCCCGGCCGTGGTCCCCACGCTGCTGCTGCTGGTGTTCGGCATGCCCGCGGCGATGATCGATGCCCGCGAGCTACGCCTGCCGAATCGGTTGACCTACGGACTGGTAGTGACCGCGACGATAGCGGTGGGAATCCTCACCGCCTTCGGGGTGCCCGGTAGCGCGCTGCGCGCCATGCTGGGTGGTGTCGGATACGCCGGGGTGTTGTTGGCGATCGCTGTGTTCACCCCGACCGGGCATCCGCGAGGCACGGAGGTGGGTACCGCACCCGCACCGGCCGCCACCGCCCTCGGATTGGGCGATATCAAGCTCGCCGCCGGGCTCGGTGTGGTGCTGGGGTGGACGTCGCTGCCCGCGCTGATCACGGGCGTCGCGGTCACCGCAGCTACCCATTTCCTGTGGATCATCGGGTGCGCCGTAGCCCGTCGGGCGGGTCAGGACGGCGGCATGAGCGGCACCGCGCTGGGACCGTGGATGGTGCTGGGCGCGATAGTGGCGCTCTACCTCGCTGTCCCTCAGCACTGAGCGCACCGCCCGCATGCACGGCCATTCCAGCGTTGCCCACGGGTGTGCATGGGCGTCGAGCACGTCGCCAAGTGCCCCCCTTCTCATGCCAGCGGGTGCCGTCGACAGGCCGTTGACCTGCGGGTGAAAGGTCTGGTGCACCCTTTCACCCCTCCTTTGCCGCGGCTCCCAGGTAGCCGCCGATTTCGGGCCTCATCGACCCCCCAGCCGTAATTGTGGCGCTGACCTGCAGGTGAAAGGTCAGGTAGGGCCGCGGTGAACCTGGACGCGGAGGTGCGGAGCGAGAACGGCGAAGTTTTTTGAGTTCGTTTCCTGGATCAACGATTCGGGGCACGTTTAGGTAAAGGTCACCCACGCAGCGTGACGGCATCACCACCGCCGCACCGCTGGGAGCACCGTCATGAGCACCACAGTTCTGGAGTCCTTCGTCACCGACTGGGCGCGGCTGCGCGCCTGCGGCGCCGCTGATGCCGCCCTGACCCACTGGAGGCACAGGGAGCCCCTGCTGTCGGAATTCGGCTCCGTCACCGCGTTGATCGCCGAACTCGACCGCGCCGAGGACGACGGTGACTACGCGCGTAGCGACACGGTGCTGCATGCCCTGCTGAGCCGGGCGGGGTCGGGAGGATCGGCGTCGCGGGTGGCGGCGCAGCTGGTCGCCGCCCGGATGGTGCCCGCGGCGCAGCGCATCGTGGGTCAGTTGTTGCGCGCGGCCCGGCGCTGTGGGCGGGCGGTGACCCTCGCCGACGCGCACACCACCGTCGCCGGGTGCCTGTGGGAGCAGGTCCGTTCCTTCCCCCTCGGGCGCACTCACCACATCGCCGCCAACCTTGCTGCCGAGGTCCTCGCCCAGAGCTTGCGCACCCATGACGCTCACCCCCGGTGCACCGGGCGGGCGATCCCGACCGATCCCGCCGACCTCAGTCCCCCGGGCCCGGTAGCACCGCAGGCGTCGGAGGAACTGGTGCGCTTGTTGTCGTGGGCGGTGACCGCGCGCCACGTCAGCCGGGAGCAGGCGAGGCTCCTGCTGGCCCGCTGGTCCTCGCCCACCCTGCCCGGTGACTGCCCGACCAGCACCCCGGTGCCGACACGGGTCCTCGGTGGGCAGTGGGGATTGGCGCAGCGCACGGTCGCGAACCGCTGCACCCAGGCGGAGGCGGCGCTCACGGTGGCGGCCCGTGAGGCGTTCGCCGCCGCGTAGCGAAAATTTTCTCGAACGTTCTTCGCGCCGAGATGGCTAAACGCGGGGCCTTTCGTACGTAGAGAGGTGAGCGAAATTGAGGAGGCCACCGATGACCCGTGGAAATCCTGTCGCCTTGACCGACGCCGAGGAAGTCGTGGCGTTGACCCGCATCCGGGTGGAGAACCTGACCGAAGCGCTGGTGACGGAGTCCATCGACCGCGGCACCTACGCCGAACTTGCCGCGTTCCTGGAGGGACCGGCCTGGCGGGCGTGTGACGCCCTGGACGAGCTGCGCACGATGTCGACGGCGGCGGTGATCAATCGGGTCGGTGACGTGTTGGCCTGCACACCGCACGCGGTGACCCCGCTCGACACCCTGGCGGCAAGCCCGCACCGGAAGGCGTCATGAGCGTCGCACCCACCGTGCACGCGCCGCCGATCTCCGGCTCCCGCCGCGGCTCCTACCTCGAGCAGCTGCTCACCGAGCACGCCACGACACCACCGGAACCCGCCACCACCTGCCCGATCCCGATCACAGCCGAGGCACCCCAACCGCGGCCGGTAGCTACCGAGGAGCCACGCGAGCCGCAGGAGGACACACCCACCGAGCGTGCCCGCGGAGCTGCCGCAGGCGCAGCTACCGCTGGCGCAGCTACCGCTGGCGCAGCTACCGCTGGCGGGGCTGCGACCGCCGGGGTGCGTTCGGCCGCGGCGGCGGCCGGGGCCCTTACCCGGGTCCGCACCCGCACGGGCACCTACGGCGAGATCGAGGTGGCGGGGAGGGCGACGGAGACCGAGACCGCGGACTGCCTCGCCGCCTGCACCCGCACCGCCCTGTCCCCGCACTCGAGTGCACCCGCGGACTGGTCCGCGTTCGGGACGGTGATCCCGGTCCTGGCTGGGCACCCGGGCGGCGGTGCCTCGGTGCTGGCGGCGGTGCTGGCCGACGCGCTGGCCGCCCAGGGTCACCGGGTGCTGCTGATCGACACCGCCGACCCACTGCGCAGTGGGCTGGCCGATGCTTTCACCGACGACGGTCCCCGCCTCGCAGGCCCGCACCGCTCGGTCGGGATCCGCCAATCGCGGCGGGGACCGATTCGCTGCGCTCGCCTGGAGTACACCGGTGCCCCCGTCCGCTCGGTGGGGATGGTGCCCGCCCCGCAGTACTGGGCCACCCCGAACGGTGCGGTCGACGTGACCGTCGTCGACATCGGCTGGGACGCCTGGGCGTTGGCCGCGATGCCCCTGCAGGGACCGGGCGGGTGGTTGCGCCACGGCACCCCGACACCGCGGCCGGTGCTGGCGCTGCGCCCATCCCTGCCCGCCGCCCGGCACACCGAGCAGCTCTTGTCCCGTCTGGCGGTCTGGACGTGCGGCGGTGGTGCTACCGAGATGGCGGCAGTGGTGGTGATGGGCGCGAAGACGGTTCCGGCGGCTGTGCGTGCTGTCGCCGGGAACGCCCTCACCCCGTTGCTGCACCACGCGGTGTGCCTGCCCACCGACCGAGACTTGGTCGAGAAGGGCGTGACCACCGCACCAACCCCTGACCCAGCCCAACACGCAGTTGCGCCCCTGCTCACCAGCTGGGACCTGCTCGCCAGCACGACAGCATCGGCGACCACACCGGCGCCCACCCGGAAATTTCTCCGGCGCCGGGCGAGCGCACGACAGGAAGGAACCACTCCATGACCAGCACGCACCACACCCGGAAGACCGCCGCGGTGGCACCCGATCTGCACGACACAACCCCACCGCCCACCGCCGTCGGCGAGTACCCGGGCGAATCCACCGTGAGCCGCACCGCGGGCCCCGCCGCGGCCGTAGGAAAGGACACCCTCATGACCGGCTGGTCCTCTGTACCCGACGCAGGATCCCGGCTGGGTCGAGGAGCTGCCCGGGTCGTGGTGACACTTCTCGCCACGGTGTCGCTGATGTCCGCGTTGGCGGTTACGGCCTCTGCCCAGGTGCCTGACTTCACCCCCATCCAGCCCAACGGCGGTAATGAGCTTCTGAAGATCGGCGGAATGCTCAAGTGGATCGCCATCTACGGGTGCTCCGCCGCGTTCTTCGGCGGCCTGTGCTGCCTGGCCGGTGGCCGCCTGCTCGATCACCGCGGCGCCCACAAGATCGGGATCGGCCTGATGTTCTCC
>JAABUO010007414.1_pt1 | contig 12520 bp, 8 predicted proteins | sample 5559291 | NCBI WGS metagenome assembly JAABUO01 (sample SAMN10711878, study PRJNA513372) | rock metagenome | isolation source: Antarctica rocks | place: Antarctica: Victoria Land, Finger Mt sud
ACCGCGACGGTGCCGTCGGTCAGGGTGACTTCCACCCGCGCCCCGGGTTGCAGCGCGCCGAGTTGGAAGAACACGGCCGGGCCGTACTCGGCGGAGTCGACATGCCCGAGGATCACCGACGGGCCCAGTTCCCCCGGGGTGGAGGAATATTTGTACCAACCGGCGTGCGAGTTCTTCTCCAACAGCGGCGGCACCTGAATCGACTGGTCCGGGTTCAGCCCGAGCTGCAGCAGCGAAGAGTCCACCCCGATCGACGGGATCCGGACCGACAGAGGAACCGACGCGGCCAGCGCCAGCGGACGCGCAGAGGTCGACCGCGGCGGGGTCGCGGAACCGGGTGGCTCCGGCTGCGCCGGGCGGGTCGACCGCGTCGGCAACGTCGGCGCACCAGCCCGTGCGGACGTCAAGAACGCGCGCGGGGTCGTGGAGGAAGAACCCGCCCCCGACGACGCCGAACCAGAGATCGACGGCACCGACACGGTCGCGGACACCGACACGGTCACCATCGCGGGATTGGCCTGAGCGGCGGTGGGTTGCGGCGCGTGCTGCTGACTGCCCAGTCCCACCCCCAGCAGAACCCCGCCGCCAACCCCCAACACCAAGGCGATGACCCACCACAGCGTCCCACGCCGACCCAACACAGACGGTCACCCTTTCGAAAACGCGAAAAAGCGGGATTGGCCGCGGTCCCCGTCGCGGTGAATCTTTTGTGATCTTTTGGAGCTTACCCGCGGCGGTGCGGACCTCTCCGGAATCCGCAGCTGGAGGGTCGACAATGACTGCCGGTCAGCGGCGGACCGGCGACCGTCGCCGACCCCAGAACAGGATTCCCCCGGCCAGGGTCAGCAGCAGCACACCCAGACCGGTCAGGACGGGGTGGGATGCGGTGGCGGCGCTGCCGCCGCCGGTGTCTGCCGATCCGACGGGCATGGCCCAGCCGCCGAATTGGTGGTCGGTCAGCCACCTCGACACCTGGGCTTGGAACTGGTCCTGGCTGCGGTGGAACGTCAAGGCGTGGCCGGTGTCGGGGATGGTCACCGCGGTGCGGTCGCTGACCCCGGTGAGCAGGCCGGCCTGCTTGTCGGCCGGCGCCGGGTAGATGGCGTCCCGGCCGCCGACGAGCACCAGCGTCGGCACGGTGATCTTGCCGATGTTCGCCAGATCTGCGGCGACGGCCTTCTTGTAGGACAGGATGTCCCCGCACGGGTCTTCGCTGCGCACCGCGGCGACGGCAGCGACGACAGTCGGGTCGGCGCCCGGTGTGTAGAAATGTGCCTCGATGAACTTTTCTGGGGTGTCGGCGCCGAACCAGACGTACCCGGTCGGGCCGCTGTCGCCGTGCTGAGGCATCCCACCGGCCTGGCACTGCTGGGTGGCGATCGCCAGTGCCGTGGTGGCGCCGAGGCTGACGTCGGTGTCGGAGTAGGACAGCACCATCAGGCCGTCGATGTCGCCGAAGGTGTAGGGCTCGGTCTGGGCGATGATGCCGCCGACGGAATGCCCGACTAAGACGACCTTCGGGAACTTGGCGCTGCCGACCCCGGTGGTGTTGTAGGTGCCCGCCTTGAGCTGCTGCACCATCTGGTGGGCGATGTCGGCGCGGGAACCGAAGCAGATGTTTTCCCCCACCGGTTTGTCGCTGGCGCCGTAGCCCAACCGGTCCACGGTGACGGTGACGTGACCGGCCTGGGCTTGCTGGTCGGCGAAGTTGTACCCGGGCACTGCTGTGAAGTTGGAGAAGAACTCGCCGTAACTCAACCCGTGCAGCAGCAGCGTGACCGCCTTCGGATCGGTCAAGGATTGCGCGGTGCCGGTGATGTGCCCACGCACCGTGTAGGTGGCACCGTCGGGTTTGCAGTCGATGCCGGTGCCGTTGACGTTGCGGACGGTGAACGACACCGCCCGCTGCACCACCTCACCGCCGGCCACCGAACTACCCGCCCGAACGGGAGCGGCGGCGGCGGCGGCCGGCGCGGAAGCCATCAGCAACGCCGGCACGGCCAGCGCTGCGAGCAACGCCCGCAATCCCCGCCCAGTGACGCGCCGGCGTGACGAATCGAGATCGCGCCCAGAACCAGAAACGAGCATGGTGTCCCCCTACGGTCGGTACCGGCGCCGCGTCCGTCGGCGCTGGATCTCGCTGCTCCGAACGAGTGATGATACCCAGCTAAAATACCCCAAAGGCGCGAGCTACACGCGATGTCTCACCACCGCCACGATTGGTTGATCGGCAACCGGACCTGCGTGTAGCGGACGGTGTGCGCCGGCTGAGGTCAAGGTCGACGACGTCAGCCGGTGTTGTATTCGTTCTCTTCGGCCGCATCCTGGTCAATGCCGTGCGGGTAGGACACGCTGCGAAGGCGAACGGCCTCTTCCTGTCAGGGGTCGGTTTAGTTGGTCCACCGGTTTCGTGGCCGGCAGGGACGAGCCCAACGGCCCCGAGTCGTCGGCAAGTAGCCTTCACCCCCGAGTCGTGGGCAAGTAGCCTCCGCCGGCTCAGCGTTTCGCGTCTGGAGGCTGGAGCTGGCTGGGCTGCCGAACTCGCAGCCACCTAAATGCGGCGCCGGGCGGCGGCAGGCGCGACCGGTCCGGAGGTCGGTGATGCCGCACAGGCCGGCGCTGACCAGCTCTTCTCCGACATTGCTGTTGTGCAGGTCGAGGCGGTCGGGTCGCACCCCGCGAATGTCGAATCGTTCAGTCATGGTCCTCGACTCCGTCATCAGCACGGTCACCCACTTCACCGTCCGGTGTACGCGACCCGCCCGCCGAATTCAAGAGGTCACTCGGGTGCCGCCGGGATCCGTTCGCGTGCCTCGCTGACGGCCATGATGGACAGCCCGCGGCGATTCTTTCAGGCGCCAGCATACCCAGTCCGGGATCCGCATCCGCGCGGACCCTCGACTGTCGGGCCGAGGTTATGTTCGCGGTGCAGCGGCTGGTGCAAGATGAATCGATGGGCTACACCGACACGTTCATCGCCGTCGCCGAGGACTGCCGTGCGATCGCCGGCGAGGACCCGCCGGGGCGGGCGGGTGGACCCACCGTGGCCGTCGCGCAGTACGCGATGCTCGCCGCCGCGCCCGCACGGTGGACCCAAGAAGACGTGCTGCTCGCGTCGTCCCCACTGGTCCGCGGTCGGGACATCGACGAAATCGAGCTGGGCCGGCTGCGCGAGGAGTATTTCAGTCAGCCGCGTGCCTGCCTTCGCGCCTCTCCGCTGCCCAAGACGTTCGGTTGGGGGCTGCACTTTGACGCGGAGGGACGGGTCACGCTGCACGCGGTGGATTCCCCGCAGTACGTCCAGCTCGCGAGTGATGCCTCGCTGACCCAGCTCCGGGCGATGCGCTCGAGCCGCGCCGCCCGCTGACCGCCGACCAATGCCGCCTGCCGCGCGCCCGGTCAGCGATCGGCGACCGGTCACCGATCCCCCTACGGCGCAGCTATCGTCGCGGTCCCCGGTCGGCTGACGAGCCACGTCCTCGTTGCGCGATGCCGACCTGCTGAGCTGGCTCCGCAGCCGACCTTTACCAGGGCAGCGGCCCGTCGTTCCCGACGAATGTCCCCGTGGGGCCGTCCGGGGCGATGGTGGCCATTGCGACCAGAATCGCTACCGCCTCGTCCACCGTCCTCCCGCCGGCCCGACGGAACCTCTCCAGGTCGACCGAGTCGGTGGGGCGGCCCATGAACTCGGTAAGCGTCAAGCCCGGTGTCACCGAGTTGACGCGCCAGCGAGGGAAGGCCCGGGCGTACTGGATGGTCAACATGTTCAACGCCGCTTTCGACATCGGGTAAGCCACGATTGACCAGATGGCGTCCGGCTTCGCATTGAGCGTCAACGACCCCACGGCGCTGCTGACATTGACAACAACTGGGGTTGCACTCCTCTCCAGCAGGGGTGTGCACGCGACGAGCACTCGGGTCGCGCCGACGACGTTCGTGGCCAGCACGGTCTCCAAATCGTTGACGTCAGCCTCCGCGGGCAGTCGCTGCGTACCCGAGATCCCAGCATTGTTCACCAGGACGTCAAGCGCCCCGACCTCCTGTCGCAAGTGGTCGACGGCCGCGCGAACCGAGGCGTCGTCGGTGACGTCGATTGCGATGGTGCGCGCGCCGATCGGTCCCGCCACTTCACGACCACGTTCGAGGTCCCGCGCTCCTAGGTAGACGGTATGGCCGGCCTCAACGAGGCGTCGGGAGAGCTCGAGGCCGACGCCCCGCGTGGCTCCCGTGACGAGGGTGGTGGTCATGGCTCGAGTTTGCCACCACGACTCTGTCTGTGGGAGCAACTGCGGCGCGGGTGTCCACGCACCGGCGGTAGGTCGCGCACAGGTGCGCGAGCGATGTAGCTGGTCGAATTTCCTGGCGTTTCCTGGCGCAATTTTTTTCGCGCTATCTGGCGTCGTGGCCGATCATGTGTTGAAGGCCTCGGGGCTCGCTGTCAAGCTTTGAGCTGCAGCGATGCGTTGCGACGATGCGGACTACGCCAGACAGCGTGAGAACCGCCAAATAATCTCACAAGTGACACTCTTGGACGGGTCGGTTGGTCCTGTTGGAGGCAAATCAGAGTTGGGGGCTCCGGCCTGTACGGATGCGACTCGGATGCCGCGCCCGAAGCGGTCCTGGCGGCCAACACTGACGGCCACGATGAACGCTGGCTGTGGCGCCCAGACCCGGCCCGCGACTTGAAAATGTCTACACCCGCTGATCCATGCGCCGGCCGGACCCAAGCCGATCGCCCATCGGGCAACCGATCCCTAACCGACGGGGTCGATCATCCGGAATCGGCGAGCCATGTGACGCGGCCCGCTTGGGTGTGCGGGCTTGTGGGCTGCTCGCTTGGGGTCTGGCTGGTCAGGTGACGGGCTGATCGTTGGGCGGCGGAAGGGTGCTGCCGTCGCGCAGTATCACTGGCCCGACCGCCGCTGAGTGCGGTGAGGGTGGCGGAGGGGTGGGTGCCGGGGTCGGCGTCGGTGACGGTGGCTTCGGCTGGATGATTTCGGCGCGGTAGGGCGGCGGCGGCGCGGACGGTTTCGCGGTCGTGTTGACCAGGTCGGCCAGGGTGGGGGCGCCGTCCAGCCGTGGTACGCCCAGTTGGGGGAGGCCGAGCAGGTCCAGGACGGTCTTGCCGATGCTGGTGTGGCCGTTCCAGCGGGAGTCGATCCCGGCCTTGACCGGCCCGCCGAACATCAGCAGCGGCACCCTCGGGCCGTAGCCGAGTTGCACACCGTCGGGGGTGTGTTCCAGGTTCGGGGTGACGACGTGGTCGTCGAATCCGCCCCAGTCGTCCCAGGACAGCAGGAACACCGTGGTGTCCCACAATCCCGCGGCGGCGATCGCGTCCACGGCCTGCCAGATCTTGTCCTGCCCTTTGGTCACGTCGGCCACGGGGTGCTCGTCGTTGGGGCTGTCGTGCCACACCATCGACAGCTCCGGCAGCCGGGCGTTGCGGGCGTCGGTGACGATGGCGGCGGAGCGGACGATGTTCGGTGAGCCTTTCAGCTGGGTGTAGAAGTTCACCGGGTAGCCCGACGCGCCGGTGTAGGCCTTCCACGACAGGCCGTGGTCGGCGGCGTGACCGGGCAGCGAGGGCATGTCCCACAGCGGGGCCATCGATCGGGGTGGGTTGCGCAGCGTCGGGCTTTGCCCGCCGATGATCAGCAGGTGGTTGGGGGTGGAGTTGGTGCCGAACCCGGAGCAGTGGTTCTCGCAGAACGCCCCGGTCTTGGCCAGCCACGCGTAGTACGGCAGGACCGCGTCGGTGTCGAGCTGGGTGTGCGCAGCGGACGCGGGAGTGCCGTTCGCTTGCGTGTGGAGCCATTTCGCGTAGGCGGCGCGGCTGTGCGGCTGGTCGTGGGCGGGCGGGTTCGGCTGGGCCGGCCAGCCGGTGGCCACGTTCGCGCCCCACGCCCGTAGCGAGCTGAAGTAGTTGTCGGTGGTGTGGTTCTCCTGGATGAACACCACCACCCGGTCGACGATCTTGGCCATGACATCCACCGTCCCCCCACGGGTCACCTGTGGCAAGCAAACATCGCGCGAATTGATCCGCCGATCGCATCCCACCCCGGTAGCCGCCCCCCAAACCCCGGCGGATCCATAACCGGGGGTCCCGTACCGGATGGTCCGCCACCCAGTCGAGGGGGTTCTTGGACGACTCATCCCCGTCAGCCATGGGCGATCGACGACGCCGGTCCCTTATCCGGGCTGCGAGGCCGCGGGCTCGGTCAGCTACCCGCCCGGTGACGGGGCGGGCTCACCGTCGTCGCACCGTCTGCCCTACTGGCCGCGTCGTCCGGGTCTTGAAGCCGGGGATGTACAGTCCGTCGGTCGAGGCCTTCCCAACGAGGGGAAATGTTCATGATCGTCACTGCATCAGAACGGACTTCGGGTGCCCACCAGCCCCGCACCCTGCGACGCACCCTGGCCCGCGCCGCGGTGTTCGTCGTCTCGGCGGCCGTGGCCACCGTCGGCACCGCCGGCGTCGCCGTCGCCACACCCGGCCACGGCGGGCCCGGCGGGCCCGGCGGGCCCCCGGCCAGCGCGGTCACCCTGGGCCCGAACGTCATCGTCTTCGATCCGAGCATGTCGACCGCCGAGATCCAGGCGAAGGTCGACGCGATCGCCGATCAGCAGGTGTCCAACCAGTTCGGCATCCAGCGCTACGCGTTGCTGTTCAAGCCGGGTACCTACGGCAGCACCGCGGACCCGCTGAACTTCCAGGTCGGCTTCTACACCGAGGTCGCCGGGCTGGGCCGGAACCCCGACGACGTGACGATCAACGGGTCGATCGACGTCTACAACCGGGCCGATGGCAACGCGCTGGACAACTTCTGGCGCTCGCTGTCCAACCTGCACATCGCCGTCACCGGTCCGGGTGGCAACGGGAGCACCAACGGCTGCTACGCCAACACGGAGTTCTGGGCCGTGTCGCAGGCCGCGCCGATGCGACGCGTGGACGTCACCGGTCACACCACGTTCATGGATTACTGCACCGGGCCCTCTTACGCCAGCGGCGGCTTCGTGGCCGACACCTCGTTCGGCACCGACACCCCGGTCAACGGCAGCCAGCAGCAGTTCTACGTGCGCAACTCCACGATGGGCGGCTGGAGCAACGGCGTCTGGAACCAGGTGTTCTCCGGTGTTGTCGGAGCCCCGGCGCAGAGCTTCGGCACGACCAACGCCGACGGCTCGGCCGGCCAGCCCTACACCACCCTGGCCACCACGCCGGTGTCGCGGGAGAAGCCGTACCTGTATGTCGACGCCTACGGCACCTACCAGGTCTTCGTCGCCTCGGCGCAGAAGAAATCCAGGGGCACCAGCTGGCAGACCGGACAGAGCTCCGGTCGCTCCCTGCCGCTGAGCCGTTTCTACGTCGCCAAGCCAGGCGACCCGATCGCGAAGATCAACTCGGCACTGGCGCAGGGCAAGAACCTGCTGCTGACGCCGGGCGTTTATCACACGAACCGGTCGATCGACGTCAAGCGGGCCGACACCGTGGTGCTCGGCCTGGGCCTGGCCACCATCGAGCCGGACGCCGGGAACACCGCGATGACCACGGCCGACGTCCCGGGCATCGACATCGCGGGGGTCATCTTCGACGCCGGGGCAAAGAAGTCCCCGGCGCTGCTGCAGATCGGCCGCAGCCACCCCGGTCGGGGCCGTTGCCACCCGCACGCATCGAGCTCGGCCGACCCGACCGCCCTACAGGACGTCTTCTTCCGGGTCGGCGGCGCTCACGTCGGGCGGGCCACCAACGGCCTGGTCGTCAACAGCGACTCGACGATCCTGGACGACATCTGGTCCTGGCGCGCCGATCATGCCCAGAACCCGAACGACGTGGGCTGGACGGTGAACACCGCCGACAACGGGGTGGTCATCAATGGCGACGACGTCACCGCCACCGGCCTGTTCGCCGAGCACTACCAGAAGTACAACGTCCTATGGAACGGGCAACGCGGCGAGACCATCTTCTTCCAGAACGAGCTGCCCTACGACGCGCCGAACCAGGCGGCGTGGAGCCACGACGGCAAGCCCGGGTACCCCGGGTACACGGTCGCGCCGTCAGTGAAGACCCACGTGGCCTATGGCCTGGGCAGTTACATCTACACCAACGTCAACCCGTCGCTGCACTCGGCGAACGGCTTCCAGGTGCCGAACACGCCCGGCGTGGCGATGCACGACATGGTCACCATCTCGCTCAACGGGGCCGGCACGATCGACCACGTGATCAACGGGGTCGGTGCACCGGTCACACCCACCCACCAAGGCCCGAGCGCCGTCACCTTGTACTCCAACGGCCAGAGTCACTGACCGGTTGACCCGAATCAGCCGCCGAATCGTCGGCGACGCGGGCTCTGCCGATCGTCATGCCCGCGATGGGTGGCGGGCAGGGTGCGCAGCAGAGGCTCGCCGATGTCGCACATCCGGGCGAGACGTATTCCGATAATCCCGCAGAAGTCAACCCGCCCCCACTTGCTCTGGCCGGGTGGGATCGGTAGCTTGGAACGGTTGCCCAGTTGACGCTGCCGGTGACCTTGCTCGACTAGATACCGATCAGATCAGTCAGAACGGCTGTCGCTCCCCGTTCGGGGACCGGAGCCGAGCGATGAGGGAGTTGCGCTGTGGCCGCCGTTTGTGATGTCTGTGGCAAGGGACCCGGGTTCGGGATGAGTGTGTCGCACTCGCATCGGCGCACCCACCGGCGCTGGAACCCCAACATCCAGGCGGTCCGGGCCCTGGTGGCCCCCGGGACCGTTCGCAAGGTCAACACCTGCACGTCCTGCCTGAAGGCCGGCAAGGTCACCCGCGGCTGATCCGGCCCGGGGTCGCCCAGGCCGGGCAATCCCAGCCCGATCAGCCCAACCTGATCGGCCCATCCTGATCAACCCCAGGCCGGTCAGGCTAGCCTGGTCAGCCAGCCGTAGCGGTCCGCGCGTCGTCCGCGCTGGATTTCGGTCAGCTCCTCCCGTAGCGACAGCGTGACCGGACCACTGCCCCCGTCACCGATCGCGAATTCCCCGTCGGCGTGCAGCACCGATCCGACCGGGGTGATCACTGCGGCGGTGCCGCAAGCGAACACCTCGGTCAGCTCCCCCAATGCGTTGCGCTCGGCCCACTCCTGGGTGGAGATCCGGCGTTCCACCGCCCGCCAGCCGCGGTCGGCGACCATCTGCAGTAGCGAGGACCGGGTCACCCCGGGGAGCAGCGTCCCACTCAGTTCCGGGGTGACCACTTCCACGTCGTCGCCGGAGCCGAAGACGAAGAACAGGTTCATCCCGCCCATCTCCTCGACCCAGCGGCGCTCGATCGCGTCCAGCCACACCACCTGATCGCAGCCCTGCTCGCTGGCCTCGGCCTGGGCAGCCAGCGATGCCGCGTAGTTGCCGCCGGTCTTGGCCGCGCCCATCCCGCCCGGCGCCGCGCGGGTGTACTCGGTCGACCACCACACCTTGACCGGGCTGACGCCGCCGGTGAAGTAGGCGCCGGCGGGCGAGGCGATCACCCCGTAGATGTAGGAGTTGGCCGGCCTGACCCCGAGCCCGACCTCCGAGGCGAACATGTAGGGCCGCAGGTAGAGCGAGGACTCGGCGCCGGCCGACCCGCGCGGCACCCAGGCCAGGTCGGCAGAAACCAAGGCGCGCAACGACTCCAGAAAAACCTCGGCCGGCAGGGTGGGCATCCCCAGCCGCTGCGCGGAGGTGGCGAAGCGGGCCGCATTGGCCTCGGGCCGGAACGCGGCCACCGACCCGTCCGGTTGGGCGAAAACCTTGAGTCCCTCGAAGATCTCCTGCGCGTAGTGCAGCACCATGGTCGCCGGATCCATTGACAAAGGGCCGTAGGGAACGACTCTCGCGTCATGCCAGACACCCTGGTCGTAGCCGATGAGCACCATGTGGTCGGTGAAATACCGACCGAAGCCGGGTGCGGCCAGGATCTCCGCCCGCCGCTGGTCGGACACCGGGTCCGGGTGCGCGGTGATCGGGAACGCGGTGCTCAGCGTGGAGGTCACCGATCCACGGTACCGCTCAGTCGGACGTCCTACTATCCCGCCCGGGCCAACGGCCGATGCGCGGATTCGAGCGGCTCAGCGCACGTGCGAGGCCACGAACGGAGGCTTGACCACCCGGGCCCGCAGCCTTCTCCCCCGGACGTCCACCGCCACCTCGGCATCGGCGGCCTGGACCGAGATGGTGTCCAGCAGCGCGAGTCCGATGCCCTGGCCCAGGGTGGGCGAGAAGGTGCCGGTGGTGGTATGGCCGATCGGCTCGCCGTCGGCGGCCAGCACGACCTGGTGCGGCCGGATCACCCCGCGGTCCAGGGCCAGCAATCCCCAGAGCAGGTGGGTGGGGCCGGCCTCGCGTTCGGCCAGCATCGCGGTGCGGCCGAAGAACTCGTCCTTGGCCCAGCCCACCGCCCAGCCGGCCCGGGCCGCCAGCGGCGAGATGGTGGCGGACAGGTCCTGTCCGTGCAGCGGATAACCCATCTCCGTGCGCAGGGTGTTCCGGGCCCCCAACCCGGCCGGCCGGCCGCCGCGGGCAGTCACCTCGGCCAGCAGCGCCGCCCACAGCGCCGGCGTGTCGTCCCAGCCGGGCAGCAGCTCGTAGCCGCGCTCGCCGGTGTACCCGGTCCGGCACACCCGCACCGGCATTTCGGATACCTCGCCGTCGGCCCAGCCCATGTAGGGCAGGTCGGTGGGCAGCCCCACGGCCGCCACCACCTCGGCGGCCAGCGGGCCCTGCACGGCCAGCACCCCGACGTCGTGATGCCGGTCGGTGATCTCGATCCCCGCCGGGGCGGCCGCGCGCAGCGCCGCCACCACCGCGGCCGAGTTGGCCGCGTTGGGCACCAGGAACACCGAGTCGGGACTCTCCAGGTAGGCGATCAGGTCATCTACTACGCCACCGGACTCGTTGCCGCACATCGTGTATTGGGCCTGGCCGGGTTTGATCCGGCCCAGGTCCGCGGTCAGGCAGCGATTGACGAAGTCGGCCGCCCCCGGCCCATTGACGCTCGCCTTCCCCAGGTGAGACACGTCGAACAAACCGACCCGCTCGCGGACCGCGGTGTGTTCGGCCACCACCCCGCCGCCGGCGTAGCTGATCGGCATCTGCCACCCGCCGAACGGGGCCAGCGTGGCGCCCAGGCTCAGGTGGGCGGCCTGCAGCGGTGAGTGGTGCTGCCCGGATTGGGTGTCAGGGTCCATGGCCGAGCACGGTAACCGCCGCCCGCTTTCCCATCGTCGCCGCCGTCGGCCAAGATGGGGTTCATGATCGATCTCTCGCTGACCAGTGCGGCCCCGGCCGCCGCCACCGCCGACGCCCTGGTGGTGGGCGCCTACCGCTCCGACTCGGGTCCGGTCGCGGCCGGTCCCGACGGGGCGGCGGCGGTCCGACTGGCCGCGACCGCCGGTTTCCTCGGCCAGGTCGGTGAGCTGCTCACGCTGCCCGCGGTACCCGGCCTGAAGGCGGCGAAGGTGCTGGTCGTCGGGCTCGGGAGCCGCGACAAGATGACCGCGGAGGACCTGCGGCAGGCGGCCGGCACGGCCAGCCGGGCCGCGGCCGGTTGCGGCACGCTGTTCTCCACCCTGTCGCTGCTCGACCTGGCCCCGGCCGCCGAGGGGCACCTGCTGGGCGGCTATGTGTTCGACGCCTACAAGACCCCGGAGCGGCCCCCGGTCGGCGCGGTCCGGCTGGCCGTGGCCAAGACCGACAAGGCGGCCAAGGCGGTGCTGCGCCGGGCGGTGGTGGTGGCCGAGGCGGTCGCGCTGGCTCGCGATCTGGTCAACACCGCGCCCAACGACCTGCCCCCGGAGGTGTTCGCCGCCCGGGCCACCGTCGCTGCCCAGGAAGCCGGCCTGGACGTCGAGGTCCTCGACGAGAACGCGCTGCGCGACGGTGGTTTCGGCGGCATCCTGGCCGTCGGGTCAGGTTCGGCTTGGCCGCCGAGGCTGGTCCGGATCTCCTATTCACCGGCCGGCGCGAGCACCAGCGTGGCCCTGGTCGGCAAGGGCATCACCTTCGACTCGGGCGGGCTGTCCATCAAGCCGGCGCAGGGTATGGAGGCGATGACCAGCGACATGTCCGGCGCCGCCGCGGTGGTGGCCACCGTGATCGCCGCCGCCGCGCTGGAACTGTCGGTCGCGGTGACCTGCTGGGTGCCGCTGGCCGAGAACCTACCGTCCGGGTCGGCCTACCGTCCCGGCGACGTACTCCGGCATTACGGCGGCAAGACCTCCCACGTGCTCAACACCGACGCCGAGGGCCGCCTGGTGCTGGCCGACGCCATCGCCCGGGCCGCCGAGGACCATCCGGACTACCTGCTGGATACCGCCACGCTGACCGGCGCCCAGGTGGTCGCGCTGGGCAACCGGACCATGGGCGTGATGGGCGAGCCGGTGCTGCGGGACCGGGTGGCCGAACTGGCCCGCGAGGTGGGCGAGGGCGGCTGGGCCATGCCGCTGCCGCCCGAGCTGCGCGAGGGCATCGACTCGCCGCTGGCCGACATCGCCAACATCAACTGGGAC
>JAABUO010007417.1_pt1 | contig 12519 bp, 14 predicted proteins | sample 5559291 | NCBI WGS metagenome assembly JAABUO01 (sample SAMN10711878, study PRJNA513372) | rock metagenome | isolation source: Antarctica rocks | place: Antarctica: Victoria Land, Finger Mt sud
GTAAAAACGTGTCCAGAATTCTGGGTACTCTACCTTCTCGGGCACAAGCTTCTCCATTGACCGCCGGAGTTCTTCGTACTTTTCCAAATCAGTTGCTATAGCGTCGGTCCTCTTTTCGACGTCGAATTCGCTTTTCCACATCTCGTATTTGGGGCTTACAGGGTCCTTGGAGAAGCTGTCGAGGGAGGAGTGTATGGCATGTAGCTGAGCGTCGAAGCGCGTAGTGTGAATGACCCGTTTCCCATCTTGGTCTTTGCTCTCAAAAAGTACTTTGCTTGTGCCGTCCTTGTTCTTGTCTTCTGTAGGGGGCGCAATAGTAACGGCATCCTGGAGGAAGTTCCGGATGTTGGTCCCGAACTTGAGCAGAGCTTCATCTGCTGCATCTTCTGCCTTTTCAATATCTTTCAGCCGCTTCGAAGCTTCTGTGCGGAAACGGGCTATGATGCCTTCGGATTCTCGTAGGGCTTCGCTTCCTGAGCGCTCCTGGGCTGTAGGGTCGGTGGAAGATTCGCCGCGAGGTGCTTGATTCACTGTCGGTGTCGCTGGAGGGCTCTGGCCTGTCGACAGAGATCTAGCCCGATTGACGATTGTTGATCTCAAATCCGTGAAGCCTTTGATAGCTTCTCCGCTCACAGCAGATGCTTCCTGCCTTGCGCCTTCATAGTAGGTTTCGCTCTGCTTCTTCACATCGCTGAAGAAACCGCCAAGTCTGGCTCCCCAAGGGCTTGCCGAGAAGGACTTGTAGGCCTCCTGAAATTCGGCGTTGAGGTTGCCTTGCTTTTCCTTCTCCCCTTCTTGCTTAGCAGCTTCCTCCGGTGAGAGGACCTCCTCTTGGATGTGGTCATATGCGATGTCCATAATTTGAGCCGTACGAGAATTCAGTTGTCATGGGCGTCTGGAGTTGCGATATGGCAAGCTACTGGAGTGTGCTGTAGTTGCTCAGAACCGATGCATTGTAGTTGAAAACCCTAGGCCGTAAACAGGCTGGTGATGGATGATGGCATGCGGGACCGGCTACTTCCGAGGCATTGCCTCCTGCTTCAACCCGACACTATCAAATGTATATATTGACATGAACAGAAGACTGTTCTCGAACTTATCTTGTTTGCGACATGAAAACCCACTGGTGAGTTCTTGGAGTATAGCAGATTCATCATAGCTGAGTTTTCAGGGACTACCACGGTCAGGCGCTCCCCCCCAGCTTCCTCGACGTCAGCGAGGTTTGCCGGAGAAGCGCAGTATAAAAGATGTACGAAAAGTGATAGCTGTATCATCAGCCAAAGGTGGAGTGGGAAAATCGACTATAGCAGGTGAAATACTGTTGTAAAGGCTTTCACGATCTTTTTATTTATTATGCTTAGTCAATCTCGCGTTATCTTACGCTCGAAGCGGCTATCGAAGTGGGATTTTGGATACTGATATATTTGGTCCATCGATCCCTACTTTATTAAATCTTTCAGGAGAACCTCGTCTCTCTACAAGTACATCTCGATCCATCAAAATACAGTGTGCATATTGGAGAAGCTTACTCCATAAATAGATAACCAGCTCTTGCCTCTTTCTAACTATGGCGTCAAATCCATGTCCATGGGTTTCCTGGTTGATGAGAAAGCGCCGGTTGTATGGAGAGGACTCATGGTGATGAAAGCCTTGCAGCAGCTGCTACACGAAGTCGACTGGGGAGGCCTGGATATCCTAGTCTTGGATTTGCCGCCTGGGACTGGTGATACACAATTGACTATTACTCAACAGATTTTGTTAGATGGTGAACCACACTCCCCAAGCGCTATGAATGAAGTAAAGTTTACTGGCGAAACAGGAGCGGTTATTATCTCTACACCCCAGGATATCGCGCTGAAAGATGCCGTCAAGGGGATTGCAATGTTTAGGAAGGTCGAAGTACATGTAGGAAAACAGTCAGATAATGCCTTGTTCTATTCCTAACACCCTCGCCTAGATCCTCGGCATGATTCAAAATATGTCCGTCTTCACCTGTCCGCAGTGTAACCATAGCACCCACATCTTCGGATCCGAAGGAGTTGCTCGGTCATGCAGTACGCATGAGATCGATTTCCTAGGAGACATCCCTTTGCATGCGAGCATTTGCGACGACGCAGACCGCGGTAAGCCGACTGTGGTAGCAGAGCCGGAAAGTCCCAGAAGTCTAGCTTTTATGAGCATTGCCAAGAATATTGGGATGAAGATTGGACTGTAATAAAAAATATAATATATAAAGTCGAGTCTATGAGCAGGTGGTAGAGAGTGAGATCTTGAATGGGAGAGCTAAATCAAAATCTGTAAGGTCGTAAACTGGAGATACTGTTAAAGTTTGCATCCAGTAGCATTGTTTGCTGAACGTCCTAGGCAGCCCTTGCACGGTTGTCAGGACTTTGCGGTTTTCGCGCTTTTGGAAGCGGATGTGGATGGAGGTTTGGAAGGGCTTGGAGGCGGTGCCTGGGCTGTCTTCGACGTCGGCGAAGGGGTCGAAGGGTTTGACGTTTGCGATAGACATTATCTTTTCCTTCGGAGTGTTCTTCTCCAGTTAGTCTGCTATTTGTGAATGAATCAGGCGAACATCAAACGTGGTCGAAAAATTGGAAAAGTCTCCCAAAGTTTCCGTCTGCATATTTGTATATCGATCTCCTAAAGGGGACAATGCAACGCCATTGGACAGAGCGAGGGAACAGTTGCGAGATTATCTAATGTTCGGCAATTACCTTGCTGTTCCCATCTTGCTAAACAGTCAGCTCGTGAACAAGGGAAAGATAGGAAGATTCATGTTGTCAAGTGATGATGAAGACTGAGACCTCAAACAGAGGCATTTCTTATACATTAGCTCTGATCCTATCAAGCTACCACCCTCATAACCCATATCGAAACTACTCGCATTGATTGCCATAATAATACAACTCCGAATTCGAGATGATCCCTCATCCTCCAACTAGCATCACAAGTCCTCCCTCGCCGTTTCAAACCGCTCTATCTCCGGTCTTTTAATACCGGACTTCAAAGCCCTACTCTCTTTCTTACTCTCTTCCATAGTACCACCCCCTCCTTTGCCCTCCTCATTATTCAATGCCTCTGCTTCAGCCCCTACCGCAGGGAAAAACTGTTCTTCAAAGGGCTTTGAGGTAATCCATTCCCGAGCTGCTTACCCACCTCGTTCCCCTTGGGCGTTACCACGCCCGCCTGACTTGTAAGAGTGACGACACTGGCGTTATCGGCGTTAGGCTGTGTCCCAAGCTTGAACGGAAAGGCGATGCCGCCGGCTGTTGGCCGCTTGCAATCAGAAGTCTCTACTGATGCCAAGCCCGCCTTGTTTCTATCGTGGTTAGTTTGGGTTGATGGAGGTGAGTAGGGAGAAAGCTGGTAAGGAGTTGGGATGTCTTGGGTAACGCTGGCCTGGTCGACGCTTGTACGAGAGTACCTTGCTACAGAACCGTTTGCATTACTAAGCAGGGCGTCCTCAGAACTTTGACCTGTGTTAGCCACAGCCCGGTGGCGGGATCTCGAACGTGATTTCCCATGTAACTTATTTCCCTTGACAGACGTAGCATTGGCAACATCGTGATCTGTCGCAACTGATTTCTCGGGTTCCTTATCAGCTTTCTCTTCCCGTTCGATGGTTTTCTCATCATGCGAACTGCCCCACAGACTCCAGAGGCTCATTCCCCAGCTTCTCTTTTTCTTCTCCTCTTTGGGCATATGAAGACCTCGTCTCCCTGCCAGTGCCGAAGGAGGAGGCACATCGTCATCCATCCAGTCTCGATAACCACTGGCCATCTCCTTGATCCTCTGTTTCTGGACCTTCCTCTTTTCTCTGGCGAACTTGATATCCCATTCTTTTTTGGTGTTCAGCCATTTTTTCACTGGGCCTGGCTTGATAACACCAATCTCGTTTGCCGACATCTGTAGTGCTGGAAGAGATGAAGGAGGGCCCAATGGGTAGGTATGGCCGTGTCTGTCAACCCTTTGACGGATCATATGGTTCTTGAAGGCTGGAAGAGGCTCTCCTGCTTTCCCAACTTTTTCCGTAGCCACGGTCTGACCTAGAGCTACCCCGTCCTTCATAGCCGAGGCTTCCTGTTTTGGCCTCTCCTCTCCACTACCATCATCCGACCATTCAGAGATGACCGACACATCGTCGTCATCCATTATCTCTATCTCGGTCTCTTGAGCTCTTGCAAGCACCCAAGCACCAAATTGCGCAATCGATCGATACATGTACTTTGCTGGTCTGGTGAAGCTCAGTGTAGGGGCAACGTGACATAGATCTTCCCATACCTGTAGCTGCACATCCGTGGGCTTCCACTTAACAATCAATTCCCTTGCTTCGGGACACTCGTTCAAATATGCTTCACCGGGTGGATACTGCTGCGGGTTGGCTGCCTTGTGCGCGATGTAGATCTGCTCATCTCGAAGGATCTCGCCGCCACCAGTGAGAACGAGTAAAGGAGGCAGCCCACCTAGCGAAGGCTGCAATGCTGGCGATACGAGCGGATGCGAGATTAGTTGATTTGTTGTATACATTTGAATCTGATCCATGATTTCGATCATTTTCCCATCAATCATGATCGACAAATCATGACCTGCACCAGGTATAGTATTACCAGGCGTCAAGTTAGCGTCCTTTGTACCAACTGGACTGTCCACAATTTCCACAGGGTGCAGGTTTTCTGGAGCGTGATCTACTGCAAAGCCCTGGATCGCTTCCTCTGTAGCTTCTTGCCGGGCTTGTTGGGTTGACTTTCTCGGTAGGTCGTCTTGGACAACCTTTTCTACTGCATGTAGAGCTATGTTCGCCATGTCATCTGCGTTTGGCGGTGGCCAAGCAGCCGATGGCTTTTGCAAGAAGCCATGGGCCGGAACATAGTCATAAGAGCTGTCACCAGCGAGACTTGGAAATGAGTGAGTTAAGTCCACCCAGGGTGATATAAGCACCGCGCCTGCCGGCAGAGGAATTTCTTGGTCTCGCAGAATCACAAGTAGACTTATAACTCTGTTAGCCTTATGCGCCTACTAAGACTCTGCTCTCCGTACCTTAAAACCATGCCTCCTCCTGCAGAGTCTCCAGCGAGAATTATTTCTGATGGTTCTTGAACAATCAAAAGATACAAGTAAGCTGCTAAGCAATCGCAAAGACCACAAGGAAAGGGAAACTGTGGCGCCAATCGATATCGAGCTGTATTCAATTAGTCTTCGTCATAGGTACATAGTCATACTGAGACTCACTAGAAACCATTAGCAAATCGATTACTCGACAATTACATGAAAGTCTACACACCGGGCAAATACCCTCGCGTTCAATTTTCGGGCATGTCTCTGCATTTGATACCGATGCTCATCTACACTCCCGAAAAAATATGCCCCACCATGCACATAAAGCATTACCCTCTTCCCCTTCTCTCCGCTGTTTTTTCTCTTGGCATAATCGCTCTTCATCTCAATCCATTCTGCCTTCAGTATGCTGCCCTCCATGCGCCATTGCCACCACTTACTTCCTCCGATTTTATCAATCCCATGATGTCCTAGTTGAGCAATTATCACATCTGCGGATTTCTTGGTTGATTCCTCTGGGATTGTGATTTCGTCTGTTTTCACCCAGCGAGGAGTAGGCACCCATTGAGAGGTGAAGCCCTGGACATCTTCCACGGTATGAAACGAGGCATAGCGGAGGAACTGCCGAATGAGCGAGAGACCTTCATGGTAGGAGATGTGGGCAGTCGGTTTTTGACGAAGAGGCTTCCGGTTGAGGTACTATTGGCCGCGGTCAGAGACAACCTCTACACCAAAGGACGGGCTTCGATTACATGAGAGAAATAGGTTTCAATGACGGTAGGAGTCACAGCACTTCCTACAGAAATTGTGTTGAGCACCATATCTGCTTGACTTCAGTATGCACCAGATGTCCAGGCTCAATTCAAGTTGCGACATGCCGAGATACTCTTAGAGACATTGGGGTAAAAGTGAATGAGATCGATAGACTAATCAAACGAGATTGGCAGTTGCGACACAGGCACGAAGGACATGAAGCGAATTGCGACTAGCTAGACAGAAATCCGAAGAGGATTGAAAACCCCTGTACCACCTGTCTTTACATTTTCCTCTCTCACTAGGGTATCTAATCTCAGCTCCGGCATTGTGCAGATCTCAGGGTGCACTGGGTGCAGATCTTGAAGTTGGAGGGAAGGATTTAAGCGCCCCGGCCCCCAGTCTCCCTTCCCGCCCTGCCGCCCCCACGCATAAATTCTTATGTATAAAGTTACTATCATACTAATAATCTCATATCTCCCCCAGGAGTCACGTCAAAATGTCATTTTTAAATCAGGGTTCCGGCACTCAGCCCGCAAGAGAGTTGCAAGGTGGAGTCGCGCCGTCTCCCTCAGCAGGTATGATGTCTCTGGTGGAGTCAAATTTCTTCGATTGCTAAAACACGTTAGAAAAGATCCAGGCCAAGTTCGACCTTTCCATTGCCTTAATTCTTGCAACATGGCCAGCCCTCACTCTAGCTGTCCAAAACTCATGGGGCGGTCCTGAATCCTCAGAAAAGCGAGACTGGTTCGCTGGAGCAATCTCAGACCTCATCCAAGCTACACCTGATGCCGATGTTGAATACGTGGAGGAATTCATGTTACAAGTCATGAACGATGAGTTTGACGTCAACGTTGAGGACGGTAGCGGTGAAGAGATTGCCGCCAAAATCGTCGGGCTACGGAAGTTGACTTTACGGGGCGACTTTGGAATGATTGACGAAATGTACCAGAAGTGGCAGGAGAGACAGACCAGAGGTGGAGGACAAGTCCAAATCCAACACGTGCAGAGATCAGAGAACGAAGACGATACGGACTGGGACAGCGTCGATATGGAAGATGACAGCGATGAGGATATGGAAAGGGAGCAAGCGCCGGCGGTGGTCAAGCCTCAAAAGGAGAAAATACAGCCAAGAGTGGACGATGACGGGTTCATCGAAGTTGTTGGGCGGCGAAAAAAATGAGATCCATCTAAGGTCGAATTTTTCACATGTACCAAGCGTATCGGAAGGGTAAGAGGGCAGCAAAGACTGTGGCAATCATTTACAGAGCACTTTTGTGCAGAGATGCTGCATCCCACCGACAAGCACAAGAATCTCGATGAAGACGGTGATTGGCGACTATCCTAAGAGACTCTCCAACTAAACGCCAGCCCGAGGCTACAATGATGATATAGTGAGTTACTCGCAGTTGGACTACACTTGGACCACCCTTTACCAAGAGCTGGTAGGTCTGTGCTCTCTGGTCACAAGAGTAAAAATGCACACGAATAACCACAAATTTTACAAATTTGTCGCTATTATTGTATATAATCTACCTTGTACTTGATTTACAGGGGGTGCAATCTGAAAAGTCTGCTATCTGTTCTAATGATAAATTGACTTGAAGCTTCATCACTTCCTAACTCAAGCAGTCAAATTGATGTTGTTCCCTTTCAATATGTCATGCTATTCTCTCATTCTTTCCCTTAGCAGAAACCCACATCTAGACCATGTAGATCATGAGCCAGAAGCTATAGCAGTCCCAGCTCCAAGGAAAGCTCGTTTCCGATCATATAACAGGGCGCCTGCTTCCTTGCTACAGATTATTCCCGTATGCCTAATTGATTTACAACTTCCCTACCAAAGCTGCTATGTATGTCATCACAGATTGAAATGAGCAAGTAGTCGAACCGTCCTCGACCTCTATGGAGGCTCAACCAAGCAGGGAATTTTCACCATTTGAGGCACACTTCAGGTCGTCCATTCAAGATATGCTTGATCCATTCTGAATATCCACGAGCTCGCGAGCCTTCTCAAGTTGGAGAAGGGGTAGGAAGTGAATGTTTTGGGATTCGAACACCCCTAACACCTTCAATCCTAGAGATCTGGTGCAGGCCCACGCAGCCTCTTCCGAACTTTAAGTTTTAAACTATCCTAAGCATTCACGAAAGCAGGTTCCAATCATCCATCTCCATATCACCCAATCCATAGGAAGTGTAAAGCGGAGCGAAACGTGCCAGAGGACTGTCAGGATGGAAGTTTTCCCGAACACCGGGCCTTCGCAAAAACCACTCTCCGCTCCGTTTGTTATACATCGTAGTCGGTTTTACACTGTAAAGTAATCACAACTTGGATTCAAAGGTGCAGACATCTCCCTAAAGAACGAGTACAGAGCAGAGCATCCCATATGACTTACCTGTCAGTGAAGCAACGCGCTAGGGCGGGACGCGTTAGCGGCTTTATTGAGCGTGATAACCTCGACACCGTGATGCCTTCCTCACCTCCTCTGCACCACATCTTCGAAAGACCAGTATCGGGGGCCCAGACCTCGAAGAAGCGGAGTAGATGATGAAGCGAGGAGAGATACCCAACATGACGCAGAACACTTCATATCCTTCGCCCAACGCACCTCAGATGGGTGAAGGCACTCATCCCTTCTACACTAATCAACACCCAATGCCCTCGAACGACGATCTTCGACTATCTCCTCAGCCACCACCGAATATTCAAACAGGCAGGACGACGAACGAGGAAGATGGATCTAGGGTAGTACAATCCTCTCCGAGACTACAAGACTTAAGACAAGGAAATCTGCCTTCTCCCCAACAGCTCGCACAGGGTGGGCTGGAAACAGCAGACTCGGCAGGCAAACCACGTACCAAAGTGTCTCGCGCTTGTGATGAATGCAGACGGAAGAAGGTGCGATGTCTGCTTGTTGAACTATCTGTCAATGCTAAGCTAACTGTTACAGATTCGCTGCGACGCTGACATTGAAACTCCTGGCGTTTTCTGTACGAACTGCCAGAAATCAAGCACCGATTGTATGTTCACCAAGGTACCGGGGAAGCGTGGTCCCAGTAAAGGGTCAGCTTGTGTGCGCAACGGTGGAACGTGTTTGCGGTTTGGCTAAGTTTGCTGTAGGTACATAAGGGAGCTCGCAGATCGTGTAAATGCGCTTGAAGAGAGCACGCGCCCTTTGGAGGTGCCATACGTAGCAATGAGTCATCAGCCAACCTCTCCGCAAGGGTTCAACAGTTATTCCGCGCAGCTTGAGGAAGCCGTATATGGCTCCAGAAAAAGAACACATTCAATGTCTGAAGGCATGCAGAACTCAGGGTACATGCGTGGACACTTCGATGAATTGAATGGGCGCTACCAATCTACTCAGTCAATGGAGTGGACCAACCACAGTATTGCTAGACAGTCCCCGGCGTCACAACCATCAGTTGCATATCAGCCGCAACACTCCCAGCAACCAGGAACGTACGTCGATACGGGCTGCAATGCTCACATTTCACACCCGTCGCCTAGCGAGGTCTCTTCAGGTATCCGAAATCCAAGTAATTTGGTTTTAGACGCTGTCGAAGCTCGCGCCGGTGAGGTAGATAATCGTACGGAGGTCAACTTTGAATTGAATGAGCAGGCTATGGACGAGTAAGGTCGACCTTCTATCCGCTGGTATATTACTTACACATTTCCCAGGTATTATCACCGAATTCATCCCATCTTCCCAATCCTCCCATCTACCAAAACCAAGTTGAAATACAATCTTGCTAAGGCTCCGGCAACCATTCGCGAAGCTTTACTGTCTGCGCTCTACGCAGCTACACCTCTTCCAGGGTCAAGCATGGGTAATGCGAAGAAGGTATCCGAACAGCTGGTGACATTGCAACTTGGGGACCTTACAACCCGTTCAATCTCGGACAACCTCCTTTATCTCCAAGCTCTACTTCTGATGGGTTTAGCCAACTCGTCCAGTGGCCCGATTCAAGCTCAGCAATCGTCGTGGATCAATTTAGCTCTCAGTGTATCTACGTTCCTCAAGCTCTATTCACATAACCCACATGAGCATGTGGTTGGCAGTGACATCGACACCAACGAAAATGTTGGCCGACGCGCTTGGCTTGTGTTGGTTGTTATGGATCGGTGGAACGCAGCGGGTACTAGGCTTCCACTTCTCATCGCAGATGGTCAAGCAAAGATGTATCGAGGAGACGGGGTGCTGCTCGGGAACATTGGCTTTCAATTTGCACGTAGGTGTCTACTTCCTAGTTTGTCAAATTTACTTTACTAAGAAGGCACAGGCCTATCAATCACGCTCGGCCATCTAGTAGACGCCACTCTTGACGATTTCCCTAATACCAAATTCGCATCATATTCTCGGTATATCGTTTCCCGTGAAATTCTCTCAGAAATCGAACGTTTCCGTGAGAACGCCGAACCTTTAATGTCATCCTGGCCGTTTCTAAATCTGGCATACTGGCATGTTAAGCTTCTTATGGAGCCGTACACTGTCGAATACGTCATTTATACCGGCGACAAACTTGGCATGGCTTTCAAGATGACCACCATCTTATGCTCCAACACCCACCCGATCTCGCCCCTCGCCCACCATTTCACCGCTCTTGCTGCAAACACCTTCCTCGACAACCTGGCAACCAACCACTCGAACAAAGACGTCAGGCGCGCCCTCGACGATCTGTGGTCTGGGCTCGAGGACGGCCGCATCCTCGCCCGCTCATCTCAAGTGGACAACAAGCCAGGCTGGGCCACCGCGATCCAAGACGCCATCGGCAAGAAGATGCAGCACCTCCAGCAGCAACAACAGGCTCCTGCCAACAATGACACGGCAATCGACCGCGGTGGCCTGCAGCACCTGGCCGATGCGGCAGTTGGCGAGAGCGAAAACATGAGCAATGGAGGTGAGAAGGGCAAGGAAGGGGCGCCGAGTTTGCTCGAGGCGGAAGTGGCGGTGTCGGGCTGGGGGATGGCACCGGTCTCGGGGTATCTGAACGGATTTGTCTAGATGGCCGGATGGATGCCCGGGGTTTTCGGTTAAGAGTATCTCTGGCATTCAGGGCTATCTGAGCGGTTTTCTATGTGGTCTGAATGCTTAATCGAATTGTTTTGATGAACATGACTGCTCAATATGAGCAAGAGTTTCAGGTAGCTAATTTCTATAACCAAGACCTACCTAGAAGATCATGGCATAGTTTCTGCAATTTACGAGTTTTGATTTTCAGAACGTGCATTTTTGCATAAGGAAACAAACATGAATTTGGATTTGAATTTGAATCCCATTTCATTGAAATTCTAGATATCGGATGAGCTACGTCTGCGTATCTTCCCTTTTCTTCAGTTTATCAAGGGAATCCACCCATGCCTCGTCCCAGAAGTATGGAAGGGCTGATGTAGTCAAATGCCAGGAGCCATGTTACTTCCGTTACCGCTCTACTTCACTCTCCCCGGCTCCGCCTCTCATGCTCCACCATCGCCAACCCACTCACCACCACCTCATCCAAGAACGCCTCCGTCAGATTCCCATTGCTAATCTCCAATTTCCCTTCCTTCCCCATACTAAATTTACTGTTGTGGAACTTTGCAATCCACTCGTTGCGCTCATTCACCAGCACCAAATCGTTGCTGAACACGCCGTTGCCTTCCCACTTCAGCGCGCCGATGGAGCTGCGGAACTGGTGCGCGCGCGTGAACAGGCCGCTGGGGTCCATGGTGACGGCGCGGCCGTGCACGGTGAGGTCGACGGTGCGGCTGTAGGTGTGGAAGTCGGCGGTGCCGATGGGCGTGGCGGTTTCGGGGGAGGTGCCGCCGCGGAAAATGCGCATGTGCGGTTTGGAGCTGAAGATGGTGCCGGAGTTGGTGGCGACGGTGTAGAGGGGGGTGAGTTTGTCGGAGTCGCGGACGGTGAGGTGGCGGTGGGTGAGGCCGTCGAGGTAGATGTGGAGGAGGCGGGGTTGCGCGAGGGAAGGGGGAGGGTGTTGTCGGTACGACTGCGGTGGTGCTTGCTGGATCGGTCGTTGTTGAGGGTTTTTCTCGAGGAATTGGGAGGGGAGAGGGGCTAAGGGAGCGGTCTTGAAATCGTAGGGGGGTGGAGCGGCCATGCCTTCTCCGACTTTTGGTGTTCGGAGTGGTTCTGGTTTGTACTGTCTCTTGCTGCTACGATTGAAGGCTTCGAGGCGTTCCTCCTAAGTATGGAATTGGTCGTGGTTTGGAATCGAGTAAGGAATAGTACTGTCTGGAGGCTGAGTTGCTACCTTATATTCATCTCGATGCTTCATACGAATTTGACGGGGCTTTAGGAGTGAATCATCAAACGTAGTCCCGTATTCTCGTGTCATACTCAGCCCCTACTTGCGTACCCTGTTCGAGGCACAGCGGTCGATCCTCCGAAGGACCATTGTCTCACATTCAGACCCCAACGACAGATGTTTTATAACATTCTGGTTTCGTACAGTGCTGAGCTCGAGGTTATATCAATCGTAGAAGTTGAAGCTGAAGCTGAATGGATGTTATGTCCCGTCCCAGCCTGCGGAGTTGACATGCATAATTAATGCTCGTCTATTTTATGCAACATCCTTATCGTTCGGTAGATGGTTCTAGTTAGCCCCGATAAGGGATCTGCCTTGGCCGCATCCGCCATTAGACCATCAATGGACGAGTGCGTAGGTAACCGACCGAATAACAAATGTCTACTTAGCCCCTTGTTCGAT
>JAABUO010007418.1_pt1 | contig 12518 bp, 11 predicted proteins | sample 5559291 | NCBI WGS metagenome assembly JAABUO01 (sample SAMN10711878, study PRJNA513372) | rock metagenome | isolation source: Antarctica rocks | place: Antarctica: Victoria Land, Finger Mt sud
AACATAGCTGTCAGCCACTCCTCACCCCAGTGATGTATTCCAAATTGAGGCAGTTCATCCATTCACAACTGGACCAGTAGCAGCTGCAACGCATGCTACGAGTCAACTGGTGTCTGACCGCTGCTGAAGCATCAGACAAGGCTGAGTGATGATGGTGCAGTGCAGAAACGCCATGTAAGTGCAGGCAAGCCATTTTTGCTACAAGAATGCTGCGAAAATTTTACCTGTTCTGCTCATCCCTGGTCAGATCTCCTGCCTGGTCTGTTCCCCCTGGTTGCTGCTGCTTCACAGCAGATGCGCCTCTCTGCAGAGATGCCAGGGCAGCACTTCCAGCAGATGCTTGACTGGTAGATGCTGCTGTAACAGCTGTGCTGGGGGAAGCAGAAGAAGACTGGTTGGTGGGTGAGGCAGTGGCAGGCTGAGCAGTGGTGACTGGACTGCCCATGGCAGCCATTGCTGACTGCAGCTGAGCAACCTGAGAGAAGCAACAAGCCTCAGCCAAGACGAAAGTGTTGGAGGCGCATCACCGCCAGGGCAATCTGTTGCTGCTATACAGTGCATGAGCTGGGCATACAAGTTGAGGAAGCTACAGGAGGTTTTTTCAACTGTGTCTTTGGGACGGAAGCATATTTGCTACACGCAACAATTTGCAACCTCAAGAAGAGCTGATGTCCACTCCAGACTTGCTACAGGGTCTTGGCTGTCTGCATGAACAGGCAGGAAATCCTGATAAGCTGAATGAAGTGGAGTGACTATGCCCAGCACCTGCTGTTAAGGGAAGGTCTTTGGCACTGGGACATGCAGTCACAGCAGCATAGCTTATTGTATTGTGCACACTCCACAGCTTTGCATGCTGCTCAGCCCTGGTGCACTCTCACCACACTAGTTGCTATTGTCAGCTTGATTGTGCTAATGTGTAGTCATAGGCTTACCTCCTTGCTAAGATCATCCAGCCGCTGGTCAAACTTTCCGGCATCAGTGCCAGGGCTGCTGCCTGTAGCCCTGCCATCTGCTGCAGGGCTGACAGCTCCACCTTGGCTTGAGTTGGCGCCAGGTGCATTAGGGCTGTTTGATGCAGAAGCCCCACTGACAACAGTGGTGTCACCTGACGCAGAAGGACTGCTGCTGGCAGGTCTTGGCTGCCCTGCCTGTGACTGTTCACCAGCAGCAGATGAAGAAGCAGAGGGTGAGTTGGCCTGTAGCGCCGCTATATCTTGACTCAGCCTGGCTTGGCCATCCTTCAATGCCTTCAGCTGCTGTTGCAAAATTGGCAGCTGCTCGCTCGCACCTGACATGCATGACACACAGAAACTGTGCACAGACACAGCTGAAGTGTTGACTCACTTTGATTGCATATGCGTGTCAGGATTATGTGCATTGTTGCAGTTGACTTGCCAGACCAAGCCAATTGCCTACTCTAGTTTGATTGAATGCGACTTTCAATCAGAGGTCCAGTAGGCAGGATTGCAATAGGCCACCAAAAAGCTTGCAAGGAGTGTTTGGGCTTGTTGGAACAGGCCGAGATGCACCACGCAATGTGCATGTTGGCTACCAGTTGTGTCTGTGTTGCTTTGTCAATGTCTTCTCACGTGATATCAGCCAGCACAACAAGACGCACCTGCATTTGCTTGTTGGCCGGCTTGCATGCTCTGCACTGCGTCTGGCAGTTGCTTTAAGGCCTGCAACCCTTGCTCAACCTCTGTAGATCTCTGCAGAAGCTTCCTCTGTAATACACAAGGACTCACAAAGTCAGCATCACGAAGGCCCTGGTTGCATAGGGGTGGAACCTACTACACTGTGTTGCAACCAAACCAGTCTTCCTGCTGTCATCAGAAGCGTGCCGATACTTGCTGCTCAATTTGACACTGCGTCCAGTCTCTCAAACAGGGCTCACGTTCAACATGAAGCCTCATCGTCGCAGCATAGGTTGCACCGCTGAAAGGCATGCATGGTACCTGTTGCTCTTGCAGTACCGCCAGAACAGCTTTTTGCTCTTCGCTCGACTTGCGCAAGGCTTGCAAGTCATCTGACGTGATTGCTGCATTGGTCGAATCTGCTGGAGCCCGCTGTCTCTGAAGCTCATCGAAAAGCCAACGTAGGGCTCGCTTGACTGTCTCGATCTCGACGCTGCTGACGACTTGCACTCGCTCCAAGGCTAGCGCTGCATCCAGATCCGGGAATTCAGACTGAATAACACTCATGGAGCCAGGGATGTAGTGCCGCGCACGGTAGCTGAGAGTGTGTCACATCAGGCACCGACCGCGGCTGCGTGGAGTGCGGAGGACCAGGAACAGCAAGCAGCTTGAGCGTTCACTCTTCCATCACAAGCAGGCAGCACCTGTGCAATGGCTTGCGGCCTGGTACAATGCTCTTGGATGTCCTGACGGAGGGGACCAACCTTGACAGGTTGCATCTGGGAAATCTGGCGCGTAACGCTTACTGCCACTGGCCTGCTGAACTGCTTTAGTGGAAAATACACATGATGTGAATGCACAGACGTCATTGGCATCGGTGCACAGATATGTGTAATTGAAATAGACAATTCAAAGTTTATGTGTAACCTTATTGCGCTGTAGCATTATTGTAGGCCATGTGCCATGTGTCATATGACAATATGCTCACACATGTATGTCAACCCGCTTGCCAGTGCAATGACACGGTTCAGACTCACACCGTAGATAACATCAGTACTGTTTCACCTGTAAGCACAAACGCATGGCAAGCTATGTATATGTCTTTTTACGATTGAGGCAGCACTGTGTACAACGTGGTGAAAGGCAGGCAAAATCCTCTTTGCAGCAAGTATTCTTCCGATTAAGAGCTATGTTCTGTGTCACTGTGTTCAGAATCTGTGAAGGCAAGTGCACGTTGCTTTAGCACACTGGTCTAGAACATTGCTTTAACACATTGCTTCAACATGTGCACAGCATGAACAGTGTCATGCTTTGTTTTGAACAGGGCCTCAACGCGTTTTACCGGAAACATCACCTGCTCGATCGCGCAAGATCAAACTCACTGTACAGCTTGTGCGTCTCACACAATGCCTCCCAAGCGTAGTGCTTCAAGGGCTGTGGTCGCCAAGCCGTCGAAAAAAAGCAAAGTGCCAGCAGTGCTCACAGAAGCATCTGTGGTCTTGCCACAGGACCAGTACATGAAGCTGCTCAATCAGCACGTATTGCCTGGAGTAGATGACGCAGCTTTCAGATACGTCGTCCAGCAGGCTATCAGCGACTTCAAAGCGAAAGATGATGTTGATCAGATAGTCAATCTCGCTGGACACAGAGCCAGCCTATGTGGGCAAGCCAAGGAGCTGAAGCGCAGCCTCAGGCAAGATTGGCACGACGGTTCTGACGATCAGATCGAGATGAAGGGTGGCATTATCCAGGAAATAGTCGACTGGCTGAACGACCTATTCAAGCTGGCCATCGAGAAAGGCCTGGAGCTGGCAGCCGCCCAAAAGTGTCTGATCTTCATGGAAACCCAGATGTTGCAGATCATGCACGACAACTGCAGATGCGAGTACGAAATGTGCTACGATGCCTTTGGTGGCATTGTGACAGACTCAAGTGGTGCTACCAGGTACAGCGGCGCCCCTGACACAATCATCCCTCAATTCTGGAGAGATGTTCTGCTGATGGCAATCATCAAAGAAGATAAGGGGGTTCTGGAGACGTTCCAATCTCACTACAAGCGCACTGGCAAAAAAGCAGATGGACCTTGGGGGCCCGCAAGAAACCTGACCAATGTGCTTCCTTGCACAGCAGGTTCAAAGCTAGCTTACAAGCACCCTGAGGATGACTGGCATACAGATGCAATGAAAGCTGCTGTGCCAGGATTGCAAGCCCTGCTGCAAAGCTAAAGTACAGATTCTCTTATCGTCACCTTGCCCATCTAAAACATTTGATGCTTTTTTAACACAGTTTGCAGGTTGACCATAACCTGCCTGGTTCCTTTGCAACAGTAGCTGCATTCACAAGTACAATGTGTTGGCACAGGCTCTGGGCATCTCCTCAAACTTGTGTATGCATGCCTCCTGCGCTGCTCAAAGAGATTCTGCCTGGTGGCTGTGATTGTTTTCTAGGTCAGATCTGCATCCCCTGCGCAGCTACAGACAAATTCATGAAGGAGCAGTATTGAGACATCTTTAGCTCGTTGGTATGGCACTTGGCTGGGATGTGCTTTGTGCAAGTTGGCAGGCTTGTACGGTGTTGTTGCTGCTTACGTGGCTTTCTCTGTGACGGCTCTGATACAAACGATGCTTTATGGATGGTGATCAGCTTCGCCTAGTCTTGGTTTTTTTTGCTGCATTGACAGTTGTTTAAATTGTTCCACTTGTTTCATGTGCAGATAAAAGGCATTGTGATTATCACACTGCATTCATTTGTGACATGCTACATGCACATGATGAAACTGAAAGCGTGTGTCAAGCTATACCTGGGTACCTGGACATATGTTTGACAGATAGTGAACGACAACAGCAACATCATTGTGACAGGATGATACTCATGAGCGGGCATCAGCACGAGCGATTGATCATGAATGGTGCACCAGTGTCCTGCTGCGTGCCTTGTTTGTCAAGCATCTTGTGGCCGTGACTGATAACGTGCTTCTGCTGTTGTCTGGTTTACTGTTGTTGCCTGTGCTTGCTTTCAGTGCCTTTGTGAAGGGAGTTGTGATGTGGACCCTGACTCTAGTTGCACAGGCTGATGCATGTGTGCTGAGCTTGCTTGTACTTGATCGGTGCCGTTAGTCTGGGCCTTTTCTGGCTTGTGCCTGTCTTCGCTGCCGTAAACAGTACGTCCTCGCATGGGCCTTGTGACAATGCACATTGAATATTTTGCATCGAGGCCCAGATTGAGGCCACTTAAACTCTCTCTGAACACCCTATAAATGGTATTGTGCAGACACGGCGCCGACAACGGTGGGGATCGATGTTCGCAATGCCTCCGAAGCGTGCTGCCATGAGTGCCTCGACTACCAGGCCGGCTAAAAAGAGCGCGAACAAAATTCCACAAAGCCTAGCAGAGGCATCAGAAGTCTTGCCACAGGCTGAATTTGTTAAGCTCGTCAAGAAGCATGTACTGCCTGGATTAGATGATGAGGCTTTCAAAGAGGTATTTCAGCATGCTGTTGTCAAATTCAAAAGGAAAAATGCTGTTCACCAGAAGATCAAGCTTGATGATCACAAGAAGAGCCTCAAGCAGCAAGCCAAGGAGCTTAAGAGCAGTCTCAGGCACGACGGCTCGGATGATCAGATGCAAATCAAGAACTACATGATTGACGAAGTGCTTGCGTGGCTCAACGATCTGTTTGAGGTTGCCATCGAGGGTGGCATGCAGCTGGCTACTACCCAGGAGTGCTTGGTTTTCATTGAAAGCCAGATGATTGACATCATGCAAGACAACTGTCGAGCAGATTTCACCTGCTGCTATGACCCCAGCTACACTGTCTCAGACTCCAGTGGCAACAGCAGATACCAGGGCTCACCTGACACTGTCATACCTTGCTTCTGGAGAGACCTGCTGCTGATGGCCGTGATTCAGAACGATACAGCTGTCATAACTAGCTTCAAGGCTCACAGCAACAGTCTGGGTGGTGGGGCAGCTCTGTGTGATGTGCTTGGCTACATTAGGAACCCAAAGCAAGGCGCTGACAGGCGTCATTATGAGGATGACTGGCACACAGCCGCAATGAAAGCTGCTGTTCCCAAGCTGCATTCACTCCTGCTGCAGGCGTGAAGTGCTTTATGTGAACCCTGCACTTGTGCCCAACACAGATGAGCACAGTGATGGTACACAATGAGTTTTCAAGTCAGGATAGGTTCCTTTTTTGTCAAGGTCTCTACAAGCATCTATACTCAGTTTGCCATCGGCAATGAACACGTTCATCAGCCTGTAATCTGATTCAGCCACCTGGCCATACATGCACATCCAAAGCTCAACGACATTGCCTATGACAGCTAGGTAGACTAGTTCTATTGAATGCTGGAGGTAGCTCCAATCACAGATGTAAATTGCAACTATATGCAGCGTCTGTAGGTATGCAGTCAGTCAACAGGTCATGTGTCAACTGCTGCTTAAAAGGCACTGTGCTCCCCTTGATTGATCCACCTCAGATGGTACTACAGCTAGTTTGATCATGGAGTTTCAAGCCAATACCACTAGAGGGTTGGTACAACTTGCCCAAAATTTTGTCCCATTAGTCTTGGGTGGCTTCTTTAGAGTTCGTATCAGATCAGACTAGAACTCATGTAACAGCAGCTGGAAGAAACTGCTTTAAGCTGCTGTGACTCTGCGCACTTTCTTTGAATACTCTGACAGTATGCAGAAGACATGCTTGTGCATCCTGCCTGTACTGACAAGTGGTGGACCGAGGTGATCATGTGATTGATGCAATGCAGTCTTTTGCCTTTTCTCTCACTGCTGAGCCAAAAACAAAGTCCTCCCTAGGCACAGTTTGTTTTACAGGCTGGCTAATTACAGAAGCGGCATTTGTGCCTCTCAAGTATGACCATCACTCTGCTTAATGTCAAACAGATGATAAAAAATACGTTGTAGCGGGCACACATGCATCACCAACCCACAGACAAACCACAAAGGGCCTCATCACAAAAGAATGTACTACGCATTCTGCTCAGTTGCCTGGGGTAAACTTAAAAGCTGTGTCTAGGGTGAGGCCATTGTTGCCGAATGGGTCGTCAATGTGCTCAAGCAGGTTCTCCAGAGGTCCCTACACCAACAGACTTTGTCGACAGTTGTATAATGCTGATTTGTGTTGTGCAGTAGGCATACTTTTGCTTCACACCACATTAGCACTTGATTGTACAAAGATGAACGCCTGTGGTACTCTGCAGCACGTCGTGAAGCACTCACAGCTTGCAGATTCAAGCTGAGGGCACACCAAGCATACAGTACATGTATGCTGCTGTGTCCTGCTTGGAGCTCAAGGGCAGTAGTCAATGTGATGTTCAGTCATCAGAGGCAGCTCACCTTGCCAGTCACAATGGCTTGAACAAAGAAGCCAAACATCGCAAACATGGCCAACCTGCGCAACAGCCACACCAGTTGGTATTTACTGTTGATGCATGAAATTTGCCGCTTTCAAATACCCACTATTGCATTCACAGACAGCACATACTGGATGCAGCAAGACTCTGGCTAGCGCAGTTGGCAACCACGAGCACAGCAGATGAACTGGTGGTGTGACAGTCACCTGCCATTCTTGATCTCCTTGACCTTCAGCTCAGCAAAGCTGTCCTGCACAGCACAATGCCAACACAAAGTCAAGGCTGCTTGCGCAATGAATACAGCTGTCAGCACATCAAACTGTGACATACGACAGCATGCGCGCACTATTGGTCAACTGTCATGAGTCTCAAACTGCAGCATCTCCGTGACTGATGCATTTGGCCCTGTGGTCGATTACTGATGACAATGTTGATGCAATGATCCACAGACTTTCACAACTGTGTCATGCAGATGGAGCCGGAAAGCATTAAGGTTGGCACTCACAGGGTCTGAGGCAAACTCCAGGGGGTCAAACCAACCCCCAGGGTAGAGGGGATCTACAGACTCCCCCAAAGGTCCTCCGTTCACACGGTATCCCTCCACCAGACCCATCAGCACTACCTGCATGGCAATGCCTAATCACAAATGCATGTGAGATGCTGCAGAACTTGGGCCATTCTCTGGGGATGCCAAGACCAGACTGATGGTTGAGCTCGTCCAGTGCAACCCCCGGGGCGCATGCATCTGTCACACATCAGGCAATGAAATGCACACATCCTTTTGGGGGTAAAATCTTGGTGGTTCCTGACCAGAACAAGACACCACACCAAAAGCCAGTACACAAAGCTACAGTCTTGAGAGAAGAGTAGAACCGGTGAAACAGACCTTGTTATCACAACATCACGCTCAGCCAATACCCCATCTCATGCTGCCATTTCCAGTACACAATAACATGCAATAAGCTCTGGACTATTGCAAGGAAATCATGCCTGGCTTGCGTGCTGAGCAACAACACATGGGCTGTGCTGCCTGATGCGCATTCTGTCAAGCGATGATCAGACAGGTGTAGCCTTCTACACTGCTGGAGTCACAGCATCATCACGCATGCACTACATATCTTGCTCACCTGGACAGTGAAAGCAGCAATGATTCAGCCAAGTTGTCCTGGCTATGTAGTAATTGCCAGTCTACCACCAGATGGGAAATGCACCACTTCTAGCACGACTGAATTCTGTACAACATGTGAAGTAGAGTGAAGGCAGCTTGCCTGCACAGCGAGGGTGGCAATGATGCTCCTGGCGCCCACCAGGTTGTCCTGGCCCAGGTAGTTCAGGGGCTCGTTCAGGATGACAGCTCCGGCCTTGAACCACACAGGCTCCTGGAACTTGATGCCTTGGAACTTCTCCAAGTACTGCACAAGTCAGCAACCAGCAAAGCTTGACACGCATGCAGTGTGAAAGTTGCTAGAAGCTGCATGACAGCTATGTTGTGCCTCTGTTATAGTGTCTGATGTAGTGTACTATACTGCAAACAACATTGGCATTGTTGTTTGGGAATGTGTACTGATGTAGACCGTTTTTGATCTGGTTGTGTCAGCGTCATTATGACAGACTGCGCCACACATCGGCTCACTTGTTCAGTGTTAAAGGCGCACACAAGTTAGAAACTGTCCCCAAGGCTGGGTCCCAGGATCCAGCAAGCCTGCAAAGTGATCAGCGCATTTCAATGCACAAAGGAGCAAGGGTGCACCTCAGGAAGGATGCAGCCGAGGGCTCCCAGCATGGCCCAGCGTGCATGCAGCACCTCAATGACCCTGTAGCGGGAGAAGGTCTTGGGGTCTGCTGACAGCCCCTGTGTGTCCTGCAGCATGCTGCACAGCTTGGGGGCAAGATGTCTTGCTTGATGCCAAGCCAGAGTGGCTGCAGTTGCAATGAACCACTTGTGTTGCAACAGAACCACTCTGACGTGATGTGGATTGGCGCACAATGCACAGGACAAGCTTGCGTGCAGTTAGCTTCCGTTATAGGCTACTTGTGTGACATGAAGCATCAAACAGTGTTGTGAATTCTGTTGGGCTTGTGAGCAGCTGTTTGAATGTACGTCACATGTCTGGTGCGTATGCACTGCTTTGCCAATTGATCCAGACCATGCAGGTGTCAATGCAACTTGACAGACCAAGCATGAAACAAAAGCAGTAGCTGCTGCTGAGGTTGGCACACATACCCAGCCATAGTCACCAGCAAACTCTCCTGTCAAGTAGTCTGGAGGGCTTGTGAATGGTCCTGTCACATTACACACAACACATGCGTCGATTCACAGTAGTGCAGGCAGAAGTGCGATGCTGAAGCAGCGCAGCCCGTGACTTTGATTCCTTGACGGCTCACCTAGAAACTTTGCTCTGTTAGGGCCATACCATGGGTTGGTGCCGGACTCTGCAGTGTCAGGGCCCCACCTGCGTTACAGCAACTTTAGTCACAGCCACGGTACAGCTGTGATGATGTGTGATTCGAGGCAGCAATAAAGGTAGTGTTGTGACACTAATGTTGCCAGCGTGGGTACCCTGTTCCACTTACCAGCCCAACCGACTCCTGCAAGTCACACAAGAGCAAGTCAGTGCCTGCTGATGCTGGGCATGTAATTCAAGAATAGCTGCAGCAACGCCTGCCTGACGGTCTTGCGGGCACCCTTTGGTGGAGAAGTTGGTGCCTTCTTGGCGACCTTCTTCGCCGATTGTGTTGCCTTGCTTGCAGCTTGCTTAGTAGCAGACTTGGCCTTGCCAGCGAGTTTGTTTGCGGCACCTTTCATCACGGTGCGCGAGCCATTGCTCGCCTGCGTACACAACAATAGCATGATGGAACATCGCTTATACTTGGCGGAAACTTGCTGTGGGCCCCGCAAGTGTGTATCGGTGCAGAAAATCACGCTTGATCAAGTATGCATGCGTTTGCACCTTTAGCTCCAAACTGGGCTTGCCGACGGCGCTCCCAAGGAAGCTCTTCTGCAGCAACATGTTGGCCTGTGTTGGGATCGGCGGATCGTTCGGTGCGTCGCGCTCTGGCAGCAACAATCAACGGCACGAGCGGTCTTATCTTTTGCGCGATCTTGATCTGAATGACTGAGTCGTGGCGGTCAGCTGCGGCGAGGTCACGTGGAGGCAAAGTGACTCACTGCAGCATGCAAACTTGACCTCAGCTGCAGCTCATACTGCAAGACCGCGGGGTATTGGCGCATGTGCGGCTAGTGTACTGCTGCAAGTTTCGATTTCCAGTTGGCAGTCATCAACTGTTCGCGACATCTGTGATTTCCAGTTGGCAGTCATCATCTGTCCGCGCGATGCTACCCTGCATACTGACAGTTGTTTTGATCGGTCAAGCCCTACTGCAACGCTCCGTGCTGGCTTCCGACACCAAAGCATCGTTAGTAGACCGCGCTAACACTATCTTTGACTTGCTAGCTTTCGACAGGCACCATCGTCATAGCAAGAAAAGCATTTGTGAGCAGACGGACTGGCGCAAGCATTCCCTAAAGCTCGTAAAAGAGATTCCTTTTGCTGGCCTGTTTCAAGACCTGCGGGGGGAAAGCAAATTCGAGGCCAGCGGCTTGGTGCACGTCAATGATACGTACTATGTTGTGTTTGACAGGTGTGACACTAAGATTCAATTGTACCAGCTTTTTTGTCTGAATCAACTACAGCTACAGGCCTGCAACACTGTGACATTGTGTTGGTGCAGTCACCGAAGTCTTGGTGTTGTCAATGACAAGTTGGAAATGATGTCTGAAATCAATCTCCTGGCAGGAGAAATTGGTGAGGAGTCGCAATTTGAAGGCATCACTTACAGGTGACGCGTGCGTGTATAGTGAAATTGTCAAAACAGCAATTGAAGTATAGTCATGACATGTCATACTTTCTATGGCAGCATGCAAACTGATCTGCAATGCAAAAACTTCAAGATCAGGCCTTTAGCAAAGACTGACTGCTTTAGGCAACCAAACAGATGTGCATTTGATCAAAACGTGCCTGCTATGCTGAGGCACGTGGCATAATACTGCAGGAGAATTCTGCACTTTGGGTTGGGGAGTTCGACTTTGGGCCCATGGAATTCACCAGTTTGGGCAAAGTCTATCACTTTCCTCGAAACAACAACTGCGACATGATATATTGTACAGTTGAGGGGTTGAGCTGGATTGATCATCACAGGATTGCAGTCACACTGGATCGGGCCAAGGCAGACCAACCGTTTGTGTGCACATCCAAAGACCAGTCTATTGCAGTGTTCATGTTGCCGCATGGCTCTTGATGTTGCTACATTCATGGTGATAGTAGTGTTGTGCTTTGTACATTACTGTGTATTGATGTGGTCTAATCGCTGCCAACTGTTGGGCACGCAGCTGGATCAGCAGATTTAGGAGGCAAAGCGGCAGGGTGCTGCTCAACTTGAACAGACTCAACAATGCAGCAAGGCATGCAAGCATGTAAGTCTCACAGCCATTTGCTAGATGAGCAGCTTTGAGAGGCTTCATCATCGCCTTGGCTGCTTCTGTTGTCAGGTCTATGAACGACTAATAGTTAGGCCACAGCAGGGCCCTGGGCACCGCAAATTCATTTAATTCCCCACATTCATGTTTGGAGGGAAGGCTGTTGAATACATGAGTGCCACAACGGGCAATTTGAACAGAATGCGATGTCCAGGCTAAACTCACAGATCTGCAAATATCACATCTGGAACTCGACATAGGCCACCTCAAAAGTAGCATTTGTTCAAGAGCCTGTCGCAATGACAGCGTCTAAAGTAGCGGTACCAGTGCTCGCCCTGCTGTAGCTGCAACATTTCTGCCACCTCAGCAAAAGCCCCTAATGCTTTCAGCAGGCATCACCAAGGTGGCTCACCTGCAGCTTGCACTTTTTTCTTTTCTTTTTTTGGTTGGGTTACAGGGGGAGTTGTCCACCCACCGTCAGATGATGAAGGTACCGAGCGAACCTGGCAGCTTGCACTTCAGCTACAGCAACCACAGCTGCATGCACTAGTGTTGCGTTCAGTTTTTTTGGCACTTCCTCTAGCATGGCGCACCGGTGTCAGCTCAGCCCCAGCAGTCACTTGCTTTCAAGAGCTCTCGGCCTCTGGCAAGCAGCTCATCCAAGATGCTCAGACAGGCCAGCTTCACACCGGTAGCCCCCATTCGCAACTTCTGGAAGCCCCATCAAAGCCTGTCTTCAACCCCAGTCATCTCTTGGGACCCCTGTGGGCCTTGGAGGGCCCCGGCGCACCTCTCAGCTCAGTTGAGCGGCCACCTCTACCTGCTAGGTCAGCTGTGGGGCCCGCATCATTTGTCACCTTTTTTTTTTTTTTTTTTTTTTTTTTTTTTTTGGGAGGGAGAGATGTTTTTTACACGAAGCAACGATAACAACCTCAAAGAAATGTGATGTCCACTGCATACCATGAAGCTGAAGCTAACAACACATCTTGATAGAAAAGGATGATCACCATCCATAAAGCATCGTTTGTATCAGAG
>JAABUO010007421.1_pt1 | contig 12516 bp, 10 predicted proteins | sample 5559291 | NCBI WGS metagenome assembly JAABUO01 (sample SAMN10711878, study PRJNA513372) | rock metagenome | isolation source: Antarctica rocks | place: Antarctica: Victoria Land, Finger Mt sud
GAGTGTTGCGAAAAGCACCCGCGGGCACCCCCCAACGTCCCGGACCAGCCCAATCCAGTCAGAAACAACCGCGTCCAACAAACGTACCCGTCCACAGACGAGAGCTATTTCAACAAGCTCCTAGACCCACAGGACGTGACACTGCGGCTAGAGGAACTTGGCAAACTCCAAGATGGCTGGTTCGATGGCCAAGGAACAGCGCCTGATAAGGACGCTCTCCCGAAGGTGGCTCGCTTTTTTGACACATCGTTCGATAGCGATCTCCCATTGCCATTCTTGTATCCGACACCGGAAGGCTGCCTCCAGGCCGAATGGAATCTTGGCGCGTAGTCGCGTTTGCCCTTCAGGGTGGAGCGATCGGGGACCTGGAGCAGCTCTCTGGCCTGTTCCCGGGTGAGCCAGTTGCCCAGCCGGGTTCCCTGCTGCGGGATGTTGGGGACGTCGGCGAGACGGGCGGCCTCGTCGACCCCGAGCATCCCGCTCGCCCGGGCTTCCGCTACCAGCTTCCGCACCGCGGACAGCCGGACGTTGATGGTGGACGGCGCCAGGCCGTCCATCGAGGCTCGCCACTCCTGCATTGAGTGCGACGATCCACCTCCCCTCACCAAAAGCTTTCTGGAAGGCTAGGCGAATTTCGCGAACCGGCACGGCATGGAAGCCATCTCCTAGCGGCTTCTCCCCTACATACTCAAATTCGCTTTGTGCCCGTAGGTCTCAAGGAAGGTGGTCCAGCTCGCCCAGGGCGTCAATGATGAGCCGGGGTGCTTCGGGAACGGGCTGATGAAGCTGCAGGTCCGTGGCGAGGTCGGCGAGGTCTCTTATCACACGCAGTGGTCCGGCAGCACGGCATCACTCTCATGCTGAAACGGTCCGGAGCGCATCCCGGTCTCGCTCCCCACAGGTGCTTCCACACGCCCACATCTATCCCGCTCTCTGAAGAGATTTACCTGTTTCTAACATCGGCGCGGTACGGTGTCCCTACATTACTTACTTCGGTCGTTGTGCCGTTCACCACGGCTCGTCTCACATACCTCTCCCTAGAGCATGGCGGAACCGCGAAACCCTACCGAATCAGGAATCAGCATGCCTCTCTTCTCCGGCCAGTCTATGACCTCCTTCCGCAGATTCTTCCTTCTGTCGCTCACCGCCGTTCTCGGCATTTTTCTGCCCCTCTCCTCCGCGCTCGCCCAGACCATCCAGGGCTCCATCATTGGCACTGTCATGGACACTACTGGTGCCGTCGTCCCCGGAGCCACCGTCACCCTCACCAACACGGGCGAGGGGACCACCCGCACCCTGACCTCCGGCGAATCCGGAGACTATGTCTTCAACGACAGCAAGGCCGGCATCTACACTATCTCCGTCACCCGTAACGGCTTCCAGAGATGGATTGCTGCCAACATCAACCTTTCCGCCCGCCAGGAGCTCCGCGTCGACCCTGCCCTCGCCGCCGGGAACGTCCAGCAGGAGATCCAGGTCTCCGCCAACGTTATCTCCGCCATCGACACCGATGACGCCACCGTCAGCGGAACCTACAACGCCGCCGACGTCCTCCACCTCCCCGTCAACAGCCGCGCATCCGCCTCCGGCACTAGCGCCCTCAACATCGTTGGCACACTCCCCGGCGTGCAGGCCGACCACGGCCAGTTCTCTCTCCAGGGAGCCCTTCCCTTCCAGACCCAAGTCGCCGTCGACGGCATCACCGTACAGTCCGCGACCGGCAACTTCCCCATCGCCGACGCCTTGCCCTCCTCCGAATCTATCGCCGAAATCAGGACGGACGGTGTACTCAACAACGCCGAGTTCGGTCAGCCCGGAGAGATCAGCATTATCACCAAAGGCGGAACCAACACCATCCACGGATCCGCCTTTTGGTACCACCAGAACGCGGCCTTCGACGCCATTCCCTACACCTTCCCCGTGACCAGGACCAAACCAAAGCTCATCGCCAACACCTACGGCGGCAGCTTCGGCGGACCTGTCGTCCTCCCCCACCTCTACAACGGCCACGACCGCACTTTCATCTACGGCGCCTACGAAGGCTGGCGTCACCCCTCCACCACAACGTACGGCTACAAGGTTCCCTCCACCCTCATGAAGCAGGGCGACTTTTCCCGCTACGTCTCGACCTCCACCCCCTTCACCGGTCTCCGCAACCCCTTCACCGGCGGAACTTACGGCACCATTCTTCCCTCGATTAACGCCGCCTCGGCCAAGCTCCTCTCCCTCTACCCCGACCCCAACGTCGGCGACCCTGCCGCCTACACTGACGACGGCGTTGCCAACTACGTCGTCAACAAGGACAATAGCGGCCACTCCGACCAGTTCGACATTCGAGGCGACCAGTACCTCGGCTCCAACCAGAAATTCCTTCTCTGGGGCCGCTTCACCTGGAAGAACTTCCCCATCAACAGCCCTGAGCCGCTCCTGGTGCCCTCCGCCCAGAACACGAATCAGACCCGCGTGCTCAAAATCAGCGCCAACTACACCATCACTCCCAACCTCATCAATGAGTTCGGCTTCGGCTTCACCCTTTCCACCAATGGCGTGAGCAACAACTTTGATGGCAACCGTTTTACCACCGGCCTGGGTCTCAACGGCCTCCAGAACCTCTTCTACAACGGCATCCCCGAACTCGACTTCAATAACATAAGCGCGCTCAACGCTGACCGCCTAAGCTCCCTCACGAAATCCCGCACCTTCGTCTACACCGATAACCTCAGCTACGCCAGGGGTCGCCATAACATGCGCTTTGGCATCGACATCAACACCGTCGAAGCCATCACGCCGCTCGGCTTCAACGGTGCTGATAACTACGGCACCTTCCAGTTCAACACCTCCAACAGTGCCGGCCTCTTCACCGGAGTCGACTTTGCTGACTTCCTCCTCGGCACCCCGTACCAGACCTTCTACGACAACGTTCAGGCCGACAATGACGGTAAATCCACCCATTACGCCTTCTATGGTCAGGACCAGTGGAAGTTGACGTCGAACCTCACCCTCAACTATGGCCTTCGCTACGAGCTCCAGCCCGGCTACTACGACGTCCACGGCGACATCGGCAATTTTGATCCTTCCATCGCCAAATCCGGTGCCGTTATTTACCCCGCCGGCTACTCAAAACTCCTCGCCAGCTCTTTCCTCGCCAGTGCCAACGCCTGCTCGCCCTATGGCTCCACCTCGGGCGGCGCCACGGTCAACGGCGCTCCCTGCATGCCCGTCCTCTCCAACACCGAGGCCGGCTATCCAACAGGGCTCAAACACTACCCGCACCTGCGCTTCATGCCCCGCTTCGGCCTCGCCTATCGCCCGTTCGGCAATGACAAAACCGTCATCTCCGCCGGCTTCGGCATGTACAACATCACCCTTCTCGGCGCCAACTTTTACTCCCTTACCGGAACCCTTCAGGCCCAGACCACCCAGTACACCAACACCTACGACCTTGCCTCCCACGCCATCGGCTACCAGTTTCCCAACATCTACGCGGGCGCAGGCAACGGCGGCTGCACGACGTGCTTCGGCCAGGACTACTTCGGCACTGCCAACTCCACCAACTGGAAGGACCCCTACACCGAGCAGTTCGCTCTGAACATAGAGCGCTCACTTGGCAACAAATACGCCGCCCGCCTCTCCTACATCGGTTCCGAAACCCACCAGCTCGTCTGGGCGCCGGACGAAAACACCCTGCCCTTCTCCTCCACCGTTTCCGCCGCGAACCAGCCACTGTCCGCCCGCCTCTTTCCCAACTGGGGCCGCATCAATAGCCGCGCCACCGGCGCCAACGAAAACTACCAGTCCGTTCAGGCAGATCTGTCCCGCCACTTCCAGGGAGGCCTCCAGTTCGACTCAACCTACACCTTCGCCAAAGCCCTCGCCGACAATCAGGGTCCCGCCAGCAACGGCGGCTTCGCCGGCGAAAGCGGCGGCGCCCGCGCCACCTCCATCCTCGCCCGCTACGTCGACTATGGAAACGTCTACGGCACCCGGCGCCACCGCTGGAACAACACGATGGTGTACACCCTTCCCTTCGGCCGCGGCCAGCGCTTCGGCGCCTCCCTCTCCCGCTTCACCGATCTCTTCGTCGGCGGCTGGCAGCTCTCGAACATCTTTCTCTGGCAGTCCGGCCCGTTTGAATCCGCCTACTTCCCCGCAGGCCAGGGCGATCCGTCGGGCACAGGCTCCGGCCTCACCGGAACCAATACCGGCTTCGATGGCGGACACCGCAATCAGGCACCCGATCGCGTTGCGGGAACCTCCTTCAAACCCAACGGTCGCAACCGCCTCAACTGGGTCAATCCGGGCGCCCTCACCTGTCCCGGCCTGTCCGGCTTCACCATCGGCAGCTCGTGTACCACGGGTTCCGGCAAGGCCCCCAGTCCGCTGCCGATCGGCCGCTTCGGCAACCTGCGCCCCGGTTCCATCGTCGGCGCCGGCACCATCAATCTCTCCACCGGCCTCAGCAAGAGCTTCCACCTTACGGAGCACGTCAATCTGCGCGCGGAAGGCACCTTCACCGACATCCTGAACCACACTAATTTGGGCGATCCCAACGTCAACATCTCCTCGCCCTCCTTCGGCCTCATAACCAACAGCATCAACGGCGGTACGTTCGGCGCCGGCAACGGCGAAGCCCGCACCGGTCAGGTCTCCATGCGCCTCGATTTCTAAGCCCAACCACCACGCAAACTCAGAAGTGCCCCGCCTATGCCGCCCTAACCAAGGCACGATAGGACTCTTTTTGTTTACCTCGCTCCACCCTGTTACTGCCTTTCTGGTAGTGCTTCCTGTAGGAATCTCTGCTCCGCACCAAACTCGTTGAAAGGCCCGCTCATGCCCCGCCTCGTCTGCCTTCTCAGCCTCGCCCTCGCCACCCTCGCCCCACCCTCGGCCCAAGCCCAGCAGCACACCCTTGCCCACAACGTTCTCATCGTCATGACCGACGGCTTCCGCTGGCAGGAGATGTTTCGCGGTGCCGATGCATCCCTCCTTACCCCCAAAGGCTATTGGGACGGCCGCAACCCCGATCCTCTTCGCCATCAGTTCCTAGCCACCTCCTTTGAAGACCGCCGCGCCAGGCTTCTTCCTTTTCTCTGGGGAACCCTCATTCCCCAGGGGCTCATCTACGGCGACCTCGACGCCGGCTCCGACGCGCACGTCACCAACGGCTTCAACTTCTCCTACCCCGGCTACAGCGAAACCCTCACCGGACACGGCGACCTCCGCATCAATTCCAACGACAACAAACCTAACCCCAACGTGACCGTCCTCGAGTGGCTCAACAAACAACCGGGTTTCGAGGGCCAGGTCGCCGCCTTCGGCGCCTGGGAGGTCATCGCCGGGGTTGTCAACGCACAGCGCTGCGGCTTCCCCGTAAATGTCGCCTACGATCCCCTCCACCTCACCCCCTCTACCCCCAGCCTCGACCTTATCAACACCATCAAGGCCGAATCTCCCAGGGTCTGGGATGACGAGTCCTTCGATGCCCCCACCTTCCACACCGCGCTCGAACACCTCAAACTTCGCAAGCCCCGCGTCATGTTCCTCTCCCTCGGCGAAACCGACGACTGGGCCCACGCCGGCAACTACGGCGAATACCTCCTCTCCGCTCACCGCTTCGATGCCGACCTTGCCCAGCTCTGGAACACGGTCCAGTCCATCCCCGAGTACCGCGGCAACACCAATCTCATCGTCCTCACCGATCACGGCCGCGGCAGCGGCTCCGAAGACTGGAAGGACCACGGCCAAAGAATTCCTAGCTCCAGGAATATCTGGATCGCCATGCTCGGCCCCGGCATTCCCGCCCACGGCATCGAGCGCGACTCCATGCCCGTCACTCAGTCTCAGATCGCCGCAACGGCCGCACTCCTCCTCGGCCAGAACTGGAATGCCACCGAGCCGAAAGCTGGCCAACCTCTTCCCCTAGCCCCTTAGTTCGTCCGGCACTGTTGCATTAACTGCTTAGGCCGTAGTTCAGTTCATTGTTTTGTTTTCCCTCAGGCCGGAACAGCGAAGATCTCGAATAGCTTGTTGACGAAGCGGACCTCTTCTTCGGCGCGCGGCTTACATGTGAGGCAATGGCCTCGACGGATCATACGCATCACTTTTAGGCCATTGATCGTAGCGGCCGCGGTCCTCATCGTCTGAAAGCCTCGTGTGGGGCGAATGACTCGCTTGAGCGCGCCGCGGTCTGCTTCGATGATGTCGTTCAGGTACTTGCAGGCCCGATGTTTCATTTTCGCCGACAATTTGCCTTCCCGTTGCAGCCAGTGGATCGCTGCGCTTTGCCCGGAAAACGATGAGCCGCGCTCGTGTTTCGCCGGTCTGACACATGAAGTCCATCAGACGGCCATGTTTGTCGACGGCCCGGAAACAGGTATTTCCACTCACCACCAACCCTGACAGACGTCTCGTCCACTCGCCACGAGGTCACACGATATCCCTGGTACCAGCGAACCCGCTTTTCCAACTCAGGCGCATAACGATGCAGCCAGCGCATGATCGTCGACGGGTCCACTTCCACGCAGCGTTCCTGCATCATCTCCACGAGATCGAGATAGCTGATCCCGTACTTGCAGTACCAGCGAACACAGAGCAGGATAATCTCAACAGGAAAGCGTCGGCGCTTGAACATGAACCTCATCGTACCTGCAGCCCAGCTCTCCGGGTCCGGGAAGCCCGGTTAATGCAACAGTGCGGGATGGCTTGGCTCCGCCTTGACCAGTTGGGCCGTGAATGTAGCCTTCGCATCGGAGGAACGCCTACGTATCGACTCCCTCCTAAACGACGGTGTTGCGGCTGAGATCCACGGTGAAATCTTCGAACTTGCTCCTGGTGTGAGTATTGGGATCAACGGCGAACATCGTGGCATGGATCGACGCGGCCGACACCTCCACAAGGAGGTAGCCATAACCTTTGAGGGATTTCACGAACGTGTGATCTCCGGCCTTCTGTCCGGTAGCGGGGGGGACAGCCTGGTCGTTGATGCCACCTGTACCGACAACGAGGTAGGGAATCTGGAGTGCTCTACCGGCGAGGGTGAGCTCGCGGGTAGAGCACTGGTAGCTGTGGGAGTGGCCGGAGAGAAAGAGGTCAGGCATGATGCCAGCCTGCTGACACACCGAGTCGATATCAGCGAGCATCTCCGTGCTTGGCGAGTGCCCGCCCGCCGTGAATGGCGGATGGTGAGTCGCAAGCACGAGCGCTTTCCGAGCCCCGCCTTTGCGTTGAGCAGCAATGCCCTGAAGGGTATTGAGGAGCCAGGTCTTCTGAGCCTGACCGGGAATCGGCCCGGAGATGAAGCCCGGATTCTCGGCAGCATTCGAGTAGAGAGCAACGATTTGGAGGAAGGGGGCGTCGAGCAGGTAGTAGACACCCGGCTGGTTCATAGTCTCGCGGTAGATCGTGCCTGCGATAGCCGGAACAACCTGCGCGGGTGCACAGAAATTTGCGAGGAATGCGTTCAGACTCGTGGGGTCAGTGCCCGGGAAAACCTCGCCATCGTGGTTGCCAGCATGGCCACGATCTTACCCGGGTAGTGGACATAGGGCTCGTAGAATTCAGGCCGGTACTGCTGATTCTTATTAGGGCCGTAGATCACGTCACCGAGGTGGAAGAAGAAGGCAGGCGAGGTCTCAGGATGTGCGATGTCGAAGTCGGTCTGCATGGCTTCAGCGACAATGCCCTGAGGAGTATCGGCTCCGCGCCCTGTGTCCCCCGCCGTATGGAATCGAAGCGATCCTGAAGTCTCGATCTGCGTGGTCCCGTGCTGCCCGATGATCTCAGCCAGCGAGAAGGTGGGACTGCGGGTAGGAGCTGGGATGGGTTCGAGATTGCCTTGAATATGAGCGAGGAGGCTGGTTCCGACTCCGGGGACGGGTGTACGTTTTGCCAGAGGTGTCGTGGTGAAGAAGGGGTGAGCGAAGCGTGTCGGCTGAACAGATTTCGCGGCAGACTTCGCGGCGGGAGCCGGTATCTTGACGGCGGCCTTCGGTGTGTTCGCCCTCGCGCTCGTGGATTTCCCCTTGGAGGGATTTTCGCTGCGGGTCTTCTTCATCTCAGATCCTTTTCATCGGGAGTGGGTTGGGGAGGAAGAGAGACGCTACCGAGTCAAGCCCTGTCTAGATAGCCGACATTGCTCAACATAGTACGCGCGTTGGACAATAGGATTGTGACCCCGGCTTATACCTCTTCACCTCAGGCCCGCTGATCATGCTTGCGCGAGACAGAGAAGACGGCCACTGATGTTGCATGGCCGTCCAAGCAAATTCGGGAGCGCGTGGCTTAGTTTTTGGTGAGCAACGCCTGACAGGCATGGACAATGACGAATGTATGTTTGTTCGACGATGCGTGGTCATGACCAGGAGACCTCCAGGATCTTGGGGTGTACGGCTTCTGTTTTGCCAGGGCGCGCGCCGACTCTGAGCCACGCACGCCCGAGGTGCGGGACACGACGTCCCATTAGTATTCAAAGGAGATCTGCTGCTGGACCGCGGGCAGAACAGCAGTCCCCTCAAGGCGGACAGCATCAAGGCTCTTAGGATCAAGACCGAGGGCCTTAAGGATCGTGGGTGCGATCTGGATGGTTTCGGCGGCCGCGAACACTGTCCGAGGAGTGAAGCTTGGGTTAGAGAACAGCATGACCACGTTGGTATCGTCATGCGCGAAGCCGCCGTGCTCTGAAAGCTTCTTGGCGCTGCCGGTATAGATGACCCCAACGTTGGGCGTGACGATAAAGTCAGGCGTACGCGGATCGCCGGTTGGTGGCAAGCCTGGTTTGTCGTAGTTCAGCGCAAGGCTCGGTCCGTAGTAGAGCTGACCCAGTCCTATCGCTGGTCCATTCTTTTCGAGGGTAGAAACTGCTTCAGCCGTTGTCGAGGGATCCTTCAACCAGAGAAGCGAGACGTCATCTTCGGTAGGGCCGATACCGTCCGGGTTCAAACGCGACTCCGAAGCCGGGAGCAAGTTGGCCAGCAGTGTAGCAGGTGTGACGCCGTGATCTTTGTTGTGCCCCGGGATGGGGAAGAACCTGTTCGGATCGATGGGAGACTGACCGTGCTTGGCTGTGATCACGATCAACGTGTTCTCGAGACTTCCACCGTCTCTGTGGCAGAGTCGGGAGCGAGACGAGGGGCCACGTTGGTGAGGGAACCGACGGTAACCTTCACCTTGGTGGATTTGTAGCCTTCAAAGCCTTCGGCACGGATGATGACTGTGTACGTGCCAGGGGCGAGGTGGACGGCGCTAAAAAAGCCGGAGTCGTCGGCTGTGAGGGTCTGTTCCGCGTTGGTGTCATTGTTGAGAATTACAACGGCAGCTTTGGGTATGATTGCGCCGGTCGCATCTTCGACCGCGCCCCCGATGGCTCCGTCGACTGCCGATTGCGCATGAGCGGGGTAAATCGCGGAGACAGACAGTCCTGCGAGCAGGACGACTTTGGCAATGGGGCGAAACGTCATCTGGATCTCCTGAAAGGTATCGTTCCCTTCACGAGGTTTCGCCTGAGGAACTGCTCAGAAGGCGGCGTCGGCGAATCGAATCTGGTGGATAAGGGAACAGTCGCAGGTCCGGGTGACCGTCCGTTGAACAGGAGGTTGCTGTGAGATGAAAGAAGCCGTAGCGTGTAGCCGAATGAAACGGAAGTGAACGACGAGATCTGCTGTATGAAAGATCGTGTCTCGTCAAAGATGGACGACGGTCGCGCGGTCCAGATCGACCCGGTGAAGCATCCGCACCTCGATCATGGTTACGCCGTGACCGGCTCTGTTGCATTAACTAGCTGGAGCGCAGTTTCGGCCAGATCGGGCGAGTGATCAAGCAGCAACCTGGAAGAGCTGGTTCACAAAGCGGATTTCGTTGCGAACGCCTCGCTTGCACGTAAGGCAATGTCCGCGCCGAATCATGCGCATGATCTCGAAGCCTTTGATCGTGGAGATGGCAGTCTTCATGGTTTGAAAGCCTCGTGGTGGCTTGATGACTCGTTTCAACGTCCCTTGGTCTGCCTCGATGATGTTGTTCAGGTACTTCGACGTGCGGTGTCTTGTGTCTTCGGCCAGCTGACCGTCACGCTTGAGCTGCTCGATGGCTTCAGGGTAGGAGGGAAGCTTATCGTCGTGATCGATGTTGGCGGCCAGTTCCGCATGGTTACAGGAGCTTTGCTTAGGAAATGGTGTGCTGCCCGGGTGTTTCGCCGCTCCAAAAGCATGAAGTCGATCAGCCGGCCATGCTTGTCGACTGCTCGGAACAGGTATTTCCACCTGCCGCCGACCTTGACGTAGGTCTCGTCCAGTCGCCAGGAAGTCGAACCGTAGCCCTGATACGCTCTCACTCGTTTCTCAAGCTCGGGCGCATAGCGATGAACCCAGCGCATGATCGTGGACGGGTCCACTTCCACACCAAACTCCTGCATCGTCACCGCCAGGTCCCGGTACGAGATTCCGTACTTGCAGTACCAACGAACACAAAGCAGGATGATCTCGACCGGGAAACGACGACGCTTGAGCAGAGTTAACCAACCTACGGCGTGTCAGAGAATAAAGTCCGGCGGCAGCTTTAGGGATGCTCTGATTTAGGTGCAAGCTGCTTTGTTTGGTTGCGGTGTGCCGACTTGCTGGGGTTGGTTTTGCCTGTGATTCTGGGAGTGAACACCGTCAACACCTTGATCGCCAACTTTCCTCGTTCGCTACTTAGATCGCTCATCCGTAGGCCACGCCAGAAGTGCTCTATATTCATATGCTCGTCATGCTCGATCTGTAATGTACGCGGGCCAGGGGAGTAACTTATACATGCAAAAGCAACGTAGCACGCGGCTGCTCTCAAACGAATATATGTCGGGCGCCCGAGGCTTCCTCGGGTCTTGGGAAGCTCATTTCGTGCGCCCTTTCCGATCGTACGGGGCGATCGCGTTTCTGTTCGCTTTCTCGTTGCTGGCGCCCGCGGTTGCTCAGCGTTCTCCAGTAGGAGGTCAGCTTGACTTTCTGAACGGGAACCGGCCTTTACTCGACGCTCACAACTGTTACCCGTATAACGGCCGATGGAGTGACCGGGTCATGCGTGCTTTACGCTCGGGCTATCCGGTGTCGATCGAGCAAGATCTTGCGTGGTACCTCGATCCCGCGACGGGAGTGGGTCGGGTGGTTGTGTCGCACACGCCAGAGACTACCGGAACTGAGCCTACATTGCAGGCGTATTTCTTCGAGCAGGTACGACCTGTAATCGAAAAAGCGATCGCAAAGAATGCTCCGGACACGTGGCCCGTGATCGTGCTCCATTTTGATTTCAAGGACAACCGGCCAGAGCTGTTGAAAGCAGTCTGGCAGTTGTTGGGAGACTACGAACCGTGGCTCTCAACGGCGCCAAAAGGCGTAACTGCGACGGAGTTGCAGCCCATCAAAAAGGGTCCCATTCTTGTTATCACGGAGGATCCAGACGAGCAGCAAAAGGTCTTCTATGATGACCTACCTGCGAGAGCGAAGCTGAGGCTCTTCGGTTCCGCACACACCGCCGCGGCTCCGAAGCTGCCCAGGCCCGAGCTGATGCATTGGGCCGTGACGGTCGCGCCAGAGGAACTGCTCAAGGAGAGCCCCACCAACTACCGGCGATGGTGGAACAGCTCCTGGTACGCCGTGGAAGAAGGTGGCCAGCACCAGGCGGGAGACTGGAGCGCCGCCGACGATCATCGCCTGCACGCGCTGGTCGAGCATGCACATGCCATGGGCTTCTGGATACGCTTTTACACGCTGGATGGGTTCTCACTAGAAAAAGATCAGGGCTGGGGACAGGGCTATAACTTCGGCTCGATGGAAGCGGTCAAATTACGTTGGCAGGCAGCGGCGGCAGCGGGTGTGAACTTCATCGCGACCGATCAGTATGAGGATTTACCGGCATACCTACAACAGAACTCACGTGAGCTGCGCCCTGTTGCCGCACCGGCCAGTGTGCCGCATTAGCGCGGTCCTTCGTGTAATCGGTGTTCAGTTGCCGGTGCTGCCTATTCCGTTTTGTGTGGACGCTAATAAACAACCGGCAGCCCGGATTCATTAGCCCTTCACGGTTCGTTGATGAAAAATGCACACATACAGCGTTTGCTGGCAGCACAGCAAATGAACCTACGGATCCCCCCAACGTTCCCGCGTGGAACTCCTGCACTGCACTCTTATCTATCTGCGAGGTCATCGATGTTGCGTCTCAGGAATCCGCTTTGTCATGCCTTGTTCGCTATTGCATTCGCAGGCTCAGTTCCGCTCATCGCGCAGATCAGCACATCCAGCCTTACGGGACTGGTCACGGACCCATCCGGTTCCAGTGTCGCTCATGCGCACGTCATGGTGCTGAACAAGAGCACCGCCTTCTCCCGCAGCGGCGAAACCGACGGCACCGGCTACTATAACTTCCAAGCGGTGCCCATCGGCCTCTATACCGTTACCGTCGAGAGCGCCGGCTTTTCCAGCATCAACGAGGACGTGCAATTAAACGGTGCCGAGAAGGGACGCCGCGACTTCTCGCTCGCCGTCGGCGGAT
>JAABUO010007422.1_pt1 | contig 12514 bp, 11 predicted proteins | sample 5559291 | NCBI WGS metagenome assembly JAABUO01 (sample SAMN10711878, study PRJNA513372) | rock metagenome | isolation source: Antarctica rocks | place: Antarctica: Victoria Land, Finger Mt sud
CTCACGCGTGGCCTGCTCAACATCCTCTGCCTCTGTCACAGCCTTTGGATCGGGTGCCGACTCAACACGCTTAACGAGTGTAGCTCAGCACTGTATTGCTTGATGCGTTCCCCGCTATTGTGCACACGGTGAGTGCCACATACAGTAAGAGCGCAGGCAGTGTGTCGACAAGGTGGTGCACACAATTTCAAACTTCCACGGTTTCTTAAGATTAGTAGGTGTGTTACGGCGTCAATCTACGGGGGGTACCCCCCGTCATCAGCCAGGATACGGCGTCGATCGGGGGAAATTACTTGTGATGGGGTTCCCCCACCCAGCAGACTGAGGACTCAAGCACATTCAGAAAGCCAGAAACAGCAGCTTCAGCGCGCCGGTCACGAGCCTGTCTGCCTTGTGCCTGGTTCTGTGGACAAGTACCTGCATGTGCCTGAATGCACTCTTCAACAGAGGCTCGACACACATTCTGAGGGCTTTTTACTTTGCTAATATAGGTATAACCACTGACACAACCTCCAATATCAGCTCTACATGCGTTGTGCTTGCGCTCGTGGCCGGCTGTTGGGACTGTCAGCCTCGCCCTAACAGTCAGTAACAGACGCCAGTATTGTCACAGCAGCTCCTCAGTCAGCGACTCTACTCTCCGTGACTGTAAATATAGCCTCCGAGATGCATTTCAATGCATTGCGCAGCCTAACACAACCTTGCTTGACTGCATCCGATGCAATACCCCTATGATCCAGGCACTTTACCAAGCTCTGCAAATTAGTGTATCCTTGGGAAAGTGTATCTGAGATCCAATCTATCAAGGAAACTTGATGACAGTTGTTGGCTGTGGGACCCATTTATTGCTGTGTTTGACTTTACAACCGAGATGGTGTCTCATGTGATCATACTGTTAGGTTTGATCCCCCATTTCAAAGAGGAGCTGCTACCGACAAAGCTTCTTCACCAGAAGTGGAACAGGCCAAGAACCCTTTTGCGGTTGCCAGGATGTCGACATCAATGTCATGTGGTGCTGTGGGCACTGAGTGCACTAGCTGAGCTTCAAACGCTAATGCAACTGCAGCAACAGAAAACGGAATGATTGAGAGTCAAAGCCAGATACAGCTGCACAGCAATCCATTTGCTGCAAAACTCAGCACAACCCAGTAGGAGAAGTTCCTAGAGAGCGCTGCTGCATGTACACATTGTGCACACACTGCTGAGCATGCACGCCTGGATGAGCAAAAAGTGCAGCCAGGGTTGCACCATTGCTCAGCCTGCTGTTAGTGTTGTGGCCAGTGACCGGTGAACAGCAGAGTTGCCTTACATCGTAGACAGCAATCGTGCACCATTGAAGGCAGGCAGCAGATTTGACGCAATGCAACATGTTTGGCTTATGCATGCGTCTGCATGGATAGCCAGTCTACTGCTTTTGAGCCATACACACACTCTCGTACACATGCATTGCAACATACATGGCTGGAGGAAGAGTGTGAGAACAAGATGGTAAGCATTGGCAGTTGGCAATGCTTTTAGATGGCTACATCATGCAAGCGCTGATGCAACACCTCCTCCTGGCAAACAAGATAGGCAACAAACCAGGAAATTTCTGCAGTTTGACAAGGTCAACAACAGATATTTGCATTACGTTGCATACCTAGCAGAGGGGGTTGCCATCCTCTTGCTTTTGCCCTCTGTTTGCACTTGTTGATGAAGTTGTCGTAGTACCTGGATAAACACAGTTGGGTCAAGAATTAACAAGCCTTGTCACAATGATACTTGCTGTGGGCCAGCTTGCAATGCAGGTCTTGATTTGACCCACAAAGATTCCCCCCCCAAATTGAAGATATCTGATGCTGTTCCTATGGTTGTCTACTTTTACCGCTTCCACCATAAAGTGGACATTTGCCTACTCAAAACGAGGTATCACATTCTCAACAGCGCTGGTTTGCTCAGAGCATGATCTGGCAGTGACATGGCAAAAAAAAGGCTAAACAGACTGTTTTTCCTCCTGGTTTCTATTTTAGCAGAAATCCATTTTGGCATTTTGCTGTGCATGTGAACTGCAGCATTGCTGACAGCAGCTGGTGGTCTCAAGGTGACCAGAGTCACCAGAAAATACTGACTGCATCAGGGTATGACACAAAGTTGTGCATTCCAATAACTGGCACTTTGCATGCTGGGCAACTTGGATGGCTGAGCCGAAAATGTACAACAGAGCACAAGTGTGTGCACAAAGACACAGAGAGAAAGACAGAAGTGTATAGACAAAAACAGAGACCCAGAGACAGACAAAAAGACAGACAGACTGACAGACAGCCAAAATACAGACATAAAATACACAGACAGACAGACAGACTGACAGACAGCCAACATACAGACATACAGTACACAGACAGACAGACATAATGACAGACAGACAAGACACAGACACTGCAGTTGGACAAACAAGATGATGCAAGGACAAAGGTGAGATGGCTGCAAAATTCCTGTGGCTGCAAATTTCCTGTGAGGGCATAGACAGAGGCATACCCCCCGCCTCTTCCCAGCCTATGTCCTTGACCGTCAAAAGCTAGGCCCGGCATCAGCAAAACCTCCAATGGCTTCCCCATTGTTAGCACTGCATTGCAAACCGTATCAAAGCCAAACACAAATACAAACTCAAGAAAAGTGCGCTTCACAAATAACCAGCTGTCAAAGTTCTGGCAGTGTGCACAGACACATGCACACTCACCATCTTGCCTGGGGTGTCCATTGGGGTAGGTGGGGTTGGGTTCTAGAATGCTGAAGGGTGGCACAGGCACAAGACCCTCCAAGCTATCTGCATGATATCATTATGACTTTTTGACACTATGATCATGAATATGGTTGTATCATGTTAAACTGGATTCAAGGTTAACAAAAAAAAAAAAAAAACTGGATTCAAGGTTTTAAAAAAAACAAAAGCACAAACTGCTTTCATACATACATGCAGGTCTGCGCATGCACATAACATGAGGCATACACACATGTACATGTGTTGGTGGACACAGTGTATGCATATTGGTGGACACAGCATACGCGTGTTGGTGGACACAGCCATGGACATGCATCCAGTATGCTGATAACGCAAGCTTGTATGTTAACATGTTTGAACTTTGTGAAGCAGGGTATATAGAGCCATCCACACAAGAAATGCACTGATCATCAGAATCTGGCAAGATGGATTCAACACGAAGCAAACATGGTTCAAGAGCTCATGACATTACCTGTACGGCAGTGCAGTAGACAGACCTAGCTAGCTAGAAACACAGACACAGCAGGCATACAGGCAGGCAGGCAGACAGACAGACAGACATACAGACAGACAGACAGACAGACAGACAGACAGACAGACAGACAGACAGACAGACAGACAGACAGCATTTTTCAGAAAAAATGACATCTTGCAGGACTCAGCATACTCAGCATCTGCAAACATGGCGCTAAAGTGGGGCATCAGTCGGCATCATGAATGAGCTATGTAGTGTGAAACTATTGTCATAAGTAGGCTGGCCTTGTATGAATCAACATTAGGCTGCATGGGACCTACCCAAGTGCAGTAGCTGCATGTTGGCCTTCTGATCTTCAACCAGAGGCACAAAGCATTCCTTGTTTGAGCCTGCGCTCAAGTCAGTGATGAGTTAGCAGGCCATTGTAATATAAATGGCAAATATAGCAGCAAGACATGTAAGCATACAGAGGCATCGATGGCTCTGAGGGCAATGTGAGCCAGGTTAGGCATGTTACAAAGGAAAAGCATGAATCTGCTGAGACACTTGTAAATAAAGTTCCTCAGAGTGCCAAGCAGCAGCTTGATTCAAGTGTCAACATCAACAGCTTTGGTATGGACACGCTCTGAATGGAGTAAAGGGTGCACATGTGACTGGCATGCTGAAAAGGCACAGCAGGAACATACCAGCTTTGACAGCTGCTGCAACGATCAAGGTGGTGTCAACCTCTCTGAGCTTTGCACAATGCAAATAGACCCCTAACGTTTTGCTGTCATGAAACAGTCGAGACTGCAGCACATTTTGTGTTATAGCCTGACCTGCAAAAGTAGGCAGCACGCATGATGACAGATCAACTGCTGTCAACTGACATAAAAATCCGATAGGGGCGTGTCAGATAGGCTCACTTTCAGCAGCCATCTTCTCTGCAGTAAGCTTCCTGAGACCTTGCTTCACCACCTTTCGCAACTCAGCTTTCTCTTCTATATGTGACATTTGACAGTGACCCTGTGATTGTGTTGTTCGTAGCCACCTGCTCAGGCCTGCTCTTGGACGGGACAAGCGGGTACACGTCAACCAGTTGCTGGCCAGCAGCCGCTGTGTCATGCCACTTGCACAGCTTGCGTGCATGGCTCATTTGTAAACAGGCAAAGGACGTTTGAGGTCAGCAGCAAGCACGGCGGGTTCACTGTGCAGTCCATGCGCGTTCAACACACCGTCGGCTTTCGGGCGAAGGGTTGCAATCTTACTTCATGTCAGAGCTAATGCTGTGCATGCAGCGTTGAGTCAAACCAAAGTCAACGCACAATCCAGTTGTGACTCGACTTGTCTGCTTGCTGACATAATTGTTGCCGTTTGTTCAGCAAAAGCCAGCAAGCTTAGCACGAGCAACAAACCCAAGCCATCGTGAAGCTCTATAGTTTCACGTCGTAGCCACAGAGCTGCCCTCAAGGTGTTGTTCCTCAGTATTAGGTGCACGCGTACCGGCATGCATACCGGCATGCACGGTAGTCTGACGTCCTAGCTTGCTGGCTGGGACTGTCTGGCTGACATTATGTAGAATGGAGACATATGAGATTCTGTGCCTCGATGTGCAGGCCCAGTCAAGCAGAGGTAACCATGCAGGCAGGATCTCAGGCAACTCAGGAAGGCAACCAAGCCAAGCTTGGGGACAGAATCGTCAGCGGCGCGGTACATACAAATTTGCGCTCGATGTTGCAATGCAGGCACTCAAGTCCGACTTGTTTTGCTTGCGGACGGAGTTGATAGCTGGAAATGTGGCCATGGTATGCAGAAAGAATCATGGTCAGACAAGACTTCCAGCGCGCCTGGAGGAGGTGAAGGCTCCATTAAGGAACAAGCAAAGTCAGCTGCATCTGGTACAGGCTCACAGCCAGCAGTCGATGCTACCAAGGCAGACAAGATGATGACTGACCCTGGACAGTCATGATTTAATCGGTCCCAGATGTGTCCACTGATTTCAGTTACTTTCACTGCATGTCACCCGAGCATTGACATCTGCGCAGTAGCCTTTTATGGCCCCCACAATACATCCATTGCAGCAGATAAATTCATGAATAGCGCTAGCATGCAGGTCAGCAACTGAATCCTGGCATTGACAAGACAGTACTGTGTACATGTAATTTGGCTGTCATGACCTGTGACATGACTTGTTGATTGCGGTCTTTGTTCACAATGGTTGGAGAGGTCTTGACAAACATGGATGCACGCATATGCAACTCATGCGGCTTACCATGCCTGCATGATGAAGCAATCATGATGTGCTTTTTCCCATCTCATTGCGGCATCTCACCACCGTTGCAGAAAGAAAGACATCTCTGAAGTGTCGGCAAAGCTAAGCAGACAAAGCATGCTTCACCCGCTGCACAAACATGTGTGTATACATTCTGCTCAGTATGCTGCAGTCTGTGCTCAACACAGTCCTGCAGGCTCAGCCATTCAACCTCTCTGTGAGCCATTGCGTCGTCATTGTGCATTGCTCAAAATTAAGCTAGATGTGAGTGTCCTTGATAGATTGGATCTCAGAAACACGTCCCCAAAGATGCACTGATTTGCAGAACCCGGTGAAATGGCTGGATCATAGGTATTTGGGTAGATACAGTATGCAGTCATACAAGGCTGTGTTAGGCTGCGCAATGCATTCAAATACATCTCGGAGACTATTGTTACAGTCAAGTAGAACCGCTGATGTCAATAGCTGCTGAAAAGCCATCGTAGCGTCTGCTGCTGACTGTTAGATCGAGGCTGACACTCCAGATGGCCGGCTACGAGCGCAAGGACAACGCACGTAGAGCGTCTGGAAGCGAGCGAATTGGAGGTTGTGTCAGTGGTGCACCTATATCAGCAGAGTACAAAGCCCTCAGAATGTGTCTCGAGGCTTGACAGCTTGTCAACACGCATCTGCATTGGGTTAGTATAGAGAAGCTCCTATCTGTGCTGAGATGTGAGACACCAGACAATGCTACCATGCTGCACAAACATTGTGATGTGTTTCTGCCAACATATCTGATGAGTTGCAACAAGACATACTGTATCATGGCAGGTCAGAGGCAGCCACAGTTGGCACACAAAGCACACAGGTATCAAAAAGTATACCTGCAGGTAAGCTGTGTACTTTGCGCTCGTCTGCCACTTGCATGCATCTGCTGCAGCCTGGCTCTTCACTCCGTGTCAGTACTCTTTAGCTCTGAAGCAGCAAGACTCAACATGAGACACCAGCTCCATTGTGTTTCAGAAGATCAGGCAGTCTCATCAGTTCTTGTCCTCTCCACCGCTTAGAGGTTACACAGTTTACAGGTGACAGACGATACAAATGACAAGTGACACATGGATAAAGGCTGCACAGGCTGCAAATGCAGCATTTCTCCGGCTGATATGTTGATGTGTTCTATCAACTGCTGATATGCATCAGTGCTGAGCACGCAGCAGAACATGCCTTGCTGCAAATGGAGTACAGAAGTACCTGAGCTGTGGCATTAGGCAGCTGTTGGCTAGAAGACGCAGAGCAAAGACACTCCTGATCAGGCACTCCTTCTCCCCAGGCGCTTTGCCAGGCTCTTGCTCTTCTGCAGGCACGCCTTGAACACACCACGCTTGGCTTTGACCCTGCATGAGCATGTCCACCATGACTGACACTAACCAACTCAGTGAGCAATGCCCATCGATGCTGCTGTCTAACTGTATGCTTGAGGACGACACAACAAAAGACATGTAGCGCTCATTGAAGCATCATGCATGTCATTTTGCAGGCGTTTCTGAGCTAGGAAGGTGCACTATCTAACTGATGTGCAGTGCAATCTCACCTGCTTGGCCTGGAGTCTGCTGATTGCAAGTCAGACTTATCTGCATCTACTTGGTGGGGTTGTACGGATGCTGCATCATGCTGCATGCCAACTGCTTGGGCAACGTTCTATGCTTCATGTTGCCTCATCCCGACAACTCCATGGTCACCAAGCCGGTCCTGAGAAGGCTGCTGCTGCAGTAAAGCAATCTTGCGACTCTCTGATGCAGCTGTCATGCTCAGCACTATTGATCCACAAGATGCTGTGCCTGAAGCTGAACAGGCACTCTTGATCTGGTCAGCTACTGGAAGCTCTGCAGCAGCTGGTCTGGCGCCAGATGCTTGGCGTTCGCGCCGGCTGAATAGGCCAGAGACTACATTCCTTGCCCTGCTGACATAGCCCTGCTTCTTGGGTGGCACAGACCCACTACTTGATGGCACCGGTCTGCTGTGTGCATTGCTGCAGTGGAGCGTTGACACCGATACCAAATCAGCTGTGCCAGACGCAGAGCTGTTATTGTCTAGTGTAGTTTGCGAGTTGAGACAGCAAAGCCGTCTGAGCAAGGAGGCACAGAAGCCACACTGTATGCTTTCATCTGCCTCTGGCTGCATGTCTTCATACGATAAAACTGGTGTATAGCTAGTCCCTGTCTCTGCAAACATCCTGCTGACTGCACTGGCACACCATGCGTCATCTAACGCCTCAACTCTCAAGTGAGGAATGGGATTCAGGATCTTTTGGAAGAAAAGGGCTGCCTGGTCTGGTAAGGCGCTGCACTGTCTGACTTTGTCCAACAGCGGGTGCTGCACCTCTGCCTGAGTTTGCCGTGCCACATCACATGCATCCACCTACATTGCACAGCCCAGGTCGTAGCTTGAACATTCTTGACACATACAGCTAACAATCACAAATAGATATCCCTTTGGAAATTGATCCAGCAGCACAATTGATACGGAACATCATGTCTTAACACAAAAGGCTTGCATAAAACAAACGCAAAACATGTGCAGCCATTCAGCAACCCGCTGCAGTGGAGCATCACAGACCAGATGCAGAACAAAGTGCTTGTGACTAATGTGCAATCATTGACAGCAGCATAGATCTCATCAACAAAATCAGCAATGTCACACAGCGTTGAAATGGCTCGCACACATGTCTGTTGAGCAGCAAAAAAGCGGTAGTCCTCCCATGGATGCCTGTAGTGAGATGACACACTCATGCATGTGTCTGCTCTAGACCCCTCTGCGGCCTTGAAAGGCAGCTCTTCAGTCAGAAGCTCAAACAGCACTGCACCTAGAGACCACCAGTCGGCTGAGGCCCCATTGATCCAAAGATACTCTTGCACCTGATCATGCCGAACATGTGGATCAAACTGCAGCTGAAGGGAGTAGAGCACTTCAGGCGCAGCATATGCTGTTGTGGCGCCTTGAGGCATGACATCCAGTGCCTGTGTGCCTACAGAATAATGTGCTTTGAATACCTGTACGAGCCCTGGTTTATTTGTGACACCAGGCAATTGCATGCGTCCGATAAAATACAACCGGGCTGTAAAAATTGCTTTCTCCGGTGGGCGCAAGATCTCAAAGCACAGTGCTAGGACAGGCAAGAGAAGATCTCACAACAACTCGCGGTACATATCTGAGAGAAGCCAAAGTCTACCAATCTCAACTGATCCCAGGCATTGTACCCCTCTGTGTAGCGCATAATGTTGCTGCTTGTAATATCCAAATGGGCTGTATTGCTGCCCACATGCAGCAAATGCACCGTCTGCACAATCACCAAAAGCTCAGACTGGCAATGCTTTCCCTGATCTTCATACACTCTCACTGAGCTCTGCAAGATGTTGCATGCCCACCTGCAGAAGCTGTGCAGCTATCTCCATGATCTCCTGTTCATGCTGTGGAATGCTGGGCGCAGCACTGACGTCTGGCAGACATGAGACAGTCTGAAGCTTGCGCAAACTAGTACCTCTGACAAGCCTGCACAAATCATCAGTCTGAAGCAAATAGCAGAAACATTTGCATGGCTGAACGAAGTCATGCAACTAGATTCAAGGCACGAGCTTGCACCCACTCGAGGATTAGAAAGGCTTCGCCAGTTCGCAATGCTGATAGCTCGATGTATTTGACCACGCGCGGGACTCGACACGCGTTGGCTTGGATCAACCCGTTCATTTCGTTCATCATAAGATAAGGGTAGCGATTTTGTTGACGGACGCTCAGCCGCTTGGCAGCAAACTCCTCGCCAGTTGCCCTGACGAAACACCTAAGACACAAGCAGGTACCGCTGAGTGTATGTGAAAAGATGGCGTTGCACCATCTTGTCCACAGACAAGTGCAATGATAGCTACACCTTACCTTTCCACACCGTTCGAAGCACCGCCTTGCCCAAGTGTTCTACGATCTGGCTCGTCAGGCTGCCAGTACTTTTCGGCAAACTGGAAGACCGTCATGAGTACAGCAACAGACGGTAAAAATACGCGCAGTAACGACGCGTCTTTGCCGCATGCGGCACTTGCACGGCTTGGGCTTGAAAGAATTGTCAGTCCCTCTCCTGCTTGCTTCAGTGGCCGTAGGGCGGGATGAGATTTGTTAGGGCCAAATGCTGATGTGTTTACATCAGACTTGGTGACCCAGCATTGTGCATGGCCAGTTCTGCATACAATCAGCTAACCATGCATATGCTGTAAACATGCAGTGATTTATGAAAGGGCGCTAGATATGGCACTGCACTCTCAACGGTTAGCAGCACAATGCTTATCAATCTTAGTGCATCTGCATCAAGCCCCTGAGGCATGACTGCCACAGCAGGATGAACAGCATGCCATCTCGCAGCAGGAGCATCTGCTGGTGTGGGTCTGTGCTGCTGTTGTTGCAGGTCTTGTGCATGCTTTGGCCTGTCTGGTCTCCCAGTCACCATTGCGGCCTAGCTGTTCAAATTCACTGGAAAGGTGGGATTTGGTGCTTGACAAGCTGCCTGGTGCTGCTATGAGCTCTCCATCTGCTGTCATAGATCTTCCATGGTTGGGAAGCCAGTGTTGTGTAAGCTATATCATTTTTTTAAAGGAATGACTGTCAGCACGGTCCTGTTGCATGCAGTCTGCTTGCATTGCAGCCAGTCTGCCGACGCTCTGATCAATGCTTGTCTGGTGTTTGATGTGTCTGGTTTTATAGCTTGTCTTTGAAGGTCGGGTGCTGCTGCCAAGCCTTTGCCGGTCTGCTACTGCCCGCGGGCTCTGCTGGAGGGTGTTGGAGCTGATTATGGGATTGCACAAAGGTATGAGTGCAGCTGAGTGAGGCTGCCTGCATCCATGCTTGAGGGTGCCTGCAAGGTACATGTGGAGTGATTCTATGATCAGAATCAAAGCTGCGCAGGCTGGGGCAGTGTTGCATCTACTGGCGGATACCACCAAGAACAAGAAGGGAGGGCACCACAAGATCATCCTGTCCAGAGATATGATGTGCTTTTCCACCTGGTTCCAGATGGCTGTGCGCTACTAAGCAGCTGCAAGCTAGCCCATTACCAACTAGATCATTAGGCCATTGGGAGTGGGAACCAAACAGTTTGCTGAAAAGCCAATGGCCTACAGCAATGCTTGGGCATGCTTCACCAACTGCTTGACAGCTCTGGACATGTACACAGAGCAGATCAATCACGGCTCAAGGAGAGGCAACATGGTTCACAGGCGGCAGCACATGCAAGCAACACGTCAAAAGACAAGAGCTGCAATGTACAATGAGAAAAATGCAAAGTATTGTACTGATGTGCATAGGCCCACTAGGCTCAGAGTAAGCTGACTGTGAAGTAGAATGCGACATACTGAATGAGATGTAACTGCTGTCTACCCATGATGTTCCCTATCTCCCCTGCAAGTAGCGACAGCAGGATGCATGTTGATAGTAGCATACATGTTGGCAGCAACATGCAAGGGCACCAGCACGCAAATGCACCAGCAGCAGCAGCAGGAGCACGCAAAGGCAGCAGCACACACTGTGGCAACTGCACGTGCAATGCAAAGGCAGCAGCAGCATGAAAGGTAGCAGCAGCAAATGCAAAGGGAGAAGTAGCAGCAGCACGCATAAGCAGCAGCAGCATTCCAAGGCAGCAACACATGTACTGGCAACAGCACATGCAGGGGCAGCAGCATACCAAAGCACCACGCAAAGGCCTAGGCAGCAGCAGCAGCAACAGCATGCAAAAGCAGCAGCAGCATGCAAAGGCAGCAACACATGTACTGGCAACAGCGTGCAACAGCAGTAGCACAGCCGCAACATCAGCATGCAAGGGCATCAGTAGCTGCAACATGCAAAGGCAGCAACAGCAGCAGCAGGCCACAAGAAGCACCACATAAAGTGGCAGAAGCACGCACTAAGGCAGCAGCACGTAAAGGCAAACAGCAGCAACGTGCAAAGCCAGCAGACACAGCCAGCAGTGGCCACAGCCCATACAAAGACAACAAACAGTAACAGGTTGCAAATGCAGCAGCAGCATGCAAATCCAGCAGCGGCATGCTAAGGCAACAGCAGCAGGCAAAGGCATCAACAGCAGCAGGCAAAGGCATCAACAGCAGCAGCATGCAAAGGCCACGGCTCATGCAAAGGCTACAGCACATGCAATGGCAGCAGTGTGCAAAAGCATGATCAGATACATACCATAAGAAAAAAGCGTGAACAGTTTGCAAACGCAGCGGCAGCAATATGCATAGGCAGCATGCAAAGGGAGCATCACATGCAATGGAAACAGCACATGCAGAGGCAGCAGAATTTACAGGCAACAGCACCATGCAAAGGCAGCAGCAGTAAATGCATTTGGCTGCAGTGCCCTGAGTGGTGTCTGCCTCTTGTCTGGCTGTGGCTGTGACCGTGGCCATGGCCGCTTCTAGGGCATGCAGGCAGCAGCTTACCCCAACCTGTCACAGCTTGCCAATCAATCATCAGCTTGCTCAAATGAACAACAGCTTGTCCTAATTTGTAGCAGCTGCAAGCATGTGAATTAGCAATAGCAGCATGCAAAGCTGTCAGCAGCAGCAGCAGCAGCAGCAGCAGCAGCAGCAGCAGCAGCAGTGGCTGCAGCAGCAGCGTACAACGACACTTTCTTTCTTAAATCACTGCATGTAATGTTTTTTGGCCTTACCAAATTTCATCTCTCCCCAGGGTCACTGACAAACAGGAGAGGGAGGGTGGGACATTTTCCCCAAGCCTAAGCCTGCCACCAGATGAGCTCAACTTGATTGATGCTAATGCTGCAACAATACGTCTTGCTGCTATTCTGACGACATGTTAGGATCAGTCCAAAGCATAGTTGCATGTGTCCGTAGGAACGTGTATCTGAGATCCAATCTATCAAGGAAGCATAGTTGCACATGTGTCAGCACATGTCTGTCTGAAAGGCTCTAAAATATCTACTCACTGACTAATAGTATTGCAGGATGTCTACGGACCTCCTCTGAACCACAGTCTTGTTGCAGGACTGGCAGAGAAG